>OLSB01000026.1_pt1 | contig 161176 bp, 153 predicted proteins | sample 1672071 | NCBI WGS metagenome assembly OLSB01 (sample SAMEA3136642, study PRJEB25190) | human gut metagenome | biome: human gut; feature: human-associated habitat; material: faeces | place: Austria | collected 2013
CTTGATTCTTTCCTGAACTAAGGCATTTAATTTTTTTAAGTATTCATTCTCCATTCGAAGACGTTGATTTTCCGCCATTAAATCTTCTTCTATTTCTTTATCTATTTTTTTCTTTTTGGGTTTAGAATTCATATTCTTATTTCTACCACGTCGCTCAATGTATAAGCCTTGCGGTCCTTCCTCATAATATATACGTTCCCATTTCAATACAACAGAATGATTGCCTAATTTAAAATAATTAGCTGTTTCTGTTGCTGATAAATGATTAGTATGCATATATTCTACAACATTTTGCTTAAAATTACCATCATAACTTGATTTTAAATTTTTAAAAATCCCTTCAACACCATATAATTGATATTTATCAACCCATTGTTTAATTGGTGTCATGCTTGGAATATTAAATTTTTTACAACATTCTGAATAACTATGATGTTCCTGTAAATAATATTTTACCACTTCTAACTTAAATTCCTTTGAATATTTTGACATAAAAAATGAACCCTCCTTGTTAAACTTTTTGTCTAACATTTTGGGTTCACTTCAAAACCACCTTTTGCTTTTATTATCTTACACTAATTCAAGTGTAAAATACGGGTTGTTAATTGTCAACTCAAAAGAGTCTTCAAAACAGTACTGTTGCTGCAGGAATGCAAAAAACCGAACTTTGAAGTTTAAGAGATACTTCTTATACCACTCGGTATGTTTGCAAATTGCATGATCATAGCCGTCGCAAAGAATGTCATACAGTTTTTCTCCGAAGAAGGGCTCGCCATCGAGCGTTGTTGCAACAAAGCATTTTTCACTTTCGTCATAAATGCCAATGTTACCAGTTGGAATTTCACAATCGCCGTGCATTCTGCCCAGTCTTTCCGTAATTTCCTTAATCTGGAACGTCTTTTTTATGTCTGCTCCCAGTTTCTCCTGATTTTCTTTTACGAACTCCCAAAATGCCTCGCACAGAAGAGAAGATTGCTCTTCAATATATAAACCTACATCGTTTTCCATCTGGGAAATCTTGCTCTGCAAATCTCTTTTTGCTCCGATAAGTTGTGCAAGCGTATTTTCCGTGTCTTCGCTCTTCTGGTTTACAGCCTGGAGTTCCTTCTCTACATTTGCAGTAACTGCTCTTGCCAACTCGGACTTCCGAGTTTTCAGAATTTCCAGCTTTGCCATGATTTTGCTTTGCCGTTCTCTTTCGTCCAACATCATTCCTTCATAGAAGGAAATCTGTCCGCTCAGGATTTTTACTTCTTCTCTTGCAGTGTTAAGCTCTTGTTTGATCGACAAAATAATTACCCCCTTCTAAATTAGAGCTATATTAATTTTACCATGTTTACATAAGTTTGTCAAATTATACTATCTCTCTTACTACTCTATTTGATATTGTTGATAAAATTTCATAGTTTATGGTTCCACATTGTTTTGCAATTTCTTCAAGTGTAATTTTATCATTATCCCAAATGAAAATTTCGTCTCCAATTTTTACATTTGGAACGTCTGTAACATCTATCATGAAGCTATCCATGCAAACTCTCCCAACTATTGGAGCTTTCATTCCATTTACTATGACGTAGCCATTATTGCTTAATGACCTTCTTATTCCATCTGCATACCCTATTGGTACATTTGCTATAACTGATTTTTTCTTCGTTATAAACGTTCTGCCATAGCTTATGCTTGTATCCTTTTCAACCTCTTTTATGAATGATATCTTGCTTTTTAGAACGCAACTAGGTTTTAAGTTTACCTTTCCTTTTAAACTTTCGTCTGGTAAATAACCATATAGCATTATTCCAGGTCTTATCATATTGCCTGGCAAATCTTTTATTTGTATTACTGCACTACTGTTTCCACAATGGATATATTTTATATTTTTTATATGTTTAGTAATCTTTTGAATAGCTTTTTCAAATTCTTCTATTTGGTATTTAGTGTAATCTAGGTCAACATCACTTGTTGCAAAATGTGTAAATATTCCTTGGGCTTCAATATTTTCTAGGTTTTCAAGTTCTTTTAAAAATTCGTCTAAATGTTCCTTTTGCACACCTGTTCTTCCCATTCCTGTTTCTACTTCAATATGAATTTTTGCCTTTTTATTTAATAGTTTTGCTTGATTGTTTAATGCTTCTATAAATTCTATATAGCAACAACCTACTGTTAAATTATATTCAATTATGTTTTGAATTTCTTCCATAGATGGTTGGTTAAGTACTATTATTTCTCCATCAAAACCTAGTTCATCTCTTAAAACTATCCCTTCATCTACTATTGCTGTTCCAATAGTATCTATATTTAACCTTTTTACAAAAGCTTCTATTCCCTCTAAACCTATTCCATATCCTCCTGCTTTTAAAACTGGCAATATCTTTTTGTTTGGTTGAAGTCTTTGTATTTCTTTATAGTTTTCTTCCATTGCACTTATATTTACTATAAGTTTTGTTTGCCTATTTTTCATTATTCACATTCCTTTATGTATAAAATTTGTAAAATGTGGATTTTTTATCCACATTTTACCTATGTTTTTTCCACAACTAATTTTTCTTCACGTTCTGTAATTATTGCTTTGTCTCCTGCTTTTAAATTGCATTCAATTATTTCTTCTGCAATTTTATCTTCTACCATTGTTTGTATTGTTCTTCTAAGAGGTCTTGCTCCATAACCAGAGTCTGTGCCTTTCTTGGCAATAAACTCTCTTGCTTTTTCATCTATTTCTAAAGTAATGTCCTTTTCTTTAAGTCTATTTTGTATTTGTTTTAGCATAATATCTGCAATTTCTTTTATTTCTTCAGATGTTAGCTTATGGAATACTATAATTTCATCAATACGATTTATAAATTCTGGTCTAAACTGTTTCTTTAATTCTGCTAAAACTTCTTTTTTTGTTTTCTCGTATTCTATTTGTTCTTGCTCATTTTCTTTAGATACAAAACCTAATGTTTTTTTATCTGTAATTAGCCTTGCCCCTATGTTTGATGTCATTATTATTACTGTGTTTTTAAAGTTTACAACTCTACCATGAGAATCTGTAAGTCTTCCATCATCTAAAATTTGCAAAAGCATATTTAATACATCTGGGTGTGCTTTTTCAATTTCATCAAAAAGAACTACTGAATATGGTTTTCTTCTAACCTTTTCTGTTAGTCCTCCTGCTTCATCAAACCCAACATATCCTGGAGGTGAGCCTATCATTTTTGAAGTTGAATGTGCTTCCATATATTCAGACATATCAACCCTTATCATTGAATTTTCATCTCCAAATAAGCTTTCTGCAAGTGCCTTTGAAAGTTCTGTTTTTCCAACACCTGTTGGTCCTAAAAACATAAATGAACCTATTGGTCTATTTGGATCTTGAAGCCCAACTCTACTCCTTTTAATTGCCTTTGAAATAGCTTTTACTGCCTCGTTTTGACCAATTACCCTTTTATGAAGTGCATCTTCTAAGTTTTTTAATCTTTCATTTTCATCTTGAGATATTTTTTGAGTTGGAATTCCAGTCCAGCTACTTATTACTTCTGCTATTTCTTCTTCTCCAATTTGTTTTATATTTTTACTTGTTTTATCCTTCCATTTTTGCTTTTCTTTTTCTAATTTTTGTATTTCTCTTCTTTCTAAATCTCTTAATTCTGCAGCCTTTTCAAAGTCTTGTGTTGTAATTGCTTCATCTTTTTCAGAAATGATTTTTTCAATATTTTCTTCAATTGTTTTTATAAATTTTGGTTCTGTAAATGTTTTTAATTTGGCTCTTGAAGCCGCTTCATCGATTAAATCTATTGCTTTATCTGGCAAAAATCTATCGTTAATGTACCTTGCAGATAGCAAGGTTGCTGCCTTTATTGCTTCATCTGTAATTTTTACATTATGATGTGCTTCATATTTATCTCTTAGCCCTTTTAATATGTTTATTGTATCTTCTTCAGAAGGTTCTTCAACTGTTATTGGTTGAAATCTTCTTTCAAGTGCACTATCTTTTTCAATATATTTTCTATATTCATTTAATGTTGTTGCACCAATTATTTGAATTTCTCCTCTTGCTAAAAGTGGTTTTAGAATATTTGCTGCATCTATTGCACCTTCTGCAGCTCCTGCACCTACTATTGTATGAATTTCATCTATAAAGATAATTACATCTCCAACTTTTTTAACTTCTTTTAATGCTTTTTTTATTCTTTCTTCGAAATCTCCTCTGTATTTAGCACCTGCTACCATACCTGATATATCAAGTGTTACCACTCTTTTTTCTTTAAGATTTTCCGGAACTTCTCCTTGAACTATTTTTTGAGCTAGTCCTTCAATTATTGCTGTTTTTCCAACGCCTGGTTCACCAATTAGGCATGGGTTGTTTTTTGTTCTTCTTGAAAGTACTTGTATTATTCTTTCAATTTCAACCTTTCTACCTATAACTGGGTCTAATTTTCCTTCTTTTGCAAGCTTACTTAAATCGCTTCCAAATTGATTAAGTGTTGGTGTATTATTAAAACTTCCCCTATTATTTTTTTCAGTTTCTACTGTGTTTACATCTGGTATTTCATATTCGTTTATTACTTTTATAATCTCATTATATAGTTTTTGTGGGTCTAGCTTTAATTCTAGCATTATTCTTACTGCAACACTATCTGCTTCCCTCATTATTCCTATAAGCAAATGCTCAGTTCCTATATATTCTGATCCAAGTTTGCGTGCTTCACGGAACGCATTTTCTATTACTCTTTTTGTTCTTGGTGTAAGTCCCATTGCAGTTTTACTTTTAGTTTGCCCAACTCCAATTAGTTCTTCTATTTTTTCAAGAACGTTATCTGCTGTAATATTTTGATTTTCTAATACTTTATTTGCAATTCCCGTTCCTTCTTTTACTAGTCCGTATAAAATGTGTTCTGTTCCAACATAATTATGTCCTAATTTTATTGCAGTACTTTCTGCAATTTGAACAGCCTTCTCGGCTTTTTTTGTGAATTTGTATGTCATAGTTCCTCCTTGCAAGTACATTATTAACAAGTTCTAATCTTTGTATTCAATAACACTTCCAATAATTCCTGCATCATTTTTTAGTTTTGCTGTAATAATTTTTGGAACTGCTTGATTATTAAATAGCATATTTTTCTCATGAAGCTTTTGGCTTAGTTTATCTAACAAAAGCTCCTTAAAGTGGATAAAACCTCCACCTATTGATATTACTTCTGGTTCAAATATGTTTATTAAATTTGCTAAGCCTGTGCTTAAATTTTCTATATATTCATCTATAACATCTTGTGCTTTTTCTCTGTTTTCTGCATCATTTAACAAATCTCTTATTTCTCTGCCTGTTAAATTTTCTACTTCAAACTTTCTTTGAACTGCTTCTTTAAAAGCCTTCATTGATGCATATTTTTCAAAACAACCATTTCTTCCACAATTACACTTAATTCCATCTTTTTCTATTACCATATGACCTATCTCAAAGCCTTCATATTTCTTAGGTTTTAGAAGCTTTCCACCTAAATAAACTGCGCCACCTATACCTGTTCCTACTGTTAGGAATACAGCATCATCATATTTTTTTAAACTACCATATTCCTTCTCAGCAATAGCTGCACATTTTGCATCATTTCTAAGTACAATTGGTATATTAAAGAACTTATTAATTTCAGATACTATATTAAAATTCTTAATATGTAAGTTCTCAGCCTTTATAATATGTGTATCTGAAACAGTTCCTGGAATTGCAATTCCTATTAACCTAACATCTTGTATATTTATATTCTTTTTATCTAAAACTTTAGTTATTAAATCTATAATAGTCTCAACTAGCTTTTCAGCATAATTTTCACTTTTTAATTCATTATTTAAGTCCTCATCTTCTTGTGCTATAATCTTACCATTTTCATTTATTAAACCTATTCCCACATGGCTTCCACCAATATCTACACCTATTTTCATTTGTTACTCCTTTCATACTAAATACTATATTACATTTTGGGAAAATATGCAAGTGTATTTAGCAATTTGTATTCTATAAACTATTATCATTTAAACAGTCCGCCAAATCTCGTTGGAGCTTTTGTATTTATTTAAAATCGAACCCACGATGGAGACGCCTAAAGAAGCGTTTCGGGGGTCTTCGATTTTCTCTAAATACAAAACTCCTGCGTTTGGCTACTTACATTATTATTTCAATGCTGAATTGTAACAAATATATATGAAAATTGGCTTAAAACATTTGATTTTTTTACCTTTTAATTGTATAATTTATATGTAATATGTTTATTTTAATTAATGGAGGTTTATTTATGAGATATAGTTATGAAACATATGGTACTTGTACTAGAAAAATTGAATTTGATATAAATGGTAATGTTATTACCAATGTAACATTTTTTGGAGGTTGCCCTGGTAACTTGGCAGCTATTGCTAGGGTTGTAGAAGGTAAAACTGTTGAGGAAATTGAGGATCTTTTTAAAGATATAAAATGTGGTTCAAAGCCTACTTCTTGTTCTGCACAGCTTGCTATTGCTGTAAGACAAGCATATAACGAATTGCAAAAAAGGATAGGTTAATTTTATGGAAGAAAGTGCTTTTTGTAGAACTAAAATTTTAATTGGAGATAAATGTTTAGAAAAACTTAAAAATGCAAAAGTTGCTGTTTTTGGTGTTGGCGGAGTTGGTTCTTTTGTTGTAGAAGCTTTAGCAAGAGCTGGTGTTGGAAGCTTTGTTCTAATAGATAAAGATCAAGTTAGCCTTTCAAATATAAACAGGCAACTTATTGCAACACATAAGACTATTGGAAAACTAAAAGTTGATGTTGCAAAAGAAAGAATTTTATCAATAAACCCTGAGGCAAAAGTTGAAACATTCGCAGAATTTTTCATGCCTGGTAATACAAATATTTTAAACAATTCAATTACATATATAGTAGATGCAATAGATACGGTTACAGCAAAAATAGAATTAGTTATGCAAGCTCAAAAGCTTGGTATTCCTATCATTTCATCAATGGGAACAGGGAACAAACTAAACCCATGCCTATTCGAAATTACAGACATTTACAAAACTCAAGTCTGCCCACTTGCAAAAGTTATGAGAAAAGAACTAAAACAAAGAGGTGTAAAACATTTAAAGGTTCTATATTCAAAAGAAGAACCTTTAAAAAGTGGCATCATTGGAGAGAATGGAAAAGCAATTCCTGGAAGTATCTCCTTTGTACCATCAGTAGCAGGGCTTATAATTGCAGGAGAAGTAATAAAAGATTTGCTTAAAACTTAAAGCAAATCTTTTTGATTTTATTTTTCATTATTTTTCTTTAAATAACCTTGTATATAAAATGCCTTCATATACATTATTAGTGATGCTATTGTTGTAATTACAGCTAAATAGTATATTATAGTGTCTGCTATTCCTATTGCCTTTATTATATTATTCGTTGTATTACCTATTTGCTCTAAAAATAGAGAGATTACCATTGCAACATAGAACAATACTGTTGCTAGTTTTCCATACCATTTGCTTGATACTACAAGCTCTTTTCCATATAGGAATGATGCTCCTGATACCATGCAGAATTCTTTTAACACAACTATTGCTAATATCCAAATAGGGATTGCTCCCTTTATAAATAATGTTGTTAGTAAGCTTATTTGTGTTGCTTTATCTGCTAATGGGTCCATTAACTTTCCAAAGTCTGTTATATAGTTATATTTTCTTGCAATTGTTCCATCTAATATATCTGTTAGTCCTGATATTGAAAGTACTGCTATTGCTAAGATATATTGTCCTTGCACACATGCAATAACTATTATTGGTATTAGTAAAAATCTAAGTACTGTTAAAGCATTTGGTACGTATTTTAACATTTTTCCCTCCCTATTCAACTTTAAATGTAAGTTTATCTCCATCTAGCTCAACTTTTATAGTGTTATTTTCACTTACTTCTCCTCTTAATATCATTTCAGAAATCTCATCTTCCACATATCTTTGAATTGCTCTTCTAAGTGGTCTTGCTCCATATTTTAAGTCTGTTCCTTTTTCTAGTATATATCTTTTTGCTTCATCTGATACATCTAATTTGATATTTTTGTTTCCTAATGCTTCTTTTGTATTTTTAAGCAATAAGTCTACTATTTGTAGAAGTTCTTCTTTGCTTAAACTGTTGAAACTGATTATTTCATCAACTCTATTTAAAAATTCTGGTCTGAAAATGTCTTTTAGTGCACTTTCAATTTTGTTTTTATCTAATGAGCTCTTACCAAATCCTATTGAATTTGTGTTTAAATTAGAACCAGCATTTGATGTCATTATTATTATTGTATTTTCAAAACTTACTGTATTTCCTTGTGCATCTGTAAGTCTTCCATCATCTAGTATTTGTAATAAAATGTTAAATACATCTTGATGTGCCTTTTCTATTTCGTCTAAAAGTATTATTGAATATGGTTTTCTTTTTACTTTTTCTGTAAGTCCTCCGGCATCATCATATCCAACATATCCTGGAGGTGCACCTATTAATTTTGCTGTTGAATGGCTTTCCATATATTCAGACATATCTATTCTAATTATTGCATCTTCGCTTCCAAACATTTCATATGCAAGTGTTTTAGCAAGCTCTGTTTTACCAACACCTGTTGGTCCAACAAATATAAATGATGGTGGTCTTTTTGTACTTTGAAGTCCTGCTCTATTTCTTCTAATTGCTCTTGCAACAGCTTTTACAGCTTCGTCTTGACCAACTATTCTATTATGTAAGTTTTCTTCTAAGTTTAATAATTTTTGTTTTTCTGCTTCTGTAATTTTCTTTACTGGTATTTTAGTAGCATGTTCTATAACTTCTGCAACATCTTGCACTGTAAGGTTTTGCACTACAAGTTTTGAGTTTAATTCTGCAACTCTATCTTGAATATTACATTCCTCAGTTTTTAAATCTGCAGCCTTTTGATAATCTTCAATTGAATCTGATTCTACTGCTTCTTCTTTTTCTTTTTCAATTTCTTTTAATCTATTTTTTAATATTTCTAGTTCATATAGTTCTTTGTTATTAAGATTAATTTTTGAGCATGCTTCATCTAATATATCTATTGCTTTGTCTGGTAAAAATCTATCATGTATATATTTTTCAGACATTTTAACAGTTTGCTCTATTACGTCATTAGATATTGAAACTTTGTGGAAATCTTCGTAATATTTTTTAACTTCTTTTAACATTTCAATTGTTGCTTGAACAGATGGTTCTTCAACTAATACAGGTTGAAGTCTTCTTTCTAATGCAGTATCTTTTTCTATATATTTTCTATATTCTTTTAAAGTTGTTGTTCCAACTAATTGAACCTCTCCATTTGCAAGTGATGGTTTTAAAATGTTAGCTGCATTCATTGAATGGTCGCCATCTCCAGCTCCTATTATATTGTGAATTTCGTCTATTACTAATATAATATTTCTTGTTTGCTTACATTCATCTATTATTGCTTTCATTCTTCCTTCAAATTGACCTCTAAACTGTGTTCCTGCAATAACAGCTGTCATATCAAGTAAATATACTTCTTTGTTTAAAAGCTTTGCTGGCACTTCTTGTCTTGCAATTTTTATGGCCAAACCATTTGCTATGGCTGTTTTACCAACACCTGGTTCTCCTATTAAGCATGGGTTGTTTTTTAAACGTCTGTTTAAAATTTGTATAACCCTTTCAATTTCCATTTTTCTTCCAACAACTTCATCTAACTCATTTTTTCTTGCTTTTTCTGTTAAGTTTGTTCCATACATTTCTAGGAAGCTTTTTTTCTTTTCTTTTGGTTTTGTTTTAACCTTTGTATTGCTCTTTTGCTCGCTTTCCTTTGAAGGTTCTGTGTCTTTCCCACCTAATATATTTGAAAATATTGAACCTAAATTTGCAGATTCTCCCTCTATATTTTCTAAGTCTTCTGGAGAGATATCTTCTGTTATTTCCCCAAGCATAGTTTCAAATTGTTTTGAAATATTATCTATTTGTTCTTCTGTAATACCTGATTGTTTTGCTAAAACATCTAATGGGTTTATTCCCTTTTTCTTAGCACAATCATAGCAATATCCTTCCATTTCGCTATTATTATTTCCATCTATTTTTTTAGTAAAAATTACAGCCATATTTTTATGGCATACTGAACATAACATATATCTTTTTCACCTTATCCCTTTTTATCTACTTATAATATAATACATTAATTTTTACGCATAGTCAAGAGAAAAATGACAAAATCTCTTGCCATATTATGCATATGATAAAAGTAGATTAAATACCTATGTAAATAATCTACTTCTATCTTGTAACTTTGAAGATTCCGACTAACCTCCATGGCCAATAGTTATATTTGTTTTCTAATGATGTACCTATGTCTCGTGGGAGTTGCCACCGGAATTTCTCACTCCATCTGCCATCTTCAAACCTTGTAAAGTGAAAATCATGAATTTTATTATCTGCATAAACTTTAACAAATAATGCAATTTTGTATTGATTTTCACTAATTACTTCTTCTTCAGAAGATCTTTCAATCGTTAAATCGATTTCTTTGAAATCTTCATATAACAATTTAATAATTTCTCCTGTTGAAAAGTATGGTTCTTCAAGTGGCTTTCTTCCTGATATTGCTCCTACTCTGTAAAGGTTTAAACAACTTACCGTGCTTCCCATTGCATAAGAGTAACAATTTGTCGTGTTTCTTACTACTGTTGTATCGTACCGAGTTTTATCAAGCTTTTGATGTGTGGTTTCTCGTATTCTGTCTAGCAACAGAACATCGTTAGTTGATGTCACTCTAACATCTCCTTTGCAAAAGTTTATATGTCTAATTATACCACACTTATGTTAACTTTGCAAATTTTACTTACTTTCTATCTTTATTGTTTTGCTCGAATATGCAGTTATAATTAGCATTATTACAAGCATTATTGCTAAGTATATTCCTATACTTCCAAATGGTACTAGAATTTTGTTTAATGTTATTACGTTTTCCATGTGTTTTATAATACCCCATATTATAGGTACTGATATTATAGCTGAAATAATTGTTGCTTTTATAAACATAACAACTGTTTCATACACTAGAATTTTTCTAATGTCTTTCTTGGTTGCACCTACTCTATGTAAAATTTTAAAATCTTCTTTTCTTTCGCATAAACTAGCATTCATTATATTTATTGTACTTGCAATGCCTATTGTTATTATTGCTATCATAATGGTTCTTAACAATAGTTCTACTATGTTTATATAGATTAACTTTTCTTGGTTTTCCAAAGTATAATAATCTACCCATATTTTATCTTCTCTACTTTTATTAACTTCATCTATATAGTTTTTAAATTCAATTACGTTATCACATTTAATTTTTACGTTTAAAGTAGTTTCATTGTAGAACCAAAAATTTCTTTTGGATATATCTTCGCTTGTTTCATTTATATATTTATCCAATCTTTCAAATGTTTCAAAATTCATGAATAATGTAGGTATACTATCATTTTTCACTTCTCTAAATCCATCTATGATTTTATCTGTTAAAATATATTTTCCATTTAAAATGCTTTCATCAATAACATTGTAATCCGAAATAAAATCTCCTAGTTGTATCTGCTCCACCAGTTTCAATTTTAAATCACTGTTTTCTTTAAATGCTGAAGTATATTCATATTTATTTTCGTTTTCTTCTCTTGTAGAAATATTTATTGTGTTATAAATTATAAAATCTCCATATTTACCATTTACCTCTTTTATATATTTATTATATTCAGTATCTTCTAAAGCAATAATATTCATTCCAACGCTTTTTGTATTATCAATGTTTTTAGAGCTAACAGTATTTTCTAAAACTGCATTTGTTGGATCAACCAAAAAGAAGTCAACTCCTAATTTATGATATTTAATGATTTCCAGTTTTTTATTATATTTTCTCTCATAATCTTTTAATATTGTTTCATAATCTTTATAGGTAGCCCAAAAACCTGCGTCGACATCATATTCTGTAGCAATATCTGCTGTTTCTTTTTCATACTTAAGGTATGTACTCATTGCTATAAATGATGTTATTGATATTATAAGAAGTAACGTAATTAACCTATATTTACTTTTATTTCTTTTTATATTTTTTATTGCAAGTTTGCCTTCAATTGGTAATGTCTTTTCTAGAATAGAGTTTTTACCTTTGTATTTTATTTGCTTGTTATTCCTTATTCCTTGAATTACAGAAGTTGAGCTTGCCTTTACACTTGGAATTAGAACTGATAGATAAATGTTTATAGCAATTAGCACAATTGCAAGCACCATATATTTCGCAGTAATTGTAAGTTTAAAGTAATATCCTGCACTATTTAATATACTATTTACACTACCTAATATACTGCTTGAAATAAATGTTGCAAATACAAAACCTGCTATTATACCAATGCTTCCCATGAAAACTGCCTCTGTAAAAATCATTTTTAGCACTTGTCCTTCTGTTCCTCCCACACTGTTTAATACTGCATATTCTCTTTTTCTCTCATTAATTGTTATCAAAAATGCATTGTATAAAATAATAATGAATAGAATAGAAAAAGCTCCTATTGTTACAATTATCATAAGGTTAATTATATATGAATAATTCATTTTCATTTTGCAATCTGGAGTTCCATCCTTTTTTATAGTTGGTGTAACATCTATAAAGCCATTCACAGTAAGCAATTGTTTGTTAAATTCACAGCAACTGCTAAGTGTTTCTATTTCATCTTTTGTATAATTCATCTCTGCAATTATATCATTAGAATAATTGCATACATCTTTAATATTATTGTATTTTAAATACACTGTTACATTGCCTGTAGGCACATATTTTGCATCTATTTTTTCCAATTGTGCGTTTTTATTTTTTTGTATGTATATTTTATCTATATATGGTTTGTCTTTTATCTTTTCAAAACGTTCTGGAGATAAGTTTTTTAAAATAAAATGATAGTCATTATACTCAGTATTGAAACTTTCAGAAACTCCGTTTCTTATACTAGATATTAACATTATTGTTGTTAAAATAAGCGTTGAACATAATATTAGTGAAATGCATGTAAATATACTTCTTTTTTTATTTTCTAACATATTTTTTAATGCGAGTTTTGTTTCAATTTTCATAGCTTCTCTCCTTTTTTATTTTATAAAAAATGGGAGCCTTGCTGTTTGCTTAGCTCCCTCGAAGATATTTAAATTTTTATCATATATTGAAAATCTTGTCAATACCCTTTACTCTTTTCCATTTATTTTTAATAGTTTAAATAATTCAACTATTACTATTGGTGAGAATACTAGTAATATTATTTCAAAGATGTGCTCTTTTGGTAATAATGTTATACTAAAAATTTCTCTTAGGTGTGATGTGAATAGTATTATAAACATTAATGATGCTGATACTATTTGGGCTAGTATTAGTTTTCCATTGTTGAATGGGTTTGATTTGAATATTGATTTATGGTTATTTCTTATATTAAATATATGTACTAGTTCTGATAATGCAAGCACATAGAATGCCATTGTTTGACCTATTATAACTTTTTCTTCTGGTGTTCTATTTGGTGTACTTAAACCTAGTACAAATGCTGCAAGTGTTATAAGCCCTATCATTATACCTTGGTAAATTACTCTCCATGTCATTCCTTTTGTAAATACTCCGTCCTTTATGTTTTAATGGTTTTCTTTCCATTACATCAGCTTCTGCTGGGTCTACTGCTAATGCTAAAGCTGGTAGTGAATCTGTTACTAAGTTTATCCATAATAAATGAATTGGTAGTAATGTTTGTATTAGGTTAATATCTATTCCAAATTTGTTTGATAACCATGGTGTTATTAGTATTGCTACAAATAGTGTTACTATTTCTCCTATATTGCTTGATAGTAAGAATTGTATTGCCTTTAGTATATTATCATAAATACGACGTCCTTCTTCTACTGCTGAAACTACTGTTGCAAAGTTATCGTCTGTTAGAATTACATCTGCTGCTTCTTTTGCTACATCTGTTCCAACTACACCCATTGCACAACCAATATCTGCAATTTTTAGTGATGGTGCATCATTTACTCCATCTCCTGTCATGGCAACTATTTCGCCATTTGCTTGCCATGCTTTTACTATTCTTACTTTATGCTCTGGTGATACTCTTGCATAAACTGAATATTTACGTACATTTTTCTCTAGCTCTTCTTGGCTCATTTCTTCAAGTTCTAATCCTGTTATTGCTTCATCCTCATTTTCCAATATTCCTAATGTTTTAGCAATTGCTATTGCTGTTACTTTGTGGTCTCCTGTAATCATTACTGTTTTTATTCCTGCTTTTTTACATTTTGCAACTGCATCTTTTACTTCTAGTCTTGGTGGGTCTATCATACCTACCATTCCTATATAAATTAAGTCTGATTCCATTGAATTCATTTCTTCATTTGTAGGTTTATGGTCTAGCTCTTTGTATGCCATTGCAAGAACTCTTAATGCCGAACTTGCCATTTCATTATTTACTTCTTTAATTCTTTCTTTGAATTCTTTTAGGTCGTTTTTTATTTCTCCATTTATTATATATTTTGTACATCTTGCAAGAAGTTCATCTACACCACCTTTTGTGTAAACTATGTACTTTCCATTTGATTCATTTACTGTTGTCATTAATTTTCTATCTGAGTCAAATGGTATTTCCTGCACACGTGGATATTGCCCATATAGAGTTCCTTCATAATCTAATTTAAAGCCTAAATCGACTAAAGCTGTTTCTGTTGGATCTCCTGCTAACTTATCGCTTTCTGTTATTTTTGTATCATTACACAACATACTTGCATATATTAATTTGTTTAAATCTTCGTCGCATAAGTCTCTTTTGAAATCTTTTACTTTAAAAACTTTATCGTTATAGTAAATTTTTTCAACTGTCATTTTATTTTGGGTTAATGTACCTGTTTTATCTGAACAGATTACAGTTGCACTTCCTAGTGTTTCAACTGCTGGTAGTTTCTTTACTATTGCATTTTTCTTTACCATTCTTTGAACACCTATTGCTAAAACTATTGTTGATACTGCAGGCAAACCTTCTGGTATTGCTGCAACTGCTAAGCTAACTGCTGTTAGGAACATTTCTATTACATCTTTACCATATAATAAACCTATTCCAAAAATCACAAAGCATATAATTAATGCAACTATTCCAAGTGTTTTTCCAAGTTTATTTAATTTTATTTGAAGTGGAGTTTCCCCTTCTTCTGCTGAATTAATTATATTTGCAATTTTACCAACTTCAGTATTCATACCTGTTTCAACAACTATGGCTTTTCCTCTACCATATGTAATTAAGCTTGAAGCAAATAGCATATTTATTCTATCGCCAATTCCAACTTTTTCGTCTTCAATTCTTGCTGCCATTTTTTCAACTGGTACAGATTCTCCTGTTAATGCTGATTCTTGTGCTTTTAAATTTACTGCTTCTATTATTCTTAAATCTGCTGGAACATAATCTCCTGTTTCTAAAATTACAACATCACCTGGAACTAACTCTCTTGATGGTATTGTAAGTAATTTACCATTTCTCATAACCTTTGCAACATGGCTACTTAATTTTTGTAATGCCTCTAAAGATTTTTCTGCTTTGTTTTCCTGCAAAACCCCAATTATTGCATTTGCAATTATAACTACTAAAATTATAATTGTATCTGTCATACCTGAAAGTCCTTCTTGTTTTACTCCAACAATTCCAGAAATTACGGCCGAAATAATAAGCACTATTATCATAAAGTCTTTAAATTGCTCTAAGAATTTTACAAAAGTACTTTTCTTCTTTTTTTTGGCTAATTCATTTAGCCCATATTTTTCTTTCCTTGTGTTTACTTCTTCTGTGGTAAGCCCACTCTCCTCATTTGTTTTAAGTTCGTTTACTGTTTCATCAACAGTTTTGTTAAACCAATTATTGGTCATCAATACATCCCTGCTCCTTTTCTTTTAATATGCTAATATTTTACAACAAGATTGTTTAAAAGTAAAGTGATTTTTGTTAAAAAAATAATGCCACTTTTTTGGCATTACTCGATGTTTAACTTTCTTGAAATTCTGGTTGCTTTAGTAAATCTGCTAAAACATCATTAAGTGCTATTGGTGTTACTTTGTATGTTTTTAGCAATTCGATGATGCTTCGTACTTTATTCTCATTAGTGGATATTTGTGTAACTTCTTTTGTTTCTAATTTAATTCTGTCTTTTTCATATTCTTTTTTAACAATGGTTACTCCGTAAGAAATCTTTGGTTTTAATATTTTTATAGAACGTTTTTTGTTCTTATAATACTCTAATATGATCCTATTTTTGTTTTTCGACTCTACTAAATCTATTTCATCTAAAAGCGTAGCACCATAGTAGATTCCTAAGTTCTTCACGTTTTTCTTCCCCTTTCTTTGTTTTTGTTTAGTAAAAAGCTACTTAATTAATGATACACCATATAGCCTAGAAAATCAAGAAAAATCGTTCGTCTAATGTCGACCCTATTCGACATATTTCGACATTTTCCTAATAAAAATAAAACACAGAGTTTCAATTTTATCTAACTCTGTGCTTTGTTTTTATACACTCATTACTTCTTTTTCTTTGTTTTCTATCATTTGGTCTATTTCTGCAACCTTTTTATCTGTTAATTTTTGAATTTTATCTTCCATTGATTTTAATTCATCTTCTGTCATGCCACCATCTTTTTGTTCAGCTTTTGCTATATCCATTCCTTCTCTTCTAACTGCACGGACAGATACTTTTGATTCTTCTCCCATTTTTCTTATATCTTTAACAAGCTCTTTTCTTCTTTCCTCTGTTAGTTCTGGGAAAGCAAGTCTTATAACTTTTCCATCATTGTTTGGGTTTATTCCTATTTCTGCTTTTAATATTTCTTTTTCAATTTCTTTTAAAAGTGTTGCATCCCATGGTTGAATTACTATTAATCTTGCTTCTGGAACTGAAATTCCTGCTACTTGGTTTATTGGAGTTGGAACTCCATAGTAACTTACTGTAATTTTGTTTAGTATTGCAGGATTTGCTCTACCTGCTCTAACTTCTGATAAATTTTCTTGTAATACACTAATTGTCTTATTCATTTTTTCTTCAATATTATTTAAATCCATAAAAATCTCTCCTTATCTAACTAGGGTTCCTATTCTTTCACCCTTTATAATTCTAACTATGTTTTCTGGGTCGTCTATTCCAAATACTACAAGTGGAATATTGTTATCCCTGCAAAGTGATGTTGCTGTTGAGTCCATAACTTTTAAGTCTTGTTTTAAAATATCTATGTAAGATATTTCATCATATTTAACTGCTGTTTTATCTTCTTTTGGATCTGCTGAATATACTCCATCTATTGTTTTTGCAAGTAAAATAACTTCTGAATTTGTTTCTGCTGCCCTTAGAGCTGCTCCTGTATCTGTTGTAAAATATGGGTTACCTGTACCACATGTAAATATTACAACTCTACCATTTGCTAAATGCTTTGCTGCTTTTCTCTTTATGTATGGTTCTGCAATTTGTCTCATTTCTATTGCTGTTTGAAGTCTAGTTTTAATACCTCTTGCTTCTAGAGCATCTTGAAGTGCTAAACCATTTATTGTTGTTGCAAGCATTCCCATATAGTCTGATGTTGTTCTTTCCATTTCATGTCCATATCTTCCTCTCCAGAAATTTCCTCCTCCAACTACAATTGAAACTTCTACTCCCATATCTACTATTTCTTTTATTTTGTCGCATATGTTTCCTAATGTTTCTGCATCTATTCCATTTTTTCTTTCGCCTGCTAGTGCTTCACCACTAAGCTTTAATAAAATTCGTTTGTACGCAATTTCCATTTTCAACATAACTCCTTTTAAAAATTTTTCATTACTATTCTACCATAAGTTGGGTATAAAAATAAAGGGTTTTTACAAAAAAAGAACAGAAATTAATCTGTTCTTTAAATTAAAATTTTATTACTTTTCCTATTGGGTTTGTTTCATCTAGTCCATTGTATTCTGCAAATGATTTATCTATTTTACTATCTACTAATTCTTCAATAGCCTCTTTTTGCGCATTTTCTGCAAGTGTTAATTCACTTACTAATATTTGTTTTGCATTAAGTAGCATCTTTTTTTCACCTGTTGATAAGCCTCTTTCTTTTTGTTTGAAGCTTAAGTTTCTCACTACATCAGCTACTTCGTAAATATCTCCACTCTTCATTTTTTCCATATTATCTCTATATCTTTTGTTCCAGTTTAGTGACATTTCTGTAGAATCTGTTTCTAATACTTGGAATACTTTACTTGCTGTTTCTCCATCTATGATATTTCGCATGCCAATTTCTTCTGCCTTTGCTGTTGGTACCATAACCTTAACTTCGCCAGGCATTTTAATTATGTAATACGCTGTTTTTTCTCCCAAAATATTCTTTTCTTCTATATCTTGTATAACGCCTGCACCATGCATTGGGTATACTACTTTATCTCCTATATTAAACACTTTTACTGACACTCCTTTATTGCAATATTTCTTTACCGACCTTAATTATTATACCATAAATTTTGGTAAAAGTAAATGATTTTTCCAGAAGAAAATTTTATTTTTTATGTTAAATTTTTACGTTTTCTTCTCCTAGTATTTCTTTAAATTCCTTTAAAATTTCTTCATTTAAATATATTGCGCCACAAGGCTTTAGCCCTTCTTTATCTTGCACTTTAACTGCTATGTTGTTTCTGTCTCCCATAAAAAATCTAATTGCTCCTCTTAAGCGTGATTTTTGTTCTTCGCTTGCATTTTGTATGTCTAAAATAAGTACCTTTGGTCTTTGTTCTTGCTTCATTACTATTTCAGTTTCTTGTGCTTGTTTTGCTACTGTTTCAAAATCTGTAATAGTATTTGCTATTATTTTTACATCATCTTCTTCTCTTATACTAAGTCTTCCATCTACTAGCACAATATTATCCTCTAAAAGAACGCCTGATGACCTGTTATAGCAACTATCAAACACTATTATTTCTGTGCTTCCATATAAGTCTTCTACTGTAACAAATGCCATTATTGTATTGTTTTTAGTGTATTTTTTCTTTACTGATGTTATAATGCCTGCATATTTTACTTGTTTTCCGTCTTTACTAAAGTCGTTTTCTTCCTTCATGCTTATCATTTGCAATGTGTTTATATTTGTATTTGCTTTTATTTTTTCTTGAAGTTTAGCAAGTGGATGACCAGATATGTATATTCCTAGCATTTCTTTTTCCATATCTAGAAGTTCTCTTTCGTCATATTCCTCGGCTTTGTTTAAAGTATATTTATGTTTTTCAGTTGTTTCTTGACTTGCAATATCAAACATTGTAACTTGGCCTTCTATAGATTTTTTAGTTTCTCCTGATATTGTGTCTAGTACTCCTTCAAAAGAATTTAGTAGTGTATGACGAGTTTCTCCAAGTTCATCGAATGCTCCTGATTTTATTAAACTTTCTATACATTTTTTATTTACCGCTTCTCCTTGCATTCTCTCTGCAAAATCTGTAAAGCTCTTGAATTCGCCATTCTTTTCTCTTTCTTGTACTATCGTCTCAACTGCAGATGTACCAACATTTTTAACACTACCAAGTCCAAAACGAATTTTATTATCATTTACAGTAAACTTTGTAAAGCTCTTATTTATACTTGGTTTTAATATTTCAATATTTAACCTTTTACATTCAACAATGTATTCTGGTATTTTATCTAAGTTTCCTAGGAAGCTATTCAAAGTTGCTGCCATAAATTCTGCAGGATAGTATGTTTTTAAATATGCTGTTCTATATGCTACTACTGCATATGCTGCTGCATGTGATTTATTAAATGCATATTTTGCAAATTCTGCCATTTCATCAAATATTTTGTTTGCACTTTGTTCATCTATTCCATTTCTTACACAACCTGGTATTAGTACATTTCCTTGTTCGTCTGTTTGTCCATGTATAAAGTATTCTCTTTCTTTTGCCATTACATCTAGTTTTTTCTTTCCCATTGCACGTCTTACTAAGTCTGCTCTACCTAGCGAATATCCTGCTAGGTCTCTAACTATTTGCATTACCTGTTCTTGGTAAACCATACAACCATATGTTACATTTAAAATTGGCTCTAATGCTGGGTGTGTATATTCACTATGTGTTGGGTCTAGCTTGTTTTTGATGTACCTTGGAATTTGGTCCATTGGGCCAGGTCTATATAGTGATACTCCTGCGATTATATCTTCTAGGGTATCTGGCTTTAATTCCTTCATAAAGTTTGTCATACCTTGACTTTCAAATTGGAATACTCCTACTGTGTTTCCAGATTGCCACGTTTTTTTGAATACTTTTGGATCATTCATGTTTTGGTCAAAAGAAACGTCTACTCCTCTATTTTGCTTTACAAATTTTATTGTATCAGATATAACTGTTAGGGTTCTTAAGCCCAAAAAGTCCATTTTTAGAAGTCCGTAGTTCTTCTAGGGTAGTCATTATAAATTGTGCTTCTATTGTGCCTTCATTTACATATAAAGGCACATAATCTAAAACTGGTTTATCTGTAATTAGCACTCCGGCAAGCATGTGTTGAAGCCTGACGTGGCAAACCTTCTAATCTCATTGCTATGTCTAAAATTTTCTTTGTTTCTCCATCATTTTCATATAATTCTTGCAATTCTCTATTTTGTTCTAGTGCCTTTTTTATAGTTATATGCACTTCATTTGGTATCATTTTTGCAAGTTTATCTGCTTCAGCATATGGAATATCTAGAACTCTTGCAACATCTCTTATTACCATCTTTGCTGCCATTGTACCAAATGTAATTATTTGTGATACGTGATCTCTTCCATATTTTCTTGCAACATATTCTATAACCTCTGGCCTTCTTTCGTAGCAAAAGTCTATATCGAAATCGGGCATGCTTATTCTTTCTGGGTTTAAAAATCTTTCGAAAAGCAAGTTATATTTTATTGGGTCTATATCTGTTATACCCATTGCAAATGCTGCTATTGAACCTGCTCCTGAACCACGTCCTGGCCCTACTGAAATACCTTGTGTTTTGGCATAGTTTATGAAGTCCCAAACTATAAGATAGTAATCAACATATCCCATTTTTTCTATTACAGATATTTCATATTCTAGCCTATCTTGTGCAACTTTACTTGGGTTATCTCCATACCTTTTTTTCAAACCTGTTCTACATAGTTCTTTGAAAAAGTCTGCATGTGTTGCATATTTTTTTGGCACTTCGTAATTTGGAAGTTTTGTATTTCCAAATTCAAAATCGAAGTTGCATTTTTCTGCAATTTTTACAGTATTCTCTATTGCTTCAGGTATGTTTTTAAAATACTCTGCCATTTCTTCTGGTGATTTTACATAGAATTCATCAACACCCATTTTCATTCTATCAGGGTCACTCATCTTTTTGCCTGTTTGAATGCATAATAATATCTCGTGAATATATGCATCTTCCTTTTTTAGGTAATGTGAATCATTTGTTGCAACTAAAGGAATGTCAAGTTCTCTAGAAAGTTCAACAAGTTTTTGATTTACTAACACTTGCTCTGGTAAACCATTTGGTTGCACCTCTAAATAGTAGTCTTCTCCAAAAATATTTTTGTACCACAAAGCAATTCGTTTAGCTTCTTCCATGTCTTCTTTTAAAATTGCCTTATTTACACTTCCTGCTAAACAAGCACTTAAGCAAACTAAACCTTCATGGTATTTTTCTAAAAGTTCTAAGTCAATTCTTGGTTTATAATAAAAACCTTCAATAAAGCCCATTGAAACTAAAATACTTAAATTCTTGTATCCAATTTCATTTTTTGCAAGCAAAATCAAGTGTGAATATTTATTATCTATATTAGATTCTTTATCAAATCTTGTACGTGGTGCGACATAAACTTCACAACCTATAATAGGCTTAATTCCGACCTTTTTACATTCTTTATAAAAATCAACCACACCAAACATAACACCATGGTCTGTAATTGCCATAGCCTTCATTCCAAGTTCTTTTGCACGTGCTGGTAGTTCTTTTATTTTATTTGCTCCATCTAATAAACTAAATTCCGTGTGTGTATGTAAATGTACAAAATCCATATTTTTCTCCTAAAATTTCTCTATTTATGTTGCCTATTATATCATATTTTTTTGAAAAAAGTAAGAGGTTTTTGGAACAAAAGATTATAGTAAATATGTTAAAACCTTTCTATTATTTGATATTTCGCCCTGTTTGTGCTATAATTAAATTATCAAAAAGGCTTTTTGCCAAATTATATTGGAGGTAATCTCAAATGCTGAAGAAAATGACTCACTCTATTGTTCGGACCACTTTTGCAATCGCTATGATTGCTATCGCGATTTTCCTCCTTCGGGTAGGTTTTAACTGGCAAGTTATGGGCATCCCCAATAATTCGCTTGGCACCATCATTGTTTTTTCAGAACTCATTTTTGGATGTGGCTTAATCACCTACGGTATCTACCTCATCATCCCGAAGTTTTGGGAAATTGCTCTCTATCTTGTTCTTTTTAAGAACATGCCTGAAGAGAGAAAAAGACTCGTTAAGTGGATCAATCGCCACAATAAGTTTTATCTGTGGTAATACTTCCATAACAGCGGTTTTACTTAAAACCGCTGTTGTTTTGCATTTTTTCCTCTTTGTATTGGCTTTTTTTAATATTTATGATATAATATTTTTGAAATTTTGAAAGGATTTGATTTTATGAAACTTGCATCAGATAATGAAACTTTAGCAGAAAACAAGGCTTTGATTTTATATTTGTTAAATAAAGTTAATAAACCCCTTGAAAATACTGCATTCTATAAATTACTTTTAACATTTGAAGATATGAATTATTTTTATTTTCAACAGTTCTTGCTAGATTTAATGGGAAATAAATATATTTTAAAAGGAACTTCTGATAAGAACGAAACTATATATGAGATGACAGATGAAGGTAGACAAGCAATTGGCTTAGTTCAAGACTTAATACCTGGTTTTACAAGGTTCCAAATTGATAATAAATTTAAAGAAGATTTACGTTCTATTGAGGATGAATACTCTATTACAGCTGATTTCATTCCTGAGAGTGAAAACTCTTATACAGTAGTTTGCAAGATTACTGAAAATGGAAAAGTAACTTTTGAAGTTAGAACTTTTGCTGGTTCTAGAGAACATGCAAAGTCTATTGTTGATAATTGGAAGAAAAATGCCGTTAAGCTTTACCCTAAGATGTTAAAAATGCTTACGAAATAAAATTAAAAAACACTAGCTAAAATCTGCTAGTGATTTTTTTATTTACTTTTGATTTTTTATAAATGTAATTCTGGTAATAGTTTTCTGTAATATGGCATTAATCCTATTTTATTTGGTGTTTGTGCTGGTAATTGCCAGAACATATAATCTGACCATTCATTTCCTTCAATTATTATTGGTTCCTTTTCTCCTATGCAAATATCCCAACCAACTTGTCTTATTTGTGGAACTTCTAAAGCTGCTTTTTTTACAAGTTCTTTTGCTTCATTAAATAATGGTATTTGGAAACCTTTAAATTCTATGTTTGATACTGGGTGTTTTTTATAAACTACCCCTGTGCAAGTTTGTGCATCAGCTGAAATTTTTCCAGTTTCTAAATCTATTGGTGCTGATACCGCTCCAAAGCCCATGTTATCTACAAAGCTTTCTGTACAACCGAATTTTACAACACCATATATAACATCTACTTCTTTATTTGGTTTTACAACAGTAACAAGTCTCATACAATTTACTGCATATGGGTTAACTTTTGCCATACCTTCGTGTTGTTTTATAACTCCTTCAATTACGCCAATTTTTTTCTCTTTGATATAGTTATACATTGCTTCAGCATTCTTAAAGTCCTTTAAGCTAAGCTTTTCTATTCCTCTTCCTGAATCTCCCTTATAAGGTTTGCAGAATATTGTCTGATTTTTTTCTATGAATTTTGTAAATTCCTCTAAGCTCATTTTTTCGATATCACCAAAATCCCTTTTTAGGTATTTACTAAAACGTGCTGTAAACTTTGATTTGTCATTAAAATATTCTCTATATGCTGTATCATTTAGATATTCTACTATTTTCTTGTTTCTAAATCTTGTAAGGTATGTGTCTCTGTTTTCTGGTTTCATGTTGTAAAATTCAAAAATTCTATAATCATTATGGCCTGCTCCATACTTTATTGTACATGTGATTATATCAAAAAAAATGCTTATCTTACTTTTGTTTGTTTTCTCATGAACACAATCTATTGTTTTAAAAAACTCCTTATATTTCATCCCAAATATTGCTTTTAATTTATAAACTAACATATATAACCCCCTAAATTATTTTAAATATTATTAAATTTTTCCATCATTCCTATTTTGTTTGGTGTATGCTCCGGCAATTGATATATATCATGCCCTGGAAATTCGTTTGCTTCTACAAAAATTGGACCATTGCCTGTAAATGCCACATCCCACCCAATATATGCCATTTCGGGTACTATTTTTGATGCTTCCTTGCACATTTTTACTGCTTCGTTCCAGAAAGGGAATTTAAAACCTTTTATTGTTTTCCCCGTTTCTGGATGTACTTCATATAAATTTTTATTTTTGTCTATTGCCTTATCTGATACCACTCCAGTTTTTACGTCTATTGGTGCTACCATTCCTCCACTATTAAAGTTATCTACAAAAGAACCATTTCCAATTCTAAAGTAAGCACATATCACATGTGGTTTATTGTCTTTTAGTATTGTTACCATTCTTACAGTGTTAATTGCTTCTGGATATATTTTACTTACTTTCTCATTTTGCTTTATAACTTCTTCTAGCTCAAAATTATGGTTTGATGCTAAATACTCGTAAAGTTCTTCTGGACTTTTATAATTTTTAGTTTCTATTTTTTCAATACCCTTACCACAGCCACCATCTATTGGCTTTGCCATAAAGATATCATGTCTTTTTATGAATTTAATAACATCTTCCTTTGATGAATTAGTTACATCTATCCAGTCTCTTTTTAAATATTTTTGAAATATCTTATTAAATTCATTTTTGTTTTCAAATATGTGAAAATATGCTTTGTTATTGTATTTTTCAATTAAGTTGTTGTTTCTTCCTCTTGTTATATACGTATCTCTTTGAGCATCTGTTAGGTCATACATTTCAAATAAGTCGTAATCCATGTACCCTGCCCCGTATTTTCTAGCACATTTTGCCATATCTAAAATTATTGAAATTCTTGAGTTTCCTGTTTTTTTATGAACTTCATTTACTTTATTTAGCATTGCTTTGTAGTTCATTTTTGTTAAACGTGTTAAAATATATTTTATATTGTTCATTAACTCCCCCCCTTTTTTAAGCACGTTATAGACTTCTTTTTTTATCCTCATACTCTTTTAATCTTGCTTCATAGCTTTCTAAAGCTGCTTTTTCAAATGGAATTTTTGCATTTGCTTGTCCTAATATTTTGTGTACAAAATACTTTGCAAATTCTGGATTTAATACTAGAATTGGTCCTAAAATTGATGTTCCTATAAAGTTATTAATTCTAATTCCTTCGAGCTTGCTTTCACGGTTTAAACCTGCTCCTCGAATTACTTTTGCAAAATAATTTGTTTCATTATTTCCATAAGAATGTGCAAATTGATCTTTGAAGCCTACAATCTTCATTCCTTCAAATTCGCCTAAAAATAATGAGTTGTATCTATTGAACATTTCTCTTTTTGAATATATATCTAATAAACCTAAGCCTTCTATTTTTGAACCATCATCATTTTCTATATACTTTCCAAGAATTTCTAGGCTATTTCCTGTAAATAGTATTGCCTTTCCTGTTTGTATGTATTCATTTAGCTTGTTTTTATATTGTTTTAATGACCTAATAATTATTTCTTGTGCCTTTTCTGTCATTGAACCTAAGTAAATTAAGTCAATATTTTCTTTGCTAAATGCTGGTTCTGTATGCAAACTTGTTTCTATAAATTCTGCTTCTGGCAAGCATTTTTTTAGAAACATGATATTTCCATAATCTCCATATATATTGCTCATTTCAGGGTATAATATTTCTATTTTCATTAAATCTTACCCCCTCTTATATTATCTTTTAATTTAAGTGCCACATCATATTTATAGATATCATGAAGAATAAATATTGTATCTACATCCTTTTCTATAAATTTTGTTGTTTCAAATTCATTTATTGTTTTAATTATTTTTTCTTCTGGAACTCCTGCATATAGTAATCTTAAATAGTAGTCGTTTGCTCTTACTCCACCTATTATTATTTGTTTAATATCATCTTTGTTTAAAAGCTCAAAGTCTGCATCATATAGCCATGTAAGGTTTTCTGATGAATTTTTCGCATCATCACAATCATCTATTATTAGAATTACAGCCTTATTTCCTGGTTCACTTTGTACGTAATCAAACACACGTGATGCAGCTACTGGGTTTTGCCCTTTTGAGAGGTGTGTTATTACCCTTTTTCCATTAATATCCTCTTCACTTATTCTTGTTTCTACTATTTTCGTTTTCTTTATTGCATTATTAATGTTTGTTGCTGAAACTCCTATTGTTCTTAAAATTGTAATTGCTGCAAGTTCATTGTAAATATTAAATAAGCTATCAGCTATCATATTATATTTATAGCTTTTTTGAGTTTCCTTTATTATTATTTCTTTTCTTACTTTATCAATATTTTTTACTAGGAAATTACTTTCTGGAGATTTAAAACTGCAGTTTGGGCAATATGCTTTTCCTATATGATGATATCTTGCATATTCGTATTTTAGCTTTGTATCGCATATTGGGCAGGTTTTAATATCTTTTATTATGTTTGTTGTTTCTTTCACATCAGTATCTAGTTTGTCTATTCCATAGTATATTTTTTTGTTATCTTTTCCAAGGCTACAAGATACTAAGTCATCAGCATTCAAAACTAATGTTGTTTCTTTTGGAAGACTACTGTTTATGATATCTACTATATAATCTGTATTTGCATTTCTTTTTATTGAATCTCTAAAAAGATTTGTGCAAACTAAATAGTCTGGTTTTATGTACTTATATATTAACTTTGAACTTCTTTCATCAACTTCAAACACTGCTATTTCTTCTGTTATCTTGTTTTTAAGTGATGCCTTTGTAAGCAAGCTACATGCAATTCCAGAATTCAGGTTTGAACCTAATCTGTTATTTAATACATTAAAACCATTTTCAATTAATATATCATTTATCATATTGCATACTGTTGTTTTTCCATTTGTTCCTGTTACTGCAATGATTTTTTTTGGTTTATCTATTTGCTCTAAAAAGTCTGGGCAAATTTTTATCGCAATTTTCCCTGGCATGTACGAAGCGTTCCTTCTTAATAATTTTAGAGCATGTACAGCAAGTTTTGAAACATAAAGTGCTGTATAAAACCTAAATTTACTCATATATATATGTCCTTTCTATACATTAAATTTGAATAATACTATATCTCCATCTTGCATAATATATTCTTTTCCTTCTGAACGAACTAAACCTTTTTCTTTTGCTGCTACCATTGAACCTTCTCTCATTAAATCATCAAATGATACTATTTCTGCTTTTATAAAGCCTCTTTGTATATCTGAGTGAATTTTTCCTGCAGCCTCTGGTGCTTTTGTTCCTTTTTTAATTGTCCAAGCTCTTACTTCTGGTTCACCTGCCGTTAGGAATGACATTAGTCCGAAGTAAATCGTAGCTTTCTCTTATTACTGTATCTAAGCCTGATTCTTTTAAGCCAAGTGCTTCTAGCATTTCTTGTTTATCTGTATCATCTAGGCTTGATAATTCTTCTTCTATTTTTGCACAAAGTGGAATACATTTTGTATTTTCTTCTTTTGCAATTTCTTTTACTTTATTAACGTTTACATCATTTTCTACATCTGCTAATTGGTCTTCTTCAACATTTGCTATGTAGATTATTGGTTTTGATGTTAGTAAAAATAAATCTTTTACTGTTTCTTTTTCTTCATCCGTAAGTTCTACTTGTCTTGCTGGTTTTCCATTATCTAGTAGTTCTTTTATCTTTTTCAAAGCATTTATTTCAGTTTGATATTTCTTATCAGCTTTTAGCATTTTTATTGCTTTATCCATTCTCTTATCAACTGTTTCCATATCTGCAAAGATAAGTTCTAAATTGATAGTTTCTATATCTCTTTTAGGGTTAATATTTCCATCAACATGAACTATGTTTTCATCTTCAAAACATCTTACAACTTCAGCTATTGCATCAACTTCTCTTATATGTGATAGGAATTTGTTGCCAAGCCCCTCACCTTTACTTGCCCCTTTAACTAACCCTGCAATATCAACAAATTCAATTACTGCATGTGTTGTTTTTTGTGGATGATACATTTCTGCTAATTTATCTAATCTTTCATCTGGAACTGCTACCATTCCAACATTTGGTTCTATTGTACAGAATGGATAATTTGCACACTCTGCTCCAGCTTTTGTTATACTATTAAACATTGTACTTTTTCCAACATTTGGTAATCCTACTATTCCTATTTTCATAACTATAAGTCTCCTCTTTTTTCTTATTTTACTTGGTATATTATATACTATTTTTGAGATTTATTCAATAAAAAGTGAATAAAAAAAGGATAAAAGTAGGCTATAAACCCACTTTTATCTTTTATCCAAACAAACTTATCTGGTTACTTTGGCTCATGCCATCTAAGCAGCCAAATTTACTTAGCATTTCTGTTGTTGATTTTCCTATTTTTGCTCTTAGTTGTAAGTCATCTATGCACATAAATTTTCCATCTTTTGCTGCTTGATATATATTTTCTGCAGCTATTCCTCCAAGGCCTGCTATGCTAGATAGTGGTGGTCTTATTTTGCCATCTTCTATTTGGAATTTGTTGCTGTGTGATTTGTATAGGTCTATTGGTAAGAAGTCGAAGCCTCTTTCATAAAATTCTAGTACTATTTCTAATATTGTGTACATTCCTTTATCTTTTTGCGTTGCATTGTTTCCTTGCTGTTCTATTTCTTTCATTTTTGCTTTTACCTTTTCTTTTCCATGTATCATGAATTCACTATCAAATTCATCTGCTCTTATTGAAAAGTATGCTGCATAGTATGCAAGTGGAATATGTACTTTGAACCATGCAATTCTGAAAGCCATTGTTACATAAGCTACTGCGTGTGCTTTTGGGAACATGTATTTTATTTTTTTACATGAATCTATATACCATTCTGGAACTCCGTGTTGTCTCATTTCTTCTTTGTATTCTTCCCACTTTGGTTCTGCACCTTTTGCTACTTTTCCTTTACGAACTGCTTCCATTATCTTAAATGAATGGTTTGGGTCTAGTCCCATTTTTATTAAGTATGTCATGATGTCATCTCTTGTACATATTGCGTCACTCAATGTTGCGGTTCCTTCTTTGATTAATGTTTGCGCATTGTTTAGCCATACATCTGTACCATGTGATACTCCTGATATTCTTATTAATTCTTCAAATGTTGTTGGTTTTGTATCAACAAGCATGTCTCGTACGAATTTTGTTCCAAATTCTGGTACTCCAAATGAGCCAACTTGTGAATTTATTTGTTCTGGAGTTACTCCAAGTGCCTTTGTTGAGCTAAATAAAGACATTGTTTCTTTATCATCTAGTGGTATTGTTTTGGGGTCTACTCCTGTTAAATCTTGTAACATTCTTATTACTGTTGGATCGTCATGGCCTAGCATATCTAGCTTTAGTAAGTTTTTATCTATTGAGTGATAATCAAAGTGTGTTGTAATTATATCTGAATTTGGGTCATCTGCTGGGTGTTGTACTGGGCAGAATTCATATATTTCTCTACCATGTGGAACAACTATTATTCCTCCTGGGTGCTGACCTGTTGTTCTTTTTACTCCAACACAGCCATCTACTAACCTTAATATTTCTGCATTTGTTATTGGTATATTTCTCTCTTCATAATATTTTTTTACATATCCATAAGCTGTTTTTTCTGCCATTGTTCCTACTGTTCCAGCTTTGAATGTCTTTCCTTTTCCAAATATAACTTCTGCGTATCTATGTATTTTTCCTTGGTATTCTCCAGAGAAGTTTAAGTCTATATCTGGCTCTTTATCTCCATTGAAACCTAAGAATGTTTCAAATGGTATATCCATTCCATCTTTGCAAAGTTTTTCTCCACATTTTGGGCAAAGTTTATCTGGTAAGTCTACTCCGTTTTTTATTCCATAATCAGTAAAATCTGAATATTTACATTTTGGGCATCTATAATGTGGTGGAAGTGAGTTTACCTCTGTTATTCCAAGCATATTAGCTACGAATGATGAACCAACTGAACCTCTTGAGCCAACTAAGTATCCATCTTCGTTTGATTTTAAAACTAGTCTTTGTGCAATTATGTATAATGTTGAGAAACCATTTTTAATAATTGAGTCTAACTCTCTTTTTAACCTTGCTTGCACTATTTCTGGAAGTGGATCTCCATATAATTCTTTTGCCTTGTTTTCGCAGGTTTCTTTTATTTCTTCTTCTGCCCCTGGTATTACTGGTGGGCATTTTTCTTTTGAAATTGGGCATACATTTTCACAAAGGTCTGCTATTTTATTTGTGTTTGTAACAACTACTTCGTAAGCCTTTTCTGGTCCTAGGTATTCGAATTCTTTTAGCATTTCTTCTGTTGTTCTAAAGTACAATGGTGCTTGGTTATCGCAGTCTGAGAAGCCTTGTCCTGCCATTAGTATTCTTCTATATACCTCATCTTGTGGGTCCATAAAGTGAACATCACATGTTGCTACTACTAGTTTTCCGAATTTTTCTCCTAGTTCTACTATTTTTCTATTTATGTTTTTAAGTGCTTCTTCATCTGGAACTGTGCCATCTCTTATAAGGAAGTTATCGTTTCCAAGTGGTTGAATTTCTAAGTAGTCGTAATACTGAGCAATTTTTTCTATTTTTTCTTCTGGCTTGTTATGTAGAATTGCTCTATATAACTCACCTTGTTCACACGCACTTCCTAAGATTAGCCCTTCTCTATATTTTTCAAATACGCTTTGAAGTACTCTTGGTCTTTTGTGGAAATATTGTATGTGTGATACTGATATTAATTCATATAAATTTCTTAGTCCTTTTTGTGTTTGTGTAAGTATTATTGCATGATATGGTTTAACCTTTTTCCAGCCATCTTCTCCTTCTGGTATTTCATCATCTGGAATAAAATATGCTTCAACACCATATATAACTTTTATGTCTAAGCCTAAGTCGTCAACTGCATGTTTTGCTTCTGGGAAGGCTTGTACAACACCATGGTCTGTAATTGCAACTGATTTCATTCCCCATGATGCAGCTCGTTTTATTAATTCTTTTGCTGGTGTAATAGCATCCATTTGGCTCATTTGAGTGTGCATGTGTAGTTCCACACGCTTTGTCATGCTATTATCTTGTCTTGTAATTTCTGCTTGTGGTGGCAATTCTATTACTACATTTGCAATAACTCCAAGCTCTTTTGCAAAGTTATCATATGCTGCATTTCCTTGTAGTTTTACTCTTATTTTTGGTTTAATTCTTGCCATAACTTTTTGCACTTTTTCTGGTTCAACGAATGATTTGCAAGTAATTGTGCTTGTTCCATCATATACATCAAACATTACTAAGGTTTTACCGTTTTTTAATTCTCTTGAATCTGTTCTTATTACTTTTCCTTGCAAAGCAACTCTTCCGTAATCTGCTGTTAGGTCTTTTATTTTTACAATTTGTTCTTTGATATTTGCACTTCTTCCAAGTATTAAAGGTGTTTCTTCTTCTGGTTCTTCCTCTATATTTCCAGCACTTTCTTCTGCCTTTTGCTCTTGTTTCAACTCTTGAGCAGCCTTCTTATTTTCCTCTGCAATAAAGTTTAAGTTATTTACAATATTTTTGCAAACATTTTCCTGTAATTCTTCTAAGCGATGGCGTTGTTCGTTTATTTCTTCATCTGTAATATTTTCATTGTATGTAACTCTATATTTTCTGCCATATACATTCATAAAAAGTTTTTCTAAAACACTATCTACTGAATATGAATGTAAAAACTCTGAACTTTTGCTTTTTAAATTGATTTCCGCACTATTTCCATCTAATGTAATTGTACTTTCTTTTAAAATTGCTTTCGTAATTGGGAATTTTGAAGCTACATATTTTATAATGTCGTTCCAGTCATCTTCAAGTGTGTGAATTAGTTCAATTTCTGGATATTTTACATCTATTATAATTGTCTGAATGTTGAATCTTGTCGATAAATAAGTTTCAAAATCAGCTAAATCTTGAATTTTTAGCTGATTTTGACTTAAAATTTCTACCTCTAACTTGTTGCTTTTTTTATATAAATTCATTTTTTGAATTTGTGCTTCTTGAATACTGCTTTCCTTTTTAAAATCTTGAAATACGTCTTTTATAACCTTTTGCATTTTTTCATGCTCCCTTTTTTTCTCTCTTACCTTGGGTGTATTATATCATATTTTTATGAAAATAGAACATGAAAATTTAAAATTTTTGTTAAATTTTTTATCTTTATTAAAATAAAATTTTTCTTAATTCTTCTACATCTTCTGCAATGTAGTCTGCTCCTGCTGTTTCAAGTTCTGGTTTTGTTCCAAAGCCATATGTTACGCCTATTGATTTCATATTGTTTTCTTTTGCTCCTAGAATATCGTAGTTTCTATCTCCTATCATTATGCATTCTTCTAAGTTTATGTCTTTTATTTTATCTAGTGCAAATTTTATTACATCTTTTTTTGCACTTCTTGAGCTATCTAGTGTTGCTCCTATTATAAGGAAAAAGTCCTTGTCCATTTTAAAGCCTTCTAGAATTTTCTTTGCAAATTTTTCTGGTTTTGATGTTGCTAAAATAACACGTTTTCCTGTTTTTTTCAAATCACTAATTAGTTCTTTAATTCCTGGGTATAGTTTTGCTTCCCATAATCCTGTTGTTTCATATCTTTCTCTAAATAGTTTTATTGCAAGCTCAGTTTGCTTTTCATTAAAATTATAAAATTCCTTGAATGATTCATTTAGTGGTGGTCCTATAAATTTTTCTAATTCTTCTCTATTTTTTACTTCTATATTAAAATTTTTTAAAGAATAGATTACGGAATTTACTATTCCTTCTCTAGAATCTATTATTGTTCCATCTAAATCAAAAAATATATTTTCAAACATTGTATCCCTCTTTTCTTTTGAGAATTATAACATATATTCTTTAAATTTTCTAGCACAAAAATAAAACAGAATAGCTTTTAACTATCCTGTTTAAATACTAATTATTCTTTATTGATTGTTCTGCATATTTGTTGTTTACAACTTTTTCATAGTCTGCTCTTTTTTCTAGTTCTCCAGCTTCTTCTATTACATCTTGTAATTTATTGAAAGCTTCTTCTGTAAGCACTGGTGTTTTGTTCCATGCATCTATATCTTTATATCTTTGTATTGAGTTTTCTAGCATTTTCACATCTGTGCTTGGGAAAAAGTCTTTTATTAGTTCTGCAATTTCTTTTGCTGAGTGTTCTTGTGTCCATTTTTGTCCTTTGTATATTGCATCTGTAAAGTTTTGTATTAGTTCTTCATTTTTTGCAATATAACTTTTCTTTGCAAAGTATGCTGTATATGGTATTTCTCCCGCTTCTGCTCCAACTGATGCTACAATGTATCCTGCTCCTTGTTCCTCTGTCATTGATGCTGTTGGTTCAAAAAGGGTTACATATTCTGCATTTCCTCCTGCAAAAGCTCCTGCCATTAAGTCGAAACTTATGCTGTCATCTAAGTTTACATCTGTACTTGGGTTTATTCCTTTTTGTTTTAGTACATATTCAAAAGTCATGTAAGGAACTCCACCTTTTCTTCCTGGTATAACAGTTTTTCCTTTTAGTTGATTCCAATCAAATTCATCTGTTTTGTCTCTTGCAACTAAAAATGATCCGTCTCGTTTCGTAAGCTGTGCAAATACTTGTGTATGGTCTTCTTTTCCTTCATTATACACATAAATTGAGGCTTCAGGTCCTGCAAAACCTATATCACTTTGACCTGCTAAAACTGCTGTCATTACTTTATCTGCTCCTTGCCCTGTTGTTATTTCCACTTCTATTCCTTTTTCTTTAAAATATCCTTGTGCTATTGCTACATACTGTGGAGCATAGAATACAGATCTTGTAACTTCATTTAATCTTACGAGTTTTGTGCCATTTTCATCTTTTGTACTATTCTTATTAATATTAATAACAACCGCTGTGATTATGCCTATAATTACAGCTATTAATATTATTATCATTATTGTTTTTTTCAAAATTATTCCTCCTAAATTAATTGAACAAATGCGTTCTTGATAGTAGTTTTTCTAGTAAAACTACTGAACCATATAGTATGGTTGCTACAAAAGCCAAGATTATTACACCTGTCATAACTAAATCTAACTTAAATACTTGACCTCCATAAACTATTAAGTATCCGAAGTCCTGCCTTTGATACTAAGAATTCTCCTGTTATAACTCCTACTAACGATAAACCTATGTTAATTTTTAGTGAATTTATAAATGTTGTTACATTTGCTGGGATTATTATTTTTGTAAGTAGCTGCAATTTACTACAATTAAAGGTTTGTGCCATTTTTATTTTTTCCTTATCAGTATTTAAGAATCCATTTAATATTTCCATTATTGTTACTATAAGTGAAATTGCAATACCCATGGTAATAATTGCACCTTTTCCTGCTCCTACCCAAATTATAATTATTGGTCCTAAAGCAACTTTGGGTAAACTATTTAGTACAACTAAAAAAGGTTCTGCAACTTTGCTTAAAAAGTCTGACCACCATAAAATTATTGCAATTACTATTCCCATTGCTACCCCTAGAGAGAAGCCTATTAGTGTTTCTTCACATGTTACTTTAAGATGCATTAATAGTTTATTTTCAGATAAGTTCATAAGAGTTTGCAGAATTCTACTTGGTTGGCTTGTTATAAAGCTGTCTATTAACCCTTTATTGGCGCTTATTTCCCAAATTGCAATAAATGCAATTACTATTCCTATTTGAGTTAAAACTATTGATACTTTTTTTATCCAAATGCTTCTTAGGTATTTTTGTCTATCCTTCGAGATTGTTTTCTTTTGCATTTACATCTAACTCCTTCCAAATGCTGTCAAAATACTTGCTGAATTTAGGACTTTCTCTTACGTTTAATGGATCTCTGTTTTCCATTTCAAAATCTATTGTATGGATAGTTTTTACTGTAGCTGGCCTTTCGCTTAATACTACAATTCTATCTGACATACTTATAGCTTCTGAAATATCATGCGTAACCATTAGTGTTGTAACATTTTCATTTTTGATTATGTTATAAATATCTTTTGTAACCATTAGCCTTGTTTGGTAATCTATTGCTGAAAAAGCTTCATCTAGTAACAATATCTTTGGTTTTATTGCTAAAGTTCTAATTAAAGCAACTCTTTGACGCATTCCTCCTGATAATTGAGATGGATATTTGTCTTTAAATTCATATAGATGGTATTTTTTTAAAAGCTCTTCTACATACTTTCTATTTTCTGGAGTGTTGATTTTCTTAATTTCTAAGCCAAATATAACATTCTTATAAATGCTTCTCCATTCTAGTAAACTATCTTTTTGCAACATATATCCTATTTTAGAAGTAATACCATTGCTTTCTTCTCCATCTATGTAGAGTTTTCCTGAAGTTTTTTCTTCTAAACCTGCAATTATAGATAAAAGCGTTGATTTTCCACAGCCACTTGGTCCAATTATACTCACAAATTCTCCATTATCAACAGTAAAGTTTATGTCCTTCAATGCCTCAATTTCGCCGTTTTTCGCCTGGTACATTTTAGATATATTTTTTATCTTTAGTAACTCTCTCACTCTTATTCCTCCTACAAACTTATCTAGTTATATTATATTCATTTTGAAAACAAACGTGAAAAAAGGAACTAGACTAAAACTCTAGTTCCTTTAACATTTCTAAAATTAACCTTGTGTATAAGGTAGTATAGCAATATGTCTTGCTCTTTTAACTGCTTGTGTAATTTCTCTTTGATGTTTTGCGCAAGCACCTGTTGCTCTTCTAGGTAATATCTTACCTTTTTCATTTACGAATTTTTTCATTTGGTCATAGTTTTTGTAATCTAATACTAATTCTTTATTTGCACACATTGTACAAACTTTTTTTCTTGTTTTTCTGAATTTAGGATTAAATTCTTCATCACTATTTCCATTAAATCTTTTCTTTTTATTGTTTTTGTTGTTTGATTTTCTTTCTGCCATTTTTTATTCCCCCTTCCTATTTACTAGAATGGTAAATCGTCATCTGATTGCACGCTAAATTCTGAGCTTTCAGAAACTGTGCTTCCAAAAGTATTTTCGAATCCATCTGCTCCAGCATTATCTCTCTTGCTATCTGCAAAATATGCTTCTTCTGCGACTACCTCTGTTATATAATGTTTAACTTTATTTTCATCTTCCCAATTTCTTGTTTGAAGTCTTCCAACTACACCAACTTGTTGACCTTTCTTAAACCACTTGCTACAAAACTCGCCAGTTTTGTTCCAAGCTACTACGTTTATAAAGTCTGCTTGTCTTTCTTCACCTTGTTTTGCAAACCTTCTATTTACTGCTAATGAAAAGCTTGCTACTAAAGTGTTTGTGTTAGTTGTATATCTAACTTCTGGATCTCTGGTTAAACGTCCCATTAAAATAACTTTATTCATATATCGTTCCTCCTTAAAATTACAGGTTTATACTTCTTCTTTTATTACTATAAATTTCATAACTTCATCTGTTATTCTGTAATTTCTTTCAAGTTCAGATATTAGTTCTGGTTTTGCTTCGAATTTGAATACTATATAGAAACCTTCTTTTTGTTTTTTAATTTCGTAAGCTAATTTTCTTTTTCCCATTTCTTCAACAGAAGCAACTGTTCCATCAGTATTAATTAAATCAGAGAATTTTTTTATTAAGTTTTTAACACTTTCTTCCTCTAAATTTGGATTAACAATGATAACACTTTCGTATTTATTCATCATTTCCACCTCCCTCTTGGTTATAACCCATACCGCCTAAAATAAGTATGAGTAAGGATAAAACAGCCAAAATAAATAGGCTGTTTTTGCAGCCTATTTATTTTACCATATTTTGTTATAAAAATCAACCTTTTTTATAGAATTCTTACAATATCATTATAAGTTACAAATATTGATAGTCCTATTAGTAGAACGAAACCTGCCATTTGTATGCCAATTTCTGTTTTTTGTTTTAATGGTTTCTTTCGTATTGCTTCTATTAATAATAGAAATATCTTTCCTCCATCTAATGGTGGAAATGGTAATAGGTTTGTTATTCCTAGTGATACTGATATTACAGCCATTAAATATAAGAAATCTCTTAAGCCATTTGTTTCAACTACCATATCTGATATTCCTACAACTCCAACAAGTTGATCTGCTTTAATTCTTCCTGTAAATAGTTCACCTATCCCTTGGAATGTTGCTCTTAAGAACTCTCCTGTAAATCTTATACCATTTTTTAAACCTAATATACTTGATGCAATAATAATGCAAACTAATAGTCCAAAAATTATATTTACAGTTCCTCCTGCAAGTAGTATTGCAATTTTTTGTGTAATGCTCTTTTTGTTATATGCTCTTTCATCTTCAACTGGTTCTTCTTCTCCAAGCATGTTTACAAAGCCACCCATTGGAATTAGTTTTAGCTCATATGAGGTTTCTTTACCTTGTTTTTTCCAAATTGTTGGACCAAAGCCTATTGCAAATTGCTTAATTTTTACCTTGAATAGCTTTGCAACCAGAAAATGTCCTAACTCATGTATGAAAATCAAAAAACCTAACAAAAATGCTATTTTAATAATTCCTAATATCAAAGCTTCTCCTCTTTTCTATATCATTGTTAGTAAAAAGTATGCAAATGGAGCAATAAATAGAATACTATCTATTCTATCTAGCATTCCTCCATGTCCTGGAATTATTTTTCCAAAGTCTTTTATATCTGCATATCTTTTTATACTAGAAGCTGCTAAATCACCTATTTGTGCAAGAACACTTAATGCTACTCCAATTCCTGTTATTGCCAAATAAGAAATTCCGGCATTACAAATTTTGTTTATAAAGTATGTATATATAATTGCAATTAATGTACTTCCAACAATTCCTCCTATACTTCCCTCTATTGATTTTTTAGGGCTAATTGGTGTTAATTTGTGTTTTCCAAATTTTATTCCTACTAGATATGCAAATGTATCTGTTCCCCAAGCGGATATTGCCAAGTACCAAATTAAAAGCTTACCGTGTTCTGACATATATATTAGTGGTATAAACACTATAAATCCAATTATATATATTATTCCAAAGCCTGTTATTGCAATATCTACAAAGTTTGTTTTCATTTCTGTTATTATAACTTTAAAGAATAATAAAGCTATACCAATTGGAAACATAAGTATTAGCATTTCCTTTGGGAGAACATTTATAAATGCAAGTAGTATTGCCAAAATATTTCCTATCCATCTCTCAACATTATACTTTTTTGAAAGGCAATTAAAATACTCATTTATTGCTATTAGTGCAACTGCTGATATGGTTAAATTTACAGCTGTACTGTTTCCAAAAATAAGGATAACTGCTACTGCTAAAAATAGTATTGTGCCAGATATAAATCTTTTTATTTTTGTTTTCATTATTTTTTCACCTCATCTGGGCGTCCCCCAAATCTTCTATTTCTTTTTTGATATACTTTAATTGCTTCTATTAAATCTTCTCTACCAAACTCTGGCCAATGTTTATCTGGAAAATAGAACTCTGAATATGTAAGTTGCCATGGTAAAAAGTTACTTGTTCTTAATTCTCGGCTTGTTCTTATCATTAAGTCTGGATCTGGTTGACCTGCTGTGTAGATGTTATCTGATATTAGTTTTTCATTAATATCTTCTATATTAATTTCTCCAGATTTTACTTTTTCTGCAATAACTTTTGTACTGTGTACAAGTTCTGCTCTACCACCATAGTTAAATGCTATATTTAAAACTAAACCTGTATTATTCTTAGTTTTTTCAACTAACTTATCAATCTTTTTTTGAATATCTGGTGGTATATTTTCTTTTTCTCCAATTACTCTAATTTTTATATTTTTTAAGTCTAGTTTTCTAAGCATAGAATCTAAGTTTGCTTTTAATATAAACATTAAAGCTGAAACCTCTTCTTGTGTACGTTTCCAGTTTTCTGTTGAAAACGCGTATACTGTTAAATATTTAATTCCTATCTCATTACAAAATGTTGCTATGTTATCTAAGTTCTTTGAACCTGCTTTGTGTCCGTCTTTTGTGGTTAGTCCTCTTGCCTTAGCCCAACGTCTATTTCCGTCCATAATTATTGCTATGTGTTTTGGTAAATTTTCTAAATCTATTTCTTCCATAATTTCGTCCTTTCAATTTTACTTCTATACTATTCTATCATAAAAAGCTCAAAAAATGAAATGTTTTTGCAAATTTATTAAAATATATTTTTTAGAGTCAACCTTTCTCTATCGCGAACATGGTTAGTAAAGAAAATTGCTTCTTCAATTTCCGGAATTGCTTCGTCTAAGTCACCATTTTCTATGCTTGATTTTGCTCTTGTAAAAGCTTGTTCTAGGTTATCTATTTCTTGATGAACTATTATAATGGACCACGTATTGCTTATTTCTTGCCATTTTTCATCAACATTATTGGCAAGAGTTATAATCTCATCTCTTTCATTATTTCCCTTTACTTTTATAGCTTTATCTTTCAATTCATTTAAATCTGCTAGTAGTTCTTCTGTTGTTTTGCTTAAGTAGTTTTGCATCATTGAATCTCCAACTATAATAATTAATATAATTGAAATAATTATTATGGCATCCCTCATTTTTATTTCCTTTCTTTTTCTTGGCAAAAGATTTGTTCTTTTCCATCAAAGGTTACTATTAGTGCGTTTTCCGGCTTTATTTTGAATTTATCTACTTGTTTTTTTAGCCATATTTCATCTTTTCCAATTTTCTTTAAATTATCATACATTATTCTTCCATCTATTATTAAGTCATATGGAATTCCCTCATATTCTGGTGTTATGTTAAAATCTTCTGGTATTGTATTTCGTTTTTCTGGCTTTTGTATTACGCTTATTTCGCCACTTGTTTCAAGTATTGCATATTCTACATCTCCAAGTGTGAAAATATTATTTTGTCTAAGTCTTTCTTGAAGTTCATTTATTGTTATCTTTTCTTTTTTAAGTGCTTTTTCATCAATCTTTCCTCTATATATTAGAATTTGTGGCTTTCCGCAAATTATTTGTCTTAGTCTTATATTTTTTAGGTTAATAATTGAAATTATTAATTGGAATAATAATAATGCTAAAATTGGTATTATACCATTGAATATTGGAATGCCTGTGTCAGACATTGGAACAGATGCTAAGTCTGCTATCATTATAGCAATAACTAGTTCAAATGGCTGCATTTGGCTAATTTCACGTTTTCCCATTATACGCATTACTACTAATACTAGTATGTAAATAATGCTTACTCTTACAAAAGTGTTTAACATTTCTTGTCTCCTTTTTTTATTTTATAGTTAAATTCTTCACATTTTTTTTGAATTTATACAAGATTTTTTTGAATAAAAATTTATTTATTGAAAATAATATATACGAAACCTAAAAATCAAAGCAAAATTAAATATATATATTTAAAGTTAGGAGGTTTTAAGCAAATGGGAAATAACAATCAAAATGTACAAACTTCAAATGGTACTAATACAGCTTGGTTAATAGTTGGTAGACTAATAACTGCTGCTATAGTTCTTGCTATTACAGCTTTCTTTACACCTGGTTTTGAGATTAATAATTTTTGGGCCTTAGCCGCAGCTGCTGTTGTGCTTACTATTATGGATTACCTTATTTCTAAATTTACAGGTATTCAAGCAAGTCCTTTTGGTAAGGGATTTGTAGGGTTTGTTCTATCAGTTATTATACTATATGCTACACAATATTTTGTTGCAGGATATGCAATTTCTTGGATGTCTGCAATAATTGGTGCTTTAATTTATGGTGTAGTTGATTATTTCTTACCTGGTGAACAAAAAATGTAGCAAAAAGGGGCTTCTTAATTGAAGTCCCCTATTTTTTATACATCTATAACTTGTGTTGCTCTAATTCTTAAGTAATCATTTAATTCTAGTGTTTGTTTTTCTGCTTCTATTCTATAATGAATTTTTCCAAGTTCACTTACTGAATATAGTTTTTCTAGATGATCACAAGGTAATAGTTCATCTCCTGTCTCAATATCCATCAAACCATATTTTGAATTGCTTTTTATTACAATTGACTCTTTTGGTAAATAATCCATCTTTGGAACGATTAGTGTGTATAGTATTTTGTTTTGTGAATCGGCCTTATATCCAATATCATCATAAATAATTTCACCTATTAAGGTTCCATCTTTTTTCATTACACCATATTTATTATTGTTTTTTACCTTATATAGCATTCTTTCATAATTGATTATTTCTAAGCCATCATATTTTAATGATTGTTCAACACGCCCAGTTGTACTAATTATTCCATACTGTCCGTTTGTATTAGAAACTATATAGTTAAAATTGCATTCATCAAAATAGATGCTCGCATATTTTGCTCCGCCTATTACTTCTTGATAGTTTGTGTCAAATACACTCCATATTCCATTTTTGTTTGCTATAATAAAGTCATAAGCTAATGCTTTTTGGTTGTTTTGGTCTGTTGCTATTGCATATCCCAATTCCTTTAATTTTTCTTGGTAAATATTTGCTAACTGCTTTGCATCATAAATCTTTATTTCATTATTAGTATTTGTAATGTATTTTATGTTTAACGCTTGTTGTAAATCATCAACCGCAATGTATAAATTACTATTATATGCAATTATGTTATGTTTTAAAGTATAATATTGATAGTCTAAATTTGTACCTTCTTCATATTTATACATCTTGTTCGAATCCATTTCGAAGCCTGATATTAATTTATTAAATTTAATATGACATTTTGTTGTATCAACATCATATTTTTGATATTCGCTATTATCAAATTCATATCCAAAAAATTCTGATAATTGTTTTAAATTAATATATTGATTTCCTGCACTGTCTCCAATTAAAAAGCCATTTGGTAATTCCTTTATCTCATCTCCTATATATAAAGTTTTTGGAATTACTTTATTTGCTTCTAAAAAAATCATCAATATTCCTATTAGTATAACTGCAATTATTGATATTACCAATAAAGCTAGTACTGTTTTCTTTCCTTTTGGTGTTTCTTGTTTTTGATATTGTTTTTCATTTAATAAGTCCATACTTATTCATTCCTTTCATGGGTTTAATCTTTAGTATCATATCCATATTTTTTGTAAAACTCATTTTTGAAATCAAGTAATCTATCTTCTTCAATAGCTTGCCTTACCTGTTCCATTAGTCTTACTAAAAATCTTAAATTATGAATTGATAATAATCTAACTCCAAGTATTTCATTTGTTTTTATAAGATGCCTTATATAGGCTCTTGTATAGTTTTTGCAAGTATAGCAATCACATTCATCATCTAGCCTATTCCAATCTCTTTCATATGTTGCATTTCTTATTACAACTTTTCCATGTGATGTTAGTGCTGTACCATTTCTTGCTATTCTTGTTGGTAAAACACAGTCGCACATATCTATTCCTGAAATTGCTGCTTCTATTAAATAGTCTGGTGTACCAACTCCCATTAAATATCTTGGTTTATTTTCTGGCATAAGTGGTGCTGTGTATCTTAAAATTCTTAAGAAATCTTCCTTTGATTCTCCTACACTTATTCCTCCAATTGCATAACCTGGAAAGTCTAACTCTATTAAGTCTTTTGCTGAAATTTTTCTTAAGTCTTCAAAAAAGCCTCCTTGAATTATTCCAAATAGTCCCTGTTTATCTGTAGTTGTATGTGCTTTTTTACATCTTTCAGCCCATCTAGTTGTTCTTTCCATTGATTGTTTTGTATATTCATATGTTGCATTTGGTTCAACACATTCATCAAATGACATTATTATATCTGCGCCTAAAGCCTCTTCTATTTCCATTACTTTTTCTGGTGAAAAGAAGTGCTTACTTCCATCTAAGTGTGATTTAAACTCAACTCCATCTTCTGAAATTGTTCTTAAATCGCTTAGGCTGAACACTTGGAAACCTCCACAGTCTGTTAAGATTGGCCTGTCCCAGTTCATAAATTTATGAAGTCCTCCAGCTTCTTTAACTAGTTCATGTCCTGGTCTTAAATATAAATGATATGTATTTGAAAGTATAATTTCTGCTTTTACTTCTTCTTTTAATTCTTCTGGTGTCATAGATTTTACAGTTGCTTGTGTTCCAACTGGCATAAATACTGGTGTTTGAATATCACCATGAGGAGTATGTACTACTCCTCGTCTTGCTCCTGTTTGTTTGCAAACATGTTTAAGTTCATATGTAATTGCTTCCATTTTAATTGTCCTTTCTGCTTTGCTTTATGTTCCATTTGTGTTATTTGAGGTATTGTTTGTTGTATTTCCTGTGGTATTGCCTGTTGTGTTGTTACTTACTGTATTGTTTGTATTATTTACACTTGGTTTTTCAGGTGTTGTTTGAGTTTCCGGTTTAGTTGGTGTTGTTGGTTTTTCAGGCGTTGTAGATGCTGGTGTTTCTGTTTTTGCAGGAGTTTTACTTACTCCTCTTTTTACTATTTTATTTAATGGGCTGTATGAATCTGTTGATAATAATTCTTTTGAAATTTCCTGTCCATTTAAGCTAACTATTCTATATGTTCTACTTTTGCAACCCTTTAGCCCCCATTGTGCTACGCTTTCTGCTCCTGGTGCTAAACTTGTATCATTTTCATAAACTACATTATATGCTGTATAACTTTGTACTTCTGTTATAATTTCTATATCATATTCAACTTCTTCTTTTATTCCAAAAATTTTAATTTCTGCTAAACCACCACCTGATTTTGTTTTTAGCATTATTGGATATTTTCTTGTGTTTTCAAATTGAAAATCAAGTGAACCATAAACAACTGTGGCATCTTTTCCTGGTTCTACATATCCTGCTTGGAACATATGGTTATGTCTTTCAACAATTTTCATATTTGCGTATAATGCTGCATCATATAGTGTTGAAGATATTTGGCATATTCCTCCTGCAAGCATTGGTACAACTTTACCTCCAGCAAAACCATTTGCATATTGATAGCCTTCTTCTACTGTTCTTTTTCCAAGTGTTTTATTATATGAAAATACTTCACCTGGCATTATAACTACACCATTTAATTTTGATAATGCAATTTTAAGATTTTTTGATCTTGGTACATTACTTTCATCATATTTTGTTGAAAATGAGCTTAATAAATCTGGGAAAGCTTCCTCGCCTATCTCATTTGTATGCACTTTTGGTTCTGTAATGATAAGGTCTATAACATATTCGTCTTTTTGTTCTTTTAATGCTTCTTTTGCCTTTTCAACATCAAAATCAATTCCATTTTTATGTGGTATTATTTCGAAAGGATCTGTTGTATATGTTGCATCTTGTGGTTCAGATTTAACTTCCTCATGTATTTTTTCTATGTCTATTTCAGGGCATTCTGCATTATCTACTTTTAAAGTTAATACATCTTGGTTTCCTGTTTTTATTGCATCAATAATCAAAGTTTTAGCATTTTCTGTATCTATAACTTTTCCTGCTTTTCCTCTTGTTATTACCAATTCTTTGTCATCTTCTTCTACGCTGTATGTGTTATCTTGCATAGCTTCAGGCATTTTTAAATTTACTTCTTTTAAGAAACTATTTAGAGTTTCCTCGTTATATGTAACCTCTAAATTAATTTTTGTTTCTTCAAACATTGTTCTTAAAATTTCAAAGTTATTTTCAATTATATTTCCATTTCTTCCAGTATTATAGGCTTCTTCTATTGCTTCATCTATATGATATGTAACTTCTAATTGTTCAGGCACTAAAGTAAAAGTTTCTCCATTTGCAACAATTTGAATTTCTCTAGTTTTTTCTTCTTCAAATTTTTGATTTAATAATTTTGTTGCATCCTCTATTGTTAAACCTTCCATATTTATATTTCTAATAGATACACCCTTTAAAATAGCTTCATTGCTAGAGTTGATTAATGCAAATATAGTTGAAAAAGCTCCAATAATAATCAAAAGTATAAAAATAATAATAATTATTACTATACTCTTGTTTTTGCCTTTTTTAGGTTGTTTGCTTTGCTTAAATGCATATGTTTGTTCTGTTTTTGGTCCCTCTTTCTTCTCCTCTATTTTTTCATTTTTTTTGGTTTCATTATTTTTTTCTTCTTCCAATTCTTCTTTAACTTTTTCTTTTATTTCTTCAGTTTTTTCTTCAGCTACATCATTTTCCAAAATTTCTGCTTTTAATTTTTCATCCATATGTTTCGACACCTTTCCTCAAAATTTATCTCTTTTTGTTTAATCTTATCATAAAATGTCTTTTTTTACAATATTATTTACAGAAATTTAATAAGTAATTATTTCATTTAATTATATTATTGTTCATTGAAAAATATTTCAAAAATTGTTTTATTCAAAGCCTTTGCAATTTTTTCCATTATTTCTACAGATGGATGTGTTCTTGAACCCCTTTCTAAGTGACATAGATACCCACTTGATACTCCAGATTTTGCAGAAAGTTCATCTAATGTCATTCCCTTTTCTTGCCTTATATTTTTCAATTTGTTATAGTACATGTTAAGACCTCCTTTGTCTAATTAACAATGATAATATCACAACTCAATTTGACAAGTCAAGAGTTTTGTGATATTTTTTTATAAAATTTGATATTTTTTTCTTATTTACTACTAGACAATTTTAATTTTGTTTAGTATAATAGTTAAAGATAATTTTTAGAAATGAGGTAATATTATGATTGGAGACATGATTGCAATTATTAGAAAAGAAAAAGGAATGACAAAAACAGAACTTGCTGAAATGACTGGAATTAACATTGGTCACTTAACTCATATAGAAAAAGGTGAAAGAAACCCAAGTCATAAAGCATTAAGAAATATTTGTAAAGCTTTAGATGTTCCTTACCAACAATTAATGTACACATATGACAAAGAATTAAATGAAGATCAAACAAAATATGGACTAGCTGAGCATATTGCATACAACAAAGTTTTAGCTGTTGATAACTTAAATGCATTTGTAGATTGCCCATCTTCTGCTCCTTCTGCATCACTTGCTATTAAAGTATCTGATGATGCAATGGATCCAACTTGCAAAAAGGGTGAATATATTTTCGTGGAGTTTAATTCTCCTTTAAACAACAAAGACATCGGTATATTTAGCGTTAATGACCAAATACTAATAAGAAGATTTTTCTTAAAGAAAGGAAAATATACTTTAAAGGCAGATAATAAATCTTTTAAAGATATTGCTATTGCTGATACTGACAGTTTTTACATTATAGGTAAAGTTTTATAATTTATATTTTTTATAAAATTTTTAATTTTTTTGTAAAAAATACTTGCATTATATCTTTTTTAATAATATAATGTTGGTAGCAAAAGATAAACAAAAAAGAGGGAAAAAAATGGAACTAATAAAAAACATATTTTTTGATACAGATAAGTTAATACAAGGCTCAACCGTTAAAATTTCTTATACTGGTAAATTCTTTGAAGATGCTTCTGAAGAAGTATTTATTCATTATGGATTTGGAGAAAATTGGGATAATCTATCTGAAATACAAATGGAAAAAACAGATTTAGGCTTTCAAACTGAAATAACACTTTTAAATAGTGATACATTCAATTTCTGTTTTAGAAATGGAAACAATGAGTGGGATAATAATGATTCACAAAATTATGTATTTGAACTAGAAGCTCCATGCACTGATTTAGTTCTAAGTAATAATGGTTATGGCTTAGATAGACCTAATAGATTAAGAAAAACTTACATTTGGAGTAAAAAAATTAGACTTGCAGTTTATAAAATTGTTAGGTATCTTCCAAAACTTATTACTGGAAATTTTAGAAGAAAAGTTGAAGAAAAATAATTATAGAAGCCCTTATTTAAGGGCTTTATTTTTATGTTATAACATATCCCCCATTTACAGATATAACCTGCCCTGTGGTAAATTCGTCTTCAATTAACCATTTAACACATTTATAAATATCTGTAGTTTTCCCTATTTTTTTTATTGGAGTTTCATTTTTTATTTCTTGTTTTATTTGTTCATCTAATTTACTATTCATTTCAGTATCTATAACTCCTGGTGCAATTGAGTTTACTCTAATGTTTGATGGTCCAAGTTCTTTTGCTAAAGATTTTGTTAATGCATCCATTCCAGCTTTTGAAATTGAATATACCGTTTCACATGATGCTCCAACTTGTCCCCACATTGAAGATATATTTATAATTAATCCATTTTTATTATGTATCATATTAGGTACAACTTCCTGAGACATATAAAAAGCTGACTTTAAATTTGTATCTATAATTTCATCCCAGTCATTTTCTGTTACGTCTTGGAACATCTGTAATTTTGCTATTCCAGCATTGTTAATTAGTACATCAATCTTTCCCCATTTTTCTAAAACAAATTTAACCATTGCTTTAACTTCATTTCTTTTTGAAACGTCTGCCTTGAATATTTCAATTAATATTCCCTCTTCTCTTAGAATTTCCTGTAAGTTTTTTGCTTGTTTATCTGATTTATTATAATTTAAAAGAACGTTATGTCCGTTTCTTGCCAAGTTTTGAACTAAGCATCTTCCAATTCCACGTGAACCACCTGTAACTATAATATTCATACAAATTACCTCACTTTCTAATGAAAATATTAACATTATTTGTATAAAATGTCAATAAACTTTATACTATCTGTTTTATATGATTTATATAGTATTTTTTATCCTTCACATATACTTCTACAACATCAAACCTTATATTCTCATTCTCCAAGTGCCTTGTGTATAAGTAGTATTCTGCCGTTTTCATCATATGTTTTATCTTTGTATTTGTAACTGCTTCTGAGGGCAAACCATATTCCATGCTAGTTCTAGATTTTATTTCTACAAAAACTACATAGTTCCCATCTAATGCAATTACATCTATTTCTCCTTGCCTGCATGAAAAGTTTCTATCTAAAATGTTATAATTAATATTTTTCAAATAATTTACTACAACATCCTCTCCTTTTCTTCCTAAAATATGTCTTGAATACATCTATCTCCTCCTAAAGAAATTACCTGGCATGCTTTCTATATATCCTTCTAGTTCAAGCATTGTAAGTATTGTATTTACTTCAACTATCTTCATCTTTGTTTTTTTGCTTACCTCGTCAGAATTTAATGGTTCTTGTAGTGCATCATAAACTTTTTTATATTCTTCTGGAATTTCAACTTGCAATGTTACCTCTTTCTTTTTTATTGATTTTATATTTTCAAAAAATGGTAATAGATCTTGAGTTTCTGTAGCTAACATTGCTCCTCGCTTTATTAATCTATTGGTTCCAACACCTGCTTCATCTCCAATTCTATGTGGTATGCAAAATACTTTTCTATTAAATTGTTTTGCATATTCCGCAGTAATTCCAGTTCCACTCTTTTCCTTTGCCTCCACTACTAATACTCCCATTCCTAAACCTGCAACTATTCTATTCCTATCTCTAAACCCTTGTGGAAACACATCTATATCTGGTTCATATTCTGTAATTACAGCTCCGCCATATTTTAGTATTTTTTCAAAGACTTCTTTATCTGGAAAAATATGATTAAACCCAGAACCAAGTACTGCAATTGTCTTGCCCTGTACTTCAATTGCTCCTATGTGTGCTGCACTATCTATTCCCTTTGCCATTCCACTTACTATTGTTACTCCATTTTGGGCAAGGTCTCTAGCAAATTCTTTGGCCATTCTTACTCCATATTCTGTGCAATTCCTAGAACCCACTATTGCTATACTTTCATTATTTAAAATTGTTTCATTACCAAGAACATATAGCTTTTTAGGTGGACTTTTTATTTTTCTTAAAGCATCTGGGTATAGCTTATTTTCATATTCTAATTCTTTTATACTCATTTTCACTCCCCTTTAAAGCATACCTAATTTGCCCAATACTTTCTGTCTAATGATCTATACTGTATTGCTTCTGCAATATGTTTAACTTCTATATTTTCACACTCATCTAAATCTGCAATTGTTCTTGCTACCTTTAAAATTCTGCCATATGCTCTGGCACTAAGTTTTAATTTATTGAATGCGTTTTCTAATATTTGTTTTCCTTTTTCATCTAAAGCGCAGTACTTATCAATAAGCTTTGGTGTAAGCTCTGAATTGGATAAAATACCTGCTTCTTTATATCTTTTAGTTTGTATCTGTCTTGCTCTATCTACTCGTTTTTTTATTTCTTCAGATGTTTCAATTTTATCGGTATTTTCTAAATTCTTATATTTTACTGGACTTACTTCTATACATATATCTATTCTATCTAATAATGGGCCACTAATTTTTCCCATGTATTTAGCAATTGCTGAAGGAGAGCAAGTACATTCCTTTTCTTTAGAACCATAGTATCCACACGGGCAGGGGTTCATACTTGCTGCAAACATGAAGTTTGCTGGATATGTAAATGTTCCATTTATTCTTGATACCGTAATTTGCCTATCTTCTAAAGGTCCACGTAGAACTTCTAACGTACTTTTGTGAAATTCTGTAAGTTCATCTAGAAATAATACTCCATAATGTGCTAGACTTATTTCTCCGAGGTTTTGGTATTCTACCTCCTCCCACTAGTGAAACTCCGGATACTGTATGATGTGGTGCTCTAAATGGTCTTGTTGAAATAAGTGGTACATCTTGTTTTAATATACCTGCTATGCTATGAATTTTTGTAATTTCTAATGCTTCTTCAAAGCTTAAATCTGGCAATATAGTTGGTAGTCTTCTTGCAAGCATTGTTTTTCCGAGAGCCCGGACTTCCAACAAGAAGAAAATTGTGAGAACCTGCTGCTGCAACTTCCATTGCTCTTTTTATATTTTCCTGTCCTTTAACTTCTGAAAAGTCTATGTTATATTTTCTATTTTGTTCAAAGAAACTTTCTATTTTAATTTCTATTGGTTTTATATCTTCTTCTTTGTTTAAAAAATTCATAACTTGAAGTAAGTTTTTAGCTGGCAACACTTCTATTCCAGATACAATTCCAGCTTCTTTTGCATTTTCTTCTGGTACTACAATTTGCTTTATTCCCAGTCTTCTTGCTTCTATACACATTGGAAGAACTCCATTTATTTTATTCAATTTTCCATCTAATGATAATTCACCTATAAATGCCATCTTATCTATATTTGCGTTATGTATTTCTTCCATTGATATTAAAATTCCTATTGCTATTGGCAAATCATAACTTGAGCCTTCCTTTTTAGTATCTGCTGGTGCTAAATTTACAATTATTTTTTTGCTCAAGAAATCTACATTTGAGTTTTTTATTGCTGTTCTAACTCTTTCTCTTGCTTCTTTTACACTAGTATCTGGCAAGCCGAACTACTTCCCATGATGGAAGCCCACTAGATACATCAACTTGTACATCAACTAGATACCCCTCTAGCCCATGCAAAGCCATACTTTTTACTATTGATAACATTTTTCCTCCTTGAAAATTACAGGCGAAACGCCTTGAAAATAATTAATTAGATTTAAACTTTTATTTATCTTTATAATGTGAACCACATTGAGCTATTCCCAATTTGTTGTCTTTAATTCGATACACAATTCTGTTTTTATCGTCTATTCTTCTACTCCAAAAACCCGAGAGATTTCCAGACAATAATTCAGGTTTTCCAATTCCTTTGTAAAAATCTCTTTCAATATCTTTTAATATAAGATTAATTCGTTTAAGAGTTTTTTTATCTTGGCTTTGCCAATATAAGTACTCTTCCCACGCATCATCTTGCCATATTTTAATCAATCATCTTTCACCTCAATTAATTCATGTTCTTTACCTTTGCCTTTTTCTAAGTCTTCTATTGCCTTTTTTAATCTTTCCATGTTCACTTCACTGTAGAAAGGATCTTCGGCAGTTATCTCAAATGGTATTCTTTGTTCTCTTACAGCCTTTTTTGCAAAAATACAAAAAGCTGTTGTCATAGACATTCCAACATTAGAACAAAACAAATCAAATTGTTCTTTTAACTTTTTATCCATTCTTATATTAATATTTGTTTGTGGCATTTCATCGCATCTCCTTTTTAATATATTATATACATTGTATCATTTTTTATTTACATTGTCAATATATTTACACATATTATGATTCCACTGGCGAAATACCCTGAAAATAATTAATTAGATTTAAATCTTTATTATAATACCATAAGTTTTGATTTTTTGCAACAAAAATCGTATGTCAAATTTCGACAAAACTCGACATACGATAATTTTTTAAAATATTATTAATTTAAAACTTCAACATCAACATATCTTACACCCCATTGAAGTGCTTCTTGGTGTGAGTTCATATATATATCTATTCTGTTTCCTTGTATTGCTCCACCTCTGTCTTCAACAGTATATGTTATTCCGTTTATTACTACTTTTGTTCCAAATGCGAATGTACTTGGTGCTGCTATTGTATGATTTGCTGTTGCTTTAGCTCCTGATGCTGTAATTCCATTTGTTTTACCACAACATTGCATACATGCACAATATGCTGTAACCTTGTAAACGCCACTTTGTCCTGAAGTTCCTGTAGCTCTTGAATATGAACTTCTTGATGTTATAATTGATTTGTTTTGTACTTGTACTATTTTATCAACTGGTTTCTTAATAACTTCTTGAGATAATTCTTCTCTCATTATTTCTACATCATCTTTGTATGTTACTTTATAAGTTACTTTCTTTTCACCATTTTTACCATATTGAATAATTGCATTTCTTGTAGTTGCTGCACCATTAGAAACGTCTTTTGTTATTGTTTCAAATGGTATTTCTTCTATAACTACTTCAATTTTTTCAGTAATGTTTGTATAATCATCTAAAACTTCTTCTTTGTTTATTTCTGTTGTTGTGTTTTCTGCAACCTTTACAGGCTCCATACCTTTTAAAGAAATTTTTATTGTTTTTGTATTTGTTATATCAGACTCTAAACCTGGTACAACAGTTTCATTGTCCTCTAGTACTATATGATTTTCTTCTAAAATATCAGCTACTTTTGTTTTTGATGTAAGAACTGTAATTTCTTGATTGTTTGAAAATTTTATATTAACATTATTTAGTTTAACACTTCCTGCAAATACTACCATTCCTAATACTGCTACTAATATTATACTAAGAATTATTATTTTCTTTACATTAGAAGATTTTAAATAATTTTTCATATTTTTATTAAATCCCTCCTTGGACTCACCTTTTTTATTATACTATTTTTTGGAATAATTGTCAAATTTTTGTAACAATTTTGTCATATTTTTATTAATATTATATGCTGCTTGTACCAAAATATTCCTACGGAAACATGGCTTTTCGTCGATTTTATTCGACTAAATTTTATATTACTTTTTTTCATATATATTGCATTTATTCTAAGGTTTGTGTTATAATCATTTTGTATTAAAATATACTATAAAGAAAGGTGGAATTTATTATGTGGATTGCTTTAATTATACTTATTGTACTTGTTATAGCTGTTATTGCTTTATATAATGACTTAGTAAGTTTAAGACAAAGAGTAAAAAATGCTTGGAGTCAAATTGATGTACAATTACAAAGAAGATTTGATTTAATTCCTAATTTAGTAGAAACAGTTAAAGGTTATATGGGACATGAAAGTGATGTTTTGACAAAAGTTACAGAACTTAGAACATCTTGGGCAAATGCTTCAACTGTAAAAGAAAAATCTGAATTAGATAGCGAGCTTTCTGGTGCATTAAAAACTATTATGGCAGTTTCTGAAAACTATCCAGAATTAAAAGCAAGTGCAAACTTTAGTCAATTACAAGAAGAATTACAAAACACAGAAAATAAAATATCTTTTTCTAGACAATTCTATAACGACACTGCAACAAGATACAACACTAAAATACAAGTTGTTCCTTCAAACATAATTGCTTCTATGTTCCATTTTGAACCAGAACAATTATTTGAAGCTGAAAGCCAAGAAGCTAGAAAAAATGTTAAAGTTGATTTTAACAAATAGTAAAAAAAGGTGGTCAAATCCGACCACCCTTTTTATATTAATGTTTATTGTCCCGTTTTCTTTTCCACTTATAAATAAGCTCTGAAAGATAATAGCTTACAGTTAAATAAATAAGTTGAATAAATGCTATAATGTTTACAATTATAAACCCACCTAAATATCCAATTACTCCAGATGCCATAATTGCCAAAACAATTGGGTGAGATTTATCTTTTTTTTCGACTCCTTGAAATTCAAAATCTCTACTGTATGATGCTACTATTTTGCACTCTCTATTTTCAATTTCCAGCAAAATTTCGTCATCAGTAATACGAATATTTCCCTTCTGTTCCAGCATTTTTATTGGTTTTTCTTCCACAAGTAATGCTCTACTTACGAGCGGTTCATAGTCTTCTGGTGTTGCTGGAGTCGTGTCAATTGTAAAGAACATCAATACTCCAATTACAAGAGCAATCAGTACCCAAAAGCCAAACACAACCCAATCGAGAGTACTATTGCCTTTAGCCCAAGTTATTACCTTTTGTTTATACTTTTCAAAAACCCGTAACATTAATATACCTCCTAAAGTTATTGCCTAAGCAAGTTTTTTACTATATTATTATACCATACTTTACATAATTTGGCAATTACTCTTTTTTCTTAAATTTATTGCTTAGAGTTAATTTTAAGTCTCTTAATTTATATCCGCATTTTTCAAATAGGAAATAAATTACTGGTTTATATACTTTGTGCATATCCATAAACTCTACAAAATCTGCGTTAAAGCCTTTTTTAAATCTGTATAAGCCTTCATTATAGTGTGTTTCATCTGTTGCACATACTCCTCTAAAGTCGTAGCAGTCCATTCCCCTATTAATTGCTTCTTTTATCATTTCCCATTGTAAAAGGTATGTTGGCATTAAGTTTCTGTGTTCATTTAAACTTCCACCATATAAATACCATTCTTTATTGCCATAGAAAATATTTAATACACAGGCAATAGGCTTTCCTTCGTAATCTGCAAAAACTAATTTGATATTTTCTTTATCAAAACTATCATAAATTTTCTCAAAGTATTCCTTTTTCCTTATATAGAAGCCATCTCTTTCTCCTGTTGTTTCAAGTATATCTTGGAACTCTCCTAAATTTTCACGTGTTCCTTCTCTTAAAGTTACACCTTTCTTGGTTGCTAAACGTATATTATATCTTGTTTTAGAGTGAAAACTTTGGAAAACTTCTTCCTCAGTTTTTCCTTTTAAATCTAGTCTAAAGACATATCTTGGTTGTAATAAAGTTTCTACATCTTTTACTTTTTCCTCTACTACAAAGCCATTTTTTCTTGCCATATCTTTAAAGTTTTCGTTGCTTGCAAGTATATCTGGATCCATTTTTAGCATAAAAGCATTATATTTTTGGGCAAGTTTATCTGCTTCTTCAATTAGTTTTTTAAATGACTCTTCATCATCTATATCACATACTGGTCCTCTTGGTGCATACATTAAATGTGAATTGATATATGGTAATTTACGTATTAAAAGACTCAAGGATGCCTTTATTTTACCTTTTTCATCTCTCACAATAATTACTTCATTTTTCCAATCGCTTTTAATTTTTGCCCATTCTAGTCCTTGTGCATAGTGTCCTTTTTCATTCTTTTCTAAAAATTCTTTGTATTCTTTTTCATCAATCATTTTTTGTCTCCTATCTTAAAAATAGTTTTAGCATTTTGATATGTTTGTTTTGCAACCTCTTCAATTGAAACTTGTTTTATTTCTGCTATTTTTTGTGCTACATATTTTACATTACTTGAGTTGTTTCTGGTTCCTCGAACAGGCTCTGGGCTTAAGTACGGAGAATCTGTTTCAATTAGTATTTTATCCATTGGAATTGTGTTTATAAAATCTGTTGCATTTTTTGAACTTTTGAAAGTTATAGGTCCTGCACAAGATATGTAAAAACCTAGTTTTAAAGCTTCTTTGGCAAGTTCTATATTTAATGGGCAACAATGGAAAACGCCCTTATTTTTACAGGTTACTTTGTTTTTAAGAATATCTAATGTATCCATCACTGCTTCTCTTGTGTGAATTACTATTGGTAAATTTAATTTGTTCGCAAGTTCAATTTGCTTAATAAATACATCTTGTTGCTTTTCCTTATTTTCTTTATTCCAATAATAATCTAGCCCAATTTCCCCTATTGCAACAACTTTTTCTGCTTTGGCCATTTGTTTTAATATTTCTATATAGTTTTCTTCTAAATTATCTATATCATTTGGAGATACTCCAACTGTTGCATAAATAAATTTGTGTTCATTTGCAATTTCTATAGCCTTTTTAGAACTTTCTAAGCTATAGCCTGCATTTATAATTGTAGTTACTCCTGAATTATATATCTTGTTTAAAACTTCTTCTCTATCATCATCAAATTTTTCGTCGTTATAATGTGCATGTGAATCTAGTAATTTCATAATGTTCCTCTTTTCTAAAATATTAGAGACGGTTTTATCCGTCTCCTTTTGTTACTTAAAGAATTAGATATTTTCTGTTAGTTCAGTGTTTAAAAGTTCCTCTTGAAGTTGTTCCCTTTCTATTTGTTCTTCTTCATATCTCTTTGCATTTTCCTCTGCTTTTTCCATTAACCTTGTTGTAGAAAGTGATTGTATTATGCTATATAAAAATTCGTTATTTTCAATATTAGTCATCATTTCGTTCATATCTTCTTCTGTAAGGTCATTTGCATTTATGCTATTTCTAACATTTTTAGGTTCAACTTTTGCATTATAATCAATGCTATACTTTGCAGTAATTGTAACTGAAGATGCTGTTTCATCAATATTTGCTTTTAATGTTACTGTTCCTTTATTCTCTCCTTCTTCTTTTATTGTTAGTGTAAACATCGTAACAGCTTTATTAATAGCAATTGAATCTTCATTCATTGCAAATGTTATTTCTACTTTTTCATCTTCTTTTTCAGCAATTGTTACAACAATAGCTTCATCATCTGTAACATTTATCATTGCAATTTCAGTTTTTACTATTTTTCCAGTAAGTCTCTTTGTATAAATTGAAATTTCTAAATAGTTATCATTTTCAGCATCTTCTTCATCAATTTCAATTTGTTCTAGTCCTTCAACTATATTTTTAACATCATTAACAGGACTTATTTTATATAATTCTACTGTTAATTTTGTTATTATTTGTTCAATTTCCTTAGCTGTAAACTTTACTGTTGTCTTTGTTAATTTGTCGCCATCAACTTCAACGTTTTCTTGTGTTAATTCTTTTGAATTTACTTCATCTAACAATATTTGTTTTAACTCTTTAACAAGCTTTTCACTTACTTCAATGTTTTCTGTGTTAAAGATTTCGTTTGTCTCTACGCCTTCCATTTCTTCACTTGGAACTTGAATATATTTGCTATAAATGTTGTTAAGTAAAAAGTATATGTTATTATCTTGAATTAAGCCTTCAACACTTAATACAGGTTCATCAATAGCTGATACAGAAATTCCTTGGTTTAATACTTTTTTATCCATATTAAACTCTGTTGTTAAATTAAGTTTTATCATTTGTAAATAAGTATTTGCCATCATCATATCTTGACTTGTAGAATTAAGTGAAGCTGATAATTCAATATCTAATTTACCCTCATTTTTTGCAGTTTTTTCAGTCATCTCAAAAGCTTTAGATATAGCCTTTTCGAATATTTTTTGTGGTTTGTTATTAAAGAATTTCAAATACACAAACCCTCCAGCAGCTATTAGTGCTACTAAAACAAGTACAACAACTGTTATAATTAAACCAACTTTCTTTTTTGGTTTCTTCTCAAAATCTTTTTCTTCCATTTTATCACCTCATAAAAATTTTATACTTGTATAATACCATATTTATATTACTTAAGTCAATATGAGCTTAGGTATTTCACTTCTTTTTTGCATAATAAGTTATACCTTCAAAATCTACTCCATTTAGATAATATACCTCTAAGCTTTGTTCATTAACAATATATATGTCTCCATTTTCTCTACTGCCTCCACCATAGTTGAGTGTTATATTATATAATTTGTTTAAATCTATCTCATAGTAATTGTCGCTATCTCTAGAGCTTGCTTGTGTTCCTAATGTTGTTTTTGCATTAAATGCTGTTCCTTTTGTTGGAGCACTACCATTTTCATTATAATATGCAAGTACTTTATTTTTTAATAATTCAATATCTGCACACATATAGTTATAATTTCTAATATCTTTCCCAGTATCCATCTTCCTTATAGCTGCACCTGTGAGTATTGCAATTATAATTATTGTTATTACAAGTATTATTAAAGTAACTCCCCTTTGACTTTTTAAAAATTTTTTCATTAGTTCCTCCTTTAAATTCTCATATACTACTATATTTATTTTCACACTTAATAGAAAAAAAGTCAAGCTTTTTTTTGTTTTTCTAGTACATTATTAATTCTTTTTTTTAATAAATACCTCTTATTCTCCTTCAATACAATTACCCAAAGATATGCTATTATGAGGAACAAACCAATATTTTTATATACTAGAATTAAAATGCTAGAAAGCGCCGTCATAACAATCACCAAGGCATTTGATGTCTTATATACAACTTCATCTGCAATTTTCTTTCCATTTTTCAAACAAATAATTGCATGTAAAATTCTACCTCCATCTAATGGATATATTGGTACTAGGTTTAAAATAGCAAGTAATACATTTGTATTTACTATAATACTACTTGCTTTTATATGTATAAAACTAAATAATATTGCAATTAGTATATTAATGAATGGCCCAGCACTTGCAATGATGATCTTATTTTTCTCCAAATTTTCAAAGCTTTCAAATACAATGCTTATTCCAAAAGCTTGAACCTCAAGAGCTTTAGGTTTTAGTTTTAAGCTTAGGCCAGCACACATATGTGCCAGCTCATGAATCAAAGCAAATAGCATAAGCCATGCATAGACTTCAATTTGTTTAGTTAGAATTAAGACTAGTGCTATTGCAAAAATCTGTATATTGATTTTAATTTTCAATTACTCATCTCCTAAAATTGTAGAACTAAATCTGGGTCTATATACTCATTATTTCTTCTTATTTCAAAATGCAAATGTGGTCCAGTCACATTGCCTGTTGCGCCAACTTCAGCTATTTGTTGTCCCTGAACTATATGTTCTCCCTCTTTTACATATATCTTACTACAATGTGCGTACAATGTAGTAACTTCCCCGTTTGTGATTTTTATATGATTTCCATAGTCCCCTTCACTTGAAACAAGAGTAACATCTCCCTCCATTGATGCAACAATAATTTTGCCAATATCTTCTGCAATATCTATTCCTGTATGATTTTTAGGAACAGTTGGAACGGTTGGCTCTCTATGCCCAAATCTTGATGTTATTTCTCCTTCTAACGGTTTTATAAGTGAGTAATTTGTTTTAACAAAAAGAGCATTTACTTCCATTGGTGTTAATGTGCTTATATCAACTTGAGCAGTCGTTTCTTCTACTGCTTCAGTTGTTTCTTCTGGCTGAGCAGTATTTTCTTGTTCTGCTGGTAAAGTTTCTGTAGTTTGCTCCGGGCTATCTGTTGCAGATAAAGTTTCTTCAACAAACTCATTTTCTTTGTTTTCTATTTTTTTCGCCTCTTTATTTATAAAACTATTAATGTTTTTAGAAAGTTCTTGAATATTAATATCGTATTCTAGTATGTCTGAAATCTTATACATTACTTCTGGAGATACAATATTTGGAAGATTTTTCATAGCAAAGAAAGCTCCATATAAGCTCAAGCATACCATAAATTGAATTATCAACTTTTTTGTGATTTTTTGTTCTTGGTTTTCTTCAACATTTACTGTAGCACTGCTTCTTGCTTGTGTTTGCATTCTCCTTCTTGCATATATTTCTTCTGCTCTTCTTATTCTTTCATCTTGACTTAAGACTCTTTCCATAAAAAAACACCTCATAATCTTAGAATACATTTGTAAAATATATTCTAAAAATACAAGGTTTAGAACTCTTAAGCAATTATGCTAATTATCGCATTTACTAATACCACGGAACTTAATATAATGGTAATTAATTTTAGTCTTTTATATTTTAATTCTATTTGCTTTGTTTTGCTATATCTTTCTTCTCTTGGTTTTTCTATTCTTGAAATGTAATTGCTAATTACCATTTCCGCTTCTCTTACAATATAATCATCCTCTTTTCGCTGTTCTTCTTGAATATGGTTATTTTTATCAACTCTTTCTAATGATTTAATTTTAGTGTTGCTCTTCAAAATTACAAATGCCTCATCTATAATATTTGATGGCAAATTTTTAAGAACAACAATGTTCTTCATTTGCTCTTGCTCCATATTCTCTACCTCCTAAAATTTCTCTTAAATAATTTTTTCCATAATTGTTTTTTTTATACATTTTTATTTAGGTGGAGCTATTATTATTTTTATATCATCTCTTTTGTTATACTTTTTTATAATGCTCTCTGAGAAGCCTGCAACTTCACTTGTCATTACTATTGTTTTGTAGTTGTTTTGAACTAAGCTTTTTATTGTTTCATCAGTTCTTTCTAAGTCTTCAATCACTCTTGCTTCAGCTCCGAAGCTTTCAAATATCTTAAAACTTTTTTTATCATTATAACTTTTTAGGAAAACCGTTTTCATACAAAAATCACCATTAATAGTTTTATCTATTAATGGTGATTTATTCTATATTGAAACAAGTTTTGCAACAATAACTGTCATATCATCTTTTGCAATTCCAAAACCATTGTCTATTGCCTCTTGCAAAATTATATCTGATATTTTTTGAACATCATCAGTTTTTAAATTTTCTAACAATTCTTTTAGCCATAATTCCTTGTTTTTGCATTCTGTGTTTGATTCTATTATTCCATCACTACACATTATAATTATGTCATTTTCTTTAAGGTCTTTATCATACACAACTAAGTCTATTTTATCTAGCACACCTGCTGGGAATGATACTGCTTTTACAACTTCAACATTGTTTCCAGATTTAACAAAAGTTGGGCAAGCTCCGTTTTTTACAAATTCAATATTTCCAGTGCTTAAATCTAATATTGAAATATCAATTGTTGCATAAGTTTCATCATTTGAATTAAGTGTTACTGCTGAATTTATTAGCCCTATTGAAACATCATTATCAAAGCCTGTTGTAAGTAGTCTTTTAAGCATTTGGATAACTGTTAAGCTGCTTTTCTTTGCCTTTTCACCAGAACCCATTCCATCACTTATTGCTAACATGTATTTGCCATCATGTAGTTTTGTTCTAATGTTACTATCTCCAGATACTTCACTTTTATTTTTAGTAGCTTCTGCTTCGCCGATTATTAGTTTAAATTTTGGTTTTGAAGGCTCTTGCTTTTCTTCTGTTTTAATATCATCTGCAAGTGAAGAAATAACTTTTGAAACCCCTCCTAGTTGATTAGCAAGTACCTTTTTGTTGCTTGCTTCTTTATGTTTCCAAATAGTATTTAGCTTGTTTATTCTGTATGTACTATTTATTATTTTTCTAATTTCCTCTAAGTCATTTTCTGCACTATCTTTTGCAAGTTTATATCTATTTGCCTTTTCTAATATTTCTATTAGTTCGTCTATTGTAATTTCTTCTTTCTCTTCAAGAATTTTAAAACAGTTATCTAATATCTCATCATCATTTAGCAATATGTCATCATATAAAAGGTTGTCCTCTATATCTTCTAAGCTATTTAAAACTTCTTCTTTAAAAGTTTTCTTGCTTTCATCATCTATCTGTTCATCTAAAGTGTTTTGAGCTGAACTATCATAACTTCTTGCCATTTGAAGTATTGTTTCAGAAACACTATTTAGTTTATTTGCTGTTTGCTTCTTTTCTTCTATTACTCCTGCTGTTGTTGGCAAGCATTTTGTGTTATTAATAATTTCTGTTATATCTATACCAACTTCTTTTGGAATAGCAAGTAAACCAAGTGATGCAATTAATATTTCTCTAATTGTAATTATTGGTACAGTGTTTCCATTTACAACATATGTAAGTATTGCATTTCCTGCACAAAAACCAATAATTACACCGTGGTTTTCCAAGTTTGTTTAATACTCCTGCTATCATACCAGATATTGCGTAAGATGCAACAAGAACTGGGCTTGTAGAGTTTATTATACCAAGTACCATTCCTATTGTAATTCCAGCTGTTCCACCAACTAACATGCCATTTTTCCAACCTAAGAATAGAACTAACATTATGCTAAAAATGTTCGTTATTGAAAAACCAAATACTTGTAATTTGCTAAAAGCACATAAAGCAATTGAAATAAGCAAACTTGCTCCCATTACTTCTTCTATTGCAAATGCTTTTTTTATTCCATATTGATCTATAACAATTATAGAGTTTGCAAATATTTTATAAAAGATATATGTAATTATGCCTAATGCAATGCTTGAAATTAAATCATAAACTAAAAACATTGTAAAAAACATTTTACTTGCTTGAACTGCAAATGCTGAAACAGCAACAAAAATTCCTAATTTTTGTTTTTCATTTTTATCTATATTTTGAAGTCTTGGTCTAAAAATTAAAATCAAAGCTACAAAAAGTAATGATGTAACTAAGAATGTTAATATACCATTTATTCCACCACCAATAAGTGAACCCAGAGCTACTGCAACATATAAAATTCCAACTGGAATTTTGTTGCTACATGCTGCTGCAAATATAGCTAGTCCAAATGGAGAAATATCATTAAAATTCACCATTGATACTAGAAAAGCTATTGCATATAAAACTATATCATTTATTTTAAATAGCTCTTTAAAGTTTATTTTTCTTGGTTTAATTTCTTCTTGCTCAACTTGATTTTGATTTATAACATTTTGAAACATTACTTTTCTTCCTTTCGTTTTACTTTATTTAATACATTATACTACTTATTTGTTAATTTTTTTGTCATATTTGGTATGCTAGTCCAAAAAGTTTTTTACAAAGCTCGAGCTATTTTAACAAGAAAAGACAGGAGGGCAAGATAAATACCAACGTCCCCTTGTCTTTTTCCTTTGTTAAAAATTATTTTCTGCAAAATATTCATTAATTCTAATTATTAATTCTGTTTTTGCTTCTTCTAATGTCATACCTTCAACTTGTGCTCCAGCAAGTGTTATATGTCCTCCACCGCCTAGTTTTTCTAATATAACTTGAACATTTATATCTCCTATTGAACGACCACTTATACAAACTTTATCTCCCATCCTTCCAAGTACGAATGATGCTGAAATATTGCTTATTGTAAGTAGTTCGTCTGCTGCTTTTGCACAAATTAGGTTTGCATTTTTATCTTTTTCTTCATATACAGAAATTCCTATTGAGTCGTTTATTATTTCTGCATTTTTAACTATTTCTGCAATTACTGTATAACTTTCTAAGTCGCTTTGGAACCATTTTTTTACTTTTATAATATCAATTCCATATTTTCTTAAGTATGCTGCTGCTTCAAAAGTTCTTACACCTGTTTTAAAAGTAAAGTTTTTGGTATCCATCATTATTCCTGCATATAAGCTTTCTGCTTCAATTTGTTCTAGAGTAACTTCTTGTGTTGCGTATTCTACTATTTCTGTAACTAACTCTGATGCTGATGATGCATATGCTTCGTGGAATGTTAAAATTGCATTTTCTATAAAATCTTCTGACTTTCTATGATGGTCAATTATTACTATTTTTTCTGTTTTTTCTAGTAACTCTGGAACTTCAACATAGCTTCTTTTATGTGTATCTACTATTACAAGTAAGGTGTTTGGTGTTATTTTGTTCATTGCTTCTGCTTTATCTAATATTACGTCTTTATATCCTTCTTGTTTTAGTGTTACAATAAAGTTTGCAAGAGATAAGCCATAAGTATTGTTTACTATATATGCTTCTTTTTCAAAAGTTTTAGCTAGTCTATATATACCTAAGCTTGAGCCTATTGAATCGATGTCTCCATTCATATGTCCCATTACCATTACATTATCAGATTTTTTTATTAATTCTTCTAATGCATGTGATATAACTCTGGCTTTAACTTTAGTTCTCTTTTCAACCTCTTGAGCCTTACCACCAAAAAATACATATTTACCATCTTGTCTAATTACTGCTTGGTCTCCGCCTCTTCCTAGGGCTATATCCATTGCAACTGAAGCAGACTCGTATTTTTCATAATTTGTTTTGCCTTCATTTGAAATTGCAATACTAAGTGTTATTGGCATTCCTTCTTCAGTTTCAATTTCTTTTATTTCATCTAGTATTGTAAATTTGTTGTTTTCCATTTCTTGAAGATATTGTTGTTCAAAAACATATACATAAGTATCTCTTTCTTTTTTTATCATTACTCCACCACTTGCACTTGCCCATTCATATAGCTTTTTCTCAATTGCAGCAATTGTTTGTGGTTTATTTTCTTCTGATATTCTTTGTATAATTTCCTCATAATTATCAAGCATTACTATTCCCATACAAGTTTTAGCATTGTTGTATTTATTCATAAGTTCAACTTCATCTGTTATATCTATAAAGTAAAGAGTAACCATATATTTAGTTTCTTTTTTTCTATCTTTCTTCTTTGACTTTATATAATCTCCAATTACATGGTATATTTTATTATTTATAGTAAGTTTTTTATCAACTTCGAAATTATTATTCTCAATTTCTTTCTTGATTTCTTTTGATAAATCATCAATATACGCATTAATGCCAACATTTGCAAATTCCTTATTAAATGTTGAACTTCTCCAAATAACATTTCCTGTTGTTTCTAGTATTATTAAAGGGAATGGAGAATTAATTAAGGTATTCTTAGCAGCTGAATCTACTGAATATGTAATATCATTAATATAGCTAGAAAGTTCACCTTTTCTTTTGTTATATACCCATATAGTGTATAAAATTATACCAGTATACAAAACAATTGATGGTATAATAAACGCTATATTGCTTATACAAAGCATTATAAGTAGAATTGCAATTATTATTAAGTAGATTTTAGTTTTAGATTCCACTTTTTCTAATGCCTTAATATTATAATTCGACATAAAAATATCTCTCCTTTTTTATCACTTATATATTTTACTGCAAAAAGAGAGATTTGTCAAATAAAATACGCCGTTTAAATTTTTCACTTTTTTTACCTTTTTCTATTGAATTTATTTCAATTTTGATATATATTAAATGTTGATGAATATTATTATTACTAAGGAGGATTTTTAATGCAAGAAAAAACTAAGGAGACGGCTGAAAAAATCACAAAAAGGGCAACCTCAAAAAAGGCTGAAACTAGCAGTAAAAAAGCAACTACAGAGAATGTTTTAAGTAAAAAAGCTGCAAGTAAGACAAGTACTAAAAAAGCTACAACAAAAACTACATCTGCAAAAACTAGTAAAAGAAAAACTACAAGTAAAGCGACAGCTACAAAATCTAGTGCAAAGAAAACAACTACAAAAAAGACTGCTACCGCAAGAAAAACTGCTGTTAAAAAAACTACTACAAAACGTACAACTTCTAAAGTAGCTAAAAAGCCTGAATTAGTTGAATATTATGATTTGCCATATAGATATAACGAAACTGTAGTTAGAATTTTAGCTCAAACACCTACTACTCTTTTTGTTTATTGGGATATCTCTGATAAAGATAGAGAAAAATACGTTGAAACCTATGGAGAAAACTTCTTTGCAAATACTACTCCAGTTTTAATTGTTCATAACAAAACTATGAATTATTCTTTTGAAATTGAAATAAATGATTTTGCAAATAGTTGGTATTTTACAGTATTTGATAGCAAATGTGATTATGAGATAGAACTTGGTAGACGAGCTAAACCAATGCAAATACAGCTTCCTAATAATTATTTATATATTACATCTTCTAACACAATTGAAGCGCCAAATGATCATATCTTATTTGAGAAAAAACAAGAAAATGTATTCTTTAGAAATGTAAAAACAAATGAAAGAATTTCTAGAAATGTTGCATCTTTTGAATTTATGAGATATGTTGGTAGAATATATAATATTTATGATTTATACAAAAAAATATATAAAAATGAAGAACTAGAAAATTTAGAGAAAAACCCTAGTTCAAGTTTCTAACAAAGGAGCAAATTATGGATAATACTAAGGGCTATGTAAGTTTTATATTACATGCACATTTACCTTTTATACATCACCCTGAAAGTGAAGATTATTTAGAAGAAGAATGGTTATATGAAGCAATTTCTGAAACATATATACCATTACTTCTAAACTTTAAAAAATTGGAGGAGGAAAAAGTTGATTTTAGAATTACTATGTCACTTACTCCCCCTTTATTAAACATGTTTGATAACAAGTTACTAAAAAAACGATACATTAAATATGTAAAAAAACACATTGAACTAGCAGCAAAGGAAGTAAAAAGAACAGCTTATGATAAACGTTTAAACGAATTATCTAAATATTATTTTGATAGATATTCTAATGATTTACACGTTTTCAAAGACATATATAATTGCGATCTAATTAGTGCATTTAAGCATTTTCAAGACATTGGAGTTTTAGAAATAATCACATGTGGTGCAACACATGGTTACTTCCCTATTCTATATGTTAATGAAAAAACTGTTAAAGCACAAATAGCTGTTGGTGTTGAAACTTATAAAAAATATTTTGGAAAACCACCTAGAGGAATTTGGCTTCCTGAATGTGGTTATGTTCCTGAGGCGGACAAGTATTTAAAAGAATTTGGTATAGATTATATTATTACAGAATCTCATGGAATACTTTATGCTGACCCAACACCTGTTTTTGGCACATTTGCACCAATTGTATCTCCTAATGGAGTAGTTGCATTTGGTCGTGATATAGAAAGCTCAAGACAAGTATGGAGCTCTGTTTGTGGATACCCAGGCGACTTTAATTATAGAGAATTTTATCGTGACCTTGGTTATGATGCTGATTATGATTACATTAAACCATACATCGCCAAAAATGGAGTTCGTGTAAATACTGGAATAAAATACTATAGAATTACATCTAAAGGAGAATTTAAAGATTATTACAATTTACAATGGGCAAAAGATTCTGCTGAAAAACAAGCAGGACATTTCTTTGATTCTAGAGTTAAGCAAATTAATGAATTATCTAGCATCATGTCACCTGCAAAGCCTATTGTTGTTTGCCCTTATGATGCTGAACTTTATGGTCACTGGTGGTACGAAGGTCCTTATTGGTTATATATTCTATTTAAGAAAATTTACTATGATAAAGGAAACTTTAAATTAATTACTCCTAGTGAATATATAGATAAATACCCAGAAATGCAAGAATGTTCACCTTGTATCTCAAGTTGGGGAGCCAATGGATATAGTGAAGTATGGCTTAATGGTTTAAATGACTATGTACATAGACATTTACATGTTGCAGGAGACAGAATGGTTGAACTTGCTAATTTATATCCAAATGAAAAAAATACTCTTCGCAGAAAAGCACTAAATCAATGTGCTCGTGAATTACTACTTGCGCAAAGCAGTGACTGGTTATTTATAATAACACATGGAACAATGGTAGATTATGCAAAGAAACGTATAAAAATGCATATTGGAAGATTTACTAAACTATATGAACAAATTAAAAGCGATACAGTAGATAGTGAATTCTTAAAAGCTATACAAAAGCAAGACTGCATCTTCCCAGAGGTTGACTACATGATTTATAAATAGTAACACTTTTCCTTCCATTTCATAATATATGTATAACTAAGCAATTTTTAGTAGATACTATTATTATGTTTGGAGGGACTTTTTTGTGCTAAAAACCATTTGTGTTAAAACTAATAGCAAAGAAATATCTGAATATCTACTAAAAGAGCTTGAATACTTTGAGCTACAAAGCATTCACGTTTCAAGTTATAAATTCAAAGTGTATACAAATATTATAATTCACTACAAAGGCAAGAATGTTGAATTGTTTTTAAATAAAATATCTACTCTCCTTGCCTATCTTGTTATAGATTTTTATGAGCCTTCTATTATACAAAACTTAATAAACACAAATTACTTTTATTTTTCTATAGAGGAAAAGAAAGATATTTTTAATTTGTGTTTAACAAATATAGATTTTAAAACTTCCCTTTCCATTATAAATATTATCTCCGAAGCATTTTATGAATATTTTTCATGTAATAAATATGTTATTTTAGATGGGTTTGTAAATTTCAAACTCAAAAATTATATAAAAGAGCTAGACACTGTTGTTGATATGTGTGTTAATAAATTTATTATAGATAGAGAATACAACGAATTTGTATCACTTTTAAAAGCCTATATTCAAACAACGCCATCAAACATAGATGCTGTACATTTGATATATAAAAATCAAAATTCTATTTTACTTGATAATTTAAAAAATGTAATTCAGTATAATGATAAACTAATAAACAGCAAATACCTATCAGATATAAGTTTTTCCTCAAACGATTATGCATTGAACTCATTACTCACACTACTTCCAAAGAAGTTATACATTCATTTAATTGATGTCGAAGATGACTTTATTTCAACACTTAAACGAATTTTTGACGACAGAGTTTATATTTGTAATGAATGTGACTTATGTGCATTATATAAAATGCAAACTTCAAAGTATAATTTAAATCGATTAAAAAATTAATAACACAAGTAGCCAAACGCAGGAGTTTTGTATTTAGAGAAAATCGAAGACCCCCGAAATACTTCTTTAGGCGTCTCCAGCGTGGGTTCGATTTTAAATAAATACAAAAGCTCCGACGAGATTTGGCGGACTTTTTTTTATTTATTGACTTTTTTCCTCTTTTTGTGTTATAAATAATACTAGAAAAGAGGTTTATATGAGTGCTTTTCTTTTAAAAATAATTGCATGTATTACAATGTTAATAGACCATTTGGGCTATGCTGTTTTCCATGGTGAAGCCTCATGGTTTAATTATGTTGGGAGACTTGCTTTCCCTATTTTTGCCTTCCAAATTTCAGAAGGATATATACACACAAAAAATCTAAAAAAATATTTTTATAGATTAGTAATTTTTGCTTTAATATCTCAAATTCCTTTTATGCTATTTCATTCAATTATAAATGGCAGTGATTGGGGTTTAAATGTAATATTTACGTTAGTTTTTGGACTTTTAGCAATAACAATATATGATAAATACAATAAATTTGTAGGAGTTGCAAGTACAATATTTCTAGGTGTTATAGCTAATTCATTGCATTGTGATTACGGTATTTATGGTGTTTTAATTACATTTTTATTTTATGTATTCAGTCACAATAAATGGCTTCTTGCAGTCAGTTTTTCAATTGCAACGCTTATTAAATATGGTTATAATATTTCGCTTTACCTAAATTATGGACCTGATGTTTTGCAATATGTTGCATCTTTCTATTTGCCTTATATTGTTGGAACATTATGTGCCATCATACCAATTCTTTTATATAACAAAAAGAAAGGGCCAGATACTAAGTATTTATTGTACCTATTCTACCCTTTACATATGCTTTTAATTTATGGAATTAGCTTTATAATTTAGTTTTGAATTGCAAAGTTAATTCCTCTTGCAACAACATCTTTCATATTTTCTATTAAATCATCTATTTCTTTTGGAGTTACAATTAAGTTATAATCTTTTGGAATTAAGGCTTCTCTTATTAATTCATATTTGTTTGTGTTTCTTAATTCGTTTAAATAATCATTTGATTTTGCATCTTGTTGAAGTTTATCTATAAATAAGTCTATGCTATCTGCTGCAATGGTTGCAGCTTCTACAACCATTGGTACTCCAATTGCTATTACTGGAATTCCTAAAGTTTTTTGACTTATTTCATTTCGTGCATTTCCAACACCTGCTCCTGGTACTATACCTGTATCTGCAAGCTGAACTGTACTACTTATTCTTTCTATACTTTTTGATGATAAACTATCTATTACTATTATAAGCTTTGGTTTTATATTCTCAACTATTCCTTTAATTATTTCCATTGTTTCAATTCCTGTTGTACCTAGAACACCTGGTGCTATTGCTGTTACAGGTCTTGTTTCTTTATCTATATACTCTGGTGCATATTTTAAAATATGTCTTGTAACATCAATATCTTTTACAACTTTTGGCCCGGAGGGAATCTGGTGTAACATATGCGTTTCCAAGCCCTACAACTAAAATATCTCCTAAGTTTTCTACATGCTTATTAATTAGCTCTTTTAATTCTTTTGTTACAGTTTCTGATGCAGTTTGAATTTCGTTATTATCTGCAATTTTTAGTTTTTTTATATCAACTGTTATATAACTACCAACTGGCTTTCCTAAAGCTTCTGCACCTTTTTCATCAATTATTTTTACTCTTGAAATTTTAACATTTTCATTAACTTCTTCCTCTTCTGTTTCTATTCCCTCTATGTTGTTTTCAATGTTATTTGCCTTTCTATAAATGTCGTTTCTTTCAACTGCTAAATCTGTATTAAAATTTATCATACTTACCTCTCTTTCTTTTTAATATTTTTTGCTTTAATCTTGTTTTTATGCAAAAAAGAATAGAAACTTAAATTTCTATTCTTTCTCTAAATTTTTTTTGAATACTTTGTTTTAATACTTTGTTTTCTGGCTTTTCTAAGTTTTCATCATCTTCTAAAATCTTTATTGCTAGGCTCTGTACATTTTTTAACATTTCTATATCTTGGAATAGATTTGCTATTTTAAATTCTGGTAAACCGGTGTTGCTTTGTTCCAAAGAATTCTCCTGAACCTCTTAGCTCTAAGTCTTTTTCTGATATTTTGAAACCGTCATTTGTTTCTACCATTATTTTCATTCTTTCTCTAGTATTTTCTCCGGTTTCCTTTATATTTTAAAATACAATATGATTTGTATTTTCCACGTCCTACTCTTCCTCTTAATTGATGAAGTGTTGCAAGCCCAAAACGTTCTGCATTCTCAATTACCATTATGCTTGCATTTGGAACATCAACTCCAACTTCTATTACTGTTGTAGAAATTAATATATCTATTTTTCCATTTTTGAATTCTTCCATTATAGCTTCTTTATCTTTTTTGTTTAGTTTTCCATGTATGTATTCTACCCTATAGTCTTTAAAGATTTCGTTTTTGTACTTTTCTGCTATTTCTAAAACAGATTTTGCATTAATCTCATCAGATTCTTCTACTAAAGGACATACAACATATGCTTGTCTTCCTTCGTCTATTTGCCCTTTTATGAAGTTGTTTACTCTTTCTTCTTTTGATGCTGTTACTGCAAATGTGTCTATTTTTTGCCTATTTGGTGGTAGTTCATCAATTATTGAAATATCAAGATCGCCATATAATATTAATGCAAGTGTTCTTGGTATTGGTGTTGCAGACATAACAAGTACATCTGGGTTTTCTCCTTTTAAGTTTATTATACTTCTTTGCCTTACACCAAATCTGTGTTGCTCATCTGTTATAACTAACCCTAATTTATTAAACTCTACATTTTCTTGTAAAAGTGCATGTGTACCAATTATTATGTCTATTTTTCCTTGTTTTAATTCTTCTAATATTTTTTCTTTTTGTTTTTTCGCCATTCCACTAATTAAAAGTTCACACCTTATATCAAATTTGTCCATTGTTTTTTTGAAGTTTTGATAATGCTGTGTTGCAAGTATTGCCGTTGGTACCATTACTGCAGCTTGATAATTAGACCTTACAGCTTTAAATGCTGCACACATTGCTACTGCTGTTTTTCCGCTTCCAACATCTCCTTGCAATAATCTATTCATTGTTTTTTTACTTTCCATATCTTTATCTATTTCTTCTAAAACTCTACTTTGTGCATTTGTTAATTTAAAAGGTAGACTATCTATTATTTCAGACATTTTGGCATCTGTACTAAAACTAATACCCTTTTTATCTTTATCATAATTTGTTTTAAATGTTAAAAGAGCTAGTTGCATTATTAGTAATTCTTCAAATACTAACCTTGTACGTGCTCTGTTGTAATCTTCAAAACTATTTGGGAAATGAATTTGTTTTGTTGCTTCATTTATATCCATTAATTTGTATTCTTTTATTAAATATTCTGGTATTGTTTCTGGCAATACATTGGCTTCTTCTAAGGCATTTTCTATTATTTTTCTTAAGATATTTTGGCTTAAATTATATGTACTTGGATATATTGGTATAATTCTTCCAGTATTTTTGTTAGAGTCTTGTTCATCTATTATTGGCGTCATCATTTCTATTTGATTTAGTTTTCTTTTGACTTTTCCAAAAAATTTATAGGTATCTCCAACTATAAATCTCTTTTTTAGAAATGGAACATTAAACCATGTGAGTGTACATGTAGCTGTTTCATCTCTTACAACTAGTTTATATATTGTCATGTTTTTTCTTATTCTAATTTCAGTCATTTTAGATACACATTTTGCTTCTATAAGAGCGTCTTCCCCGTCTACAAGCTCTGCTATGTCCTTTTTTATTCCCCTATTTTCATATCCTCTTGGGTAATAGGAAATAACATCTTCTAAGGTATAAATACCTAAAGAATTTAGCTGTTTTATTCTATTTGGTCCAACTCCTTTTATATACTTTGCATCTTTTAATAAATCTACCATATGCTCTCCTTTAACTTATATTCAAGTCCAGTGTTTCTCTTTTTTGTTTCTGTATTTTGTATCATATATTCTACTGTTTTTCTTGTTCCTAATACGATTAAAAGCTTTTTTGCTCTTGTAATTCCTGTATATAGTAAATTCCTTGTAAGTAGCATTGGTGCTGCTTGTGGCAAGCATAGTATAACAACATTAAACTCACTTCCTTGTGATTTATGAATTGTTATTGAATAGCTGTGTTCTAATTGTTCAAGTTCTGAATATTCATACCATGCTATTTTATCATCATCAAACTTTACTTCTACTTGTTTTGTAATATCATCAATTTTTGTAACTGTTCCAAGTTCACCGTTAAAAATTCCTGTTCCATCTTCTTTATGGTTTCTTTCCCAGTATATATCATAGTTGTTCTTTATTTGCATAACTTTGTCTCCAACAAAAAACGTTCTATCCCCATGTTTCTTTTGTGGAATTTGGCTAATGTCTTTTGCAGAATTAATTGATGGGTTTAATGCATTTTGTAATTCTATATTTAATTCTTTTGTTCCAAGCTTTCCTTTTTTTGTTGGTGTTAATACTTGTATATCTTTAAAGAAATCATAATTACCATATTTTTTTAATCTTCCAGAACACAAAGATACCACATCTTCTATCATTTTATTTGTTGATGTTTCATTTATAAAGAAGAAATCTTGTAGTTTGTTTTCTATCTCATCTTTTGGTACATTTAGGAAGTCTTCTCCATTATTTACTTTGTGCGCATTTGTTATTATTTGGCTTTGTGCAGCTTGTCTAAATATTTCATTTAACTCAATTGTTTCAATTACACCTGAATTAATTATATCTTTTAAAACATTTCCTGGCCCTACTGATGGCAACTGATTTATATCGCCAACTAACACTAGTTTTGTTCCTATATATAGTCCTTTTAGTATGTAATTCATTAAAAAAACATCTACCATAGATGCTTCATCTATTATTAGTACATCACAGTCTATGGGTTCTATTTGGTAATCTATTCTTTCCATTCCAAGTGTTTCATCTGTTTTTGTTAGGCACAATAACCTATGAATAGTTGCAGCTTCTTCTCCTGTTGCTTCACTCATTCTTTTAGCTGCTCTGCCTGTTGGAGCACAAAGCACAACTTTCTTTCCCTCATTTTTGAATAGTTCAATTACAAATTTAATAATTGTTGTTTTTCCTGTACCTGGCCCACCTGTAATTACGCATACATTATTTGTGTTTACAGATTTTATTGCTTCTCTTTGTTTATCTGATAATACCATATCAATTGAACTTTCTTCTTGAGTAAATTTTTTATCAAAGTCTTTAATTTTCTTTATGTTTTTGGCTTGTTTTAGTGTTATTAGCTTGTTTGCAATGTTTTTTTCGCATACATAAAATGTGTTTAAATATACCCATTCTATGCCTTCTGTATCTTCTATTTCTATTTTTGCTTGTGCTTTTAAATTAATCATACATGTTTCAATGTATTTATCATCTACATTTAGCAGGTTTTGTACAAATGTAATTAAATTCTGTTTTTCTACACATGTATTTCCATTATTGCTAGCAAGCGCTAAGCTGTATTTTATTGCACTTTCAACTCTTTTTGCATCATTATTTGCTAAACCTAAATCTAATGCCATTTTATCTATTTTTTTGAAGTCTACACCATATGTTATATCTAATAGCATATATGGATTTGCTTCAATTTCTGCTATTGCATCTTTTCCAAATGTCTCATATACTTTTTTGCTGTTACTTGCAGATATTCCAAATTTTTCTAAGAAACCTACTATCTCCCATAGGTCCCATTTTTCTGCGAATTCTTCTGAAATCTTTACTGCCTTTGCTGAATTTATACCTTTAATTTTTTCTAGCTTTTCTGGTTCAAAACGTAATACGTGCAAAGTCTCTTCACCAAATTTTTCTATAATCTTTTTAGCTGTTGCTGGACCTACTCCTGTAATTATTCCTCCTGCTAAGTATCTTTCTAAGGCTTCTAATGTTTCTGGCATTATTTTTTCAAATGTTTCTATTTTAAATTGCCTTCCATAATCTGGGTGTGTTACAAATTTTCCCACAAGCTTTAAGCTATCTCCATCATTTATAAAAGGTAAATAACCAGTTATAACTGTGGTTTTCTCTTCTGTTTTAAACTCTGCTACCATGTAACCATTTATTTCGTTTGTATATATAATTTCTGTTATTTGACCTTTTATCTCCAAAATAATTCCCCTTTTATATTTCTATAAATTCATGTGCACTTGCTCTAATCAATCTATTCATTATTGCTAGGCCTAAGCCATCTTTTTCTACTCCTTCAACTATTATAAGTTCTCCGTTTAATGTATCTGCTTGTCTTAGTGCTGAGAAAATGTTGTGACTTATTTCTTCTAAAGTATTTCCTAAGTCTAATATTTTTTTTGAATTATACTTTTTCAAATTCTTTGTTTTACCTAGTATAACTGTATCTTTGCCTTGTGCAAGTTCATTTATTTTTTCTACCATTTTATCATTATCTTTGCTATATACTAGTATGCATTTTGTTTTTGGTGCATAATGTTTGTATTTTATACCTGGAGACATTACTTTTTCTCCTTCTTTATATTCTCCGAAGTATTTGTTTTTCTATAAATACCTTTATTCCAAGTTTTTCAATATCTTCAGGTGTTATTTTACCTGGTCTTAATATATGTACTACACCATTTACAACTCTAATTACTGTAGATTCTACACCAATATCTACTCTTCCTGCATCTATTATATATTCAACTTTTCCATCTAGTTCATCTAATATATCTTCAATTTGTGTTCCACTTGGTTTACCTGAAATATTAGCACTTGGTGCTGCTATTGGGCAGTCTGAATATTCTATAAGCTTTTGTGCAATAATGTTACTTGGCATTCTTACTGCAACCGTATCTAGCCCACCTGTAATAATATCTGGCACTATTGGCTTCTTTTTAAAAACTATTGTAAGTGGTCCTGGCCAAAATGCTTCTATTAGCTTTTCTTCAACTTCACCAACATTTTGAACTAGTTTTTTTAACATATCTATATGTGCAATATGTGCTATAAGTGGGTTATCGCTTGCTCTGCCTTTTGCTATGTAGATTTTTTTTACAGCTTCTACATCTAATGCATTTGCTCCTATTCCATAAACTGTTTCAGTTGGGAAAAGCACCAATTTTCCCTCTTTAATAGCTTTTGCTGGTGCTTTTAATTCTTCATATTCTTTTATGTTTCTAAAGTCTATATATTTTGATTTCATTTTTTACCTCTAATCGTCTAAAAATTCCTTGTATGTTTTTACTATGTTTACATTGAATTTGTTTGGTCTTACATTAAAACTTTGTTTTACCTTTACATCAACATCATATAACTCTTTCAATTTTTGTATGTTTTCTTTTTTATGCCCTATTACATTATTGATGTTTTCTGGGTTTACTTCAATTTCAACTTCTGCAACCTTTGTATTTATTTTCTTTATTGCATTTAAAATTCTATCATACCAAATGCTATCTTCAACAAGTTGTCCAAATGCCTCATGATATGGTCCTGCAACTACTTCACTATTGATGTTTTCTGGGTTTGATATAATATCTGTATTTTGAAGTCCCATTCTTATTACTGTTATTTTTTTGCTATCGAAATAATAGTATAAGTCTTTGCATCTTTCTACTGCTTGTTCTAGTGTTATTGGATGATATTCTCCCTTTGCAAACTCTCTTTCTAATTCAGTATTTTTTATTACTAAAACTGGATATAGCCTTACTATTTTGGGTTTTAATTTTGCTAAGTCTTTTGCCGTATTTAGTTCATCTATCCATGTACTTTCTGGAAGTCCTATCATCATTTGATGTCCTAATGTAAAGCCATATCTTCTAATAAGTTTTGATGCCTTTTTTACATCTTCAAAAGTATGTCCTCTTTTGGCTTTATTTAAAATATAGTCATTTGTGCTTTGTACTCCAAGTTCGATAGTTTTAACTCCATATTTTTTTAGTAATTTTAATTTTTGTTTATTGATATAATCTGGTCTTGTTGATACTCTAATTCCATCAACTTGCTTGTTTTCAACATATTTATGTGCAACTTTAAGAAGCTTTTCTTGGGTTTCTTCATCTATTCCAGTGAAGCTTCCTCCAAAAAATGCTATTTCTGTATATAATTTTTCCTCTTTAAAACTATGTAAAAATTCTTCTATTGTTTTTTCTACGTCTTCTTCTGTTACTTGCTTCATTTGCCCACTTATGCTTTTTTGATTGCAAAATACGCAATCATTTGGGCAACCCAAATGTGGTACAAATATTGGTATAACATATTGTTTAGACATTTTTACCTCCAAATTATTTTTGTAGAGCAACTCTTGCTGCTTCCATTTCTGCATGTTTTTTTGTGCTTCCTTTTCCTGTTGCTAATACTTTTCCATTACAACTTACCTCTGCTACAAAAGTTTTATCATGGTCTGGTCCTTCTTCTTTTATTATTTCATATTCTATTTTTACGCTTCCATGTTTTTGTAATTTTTCTTGAAGAACTGTTTTGTAATCTTTTTGTCCAACATTTTTACTTGCTTTGTTTATTGCTTCTTTTAGGTTTTCTAAAATAAACTTTTCAGCCTCTTCAAGTCCAGAATCCATGTAAAGTGCTGCAATTACAGCCTCTACACTATCTGCAAGCATTGCAGGTTTATGGTTTCCACCACTTAGTTTTTCACTTTTTCCAAGTATTAGAAGTTCATCAAAGTGATATTTTAAAGCTACTTGGTATAGGCTTTCTTCGCATACAACTGTAGCTCTAACCTTTGTCATTTCTCCTTCTTTTAATTTTGGATAATTTCTATATAGGTAGTTACTTACCACAAATTCTAATATGCTGTCTCCTAGAAATTCTAGCTTTTCATTGCTTTGAATTTTCTTTTCATTTGCATAAGATGTGTGTGTAAATGCTGTTTTTAATAGTTCAATATTTTTAAATTTGTATTCAATTTCATTTTCAAAATTTTCTAGTTTCAACTTATATTCTCCTTAAAATTAGAAAGGTTACTATATACTTATAGAGGCTAGACTTTTTAATATCTAACCTCTTGCTTGAATTTATTATTTTGTAATTGCTTTCATTGTTTCTCTAGCAATTTCTAGCTCTTCGTTTGTTTGAATTACATACATTTTAATCTTAGATTCTGGTTTGCTTATAATTCCTTCATAAACTTCTTCATCATTATGTGAGCTATCAAATACTATTCCTAAAGGTTCTAGTCCCTCAACGCATTTATTTACAACGTCGAAGTTGTGTTCTCCAATTCCACCTTCAAATATAATTGCATCAACATGACCTAATGCTGCCATATATGCACCTATGTATTTTTTAACTCTGTATGCAAACATATCTATTGCAAGCTTTGCACGTTTGTTTCCTTCTTTTGCTAAGTTCTTTAAGTCTCTAACGTCACCTGTAATTTCAGATATTCCAAGTAAGCCTGATTTTTTATTTAAAACTGTCATCATTTCTTCAATTGATAAGTTTTCTTTTCTCATAACAAATTCTAGAACAGCTGGGTCTAAATCTCCTGATCTTGTTCCCATAACTAGTCCTTCAAGTGGTGTTAATCCCATTGATGTATCAACACAAACTCCACCTTTAATTGCTGCAAGACTTGCACCATTTCCTAAGTGGCATGAGATTATATTTATATCTTCTTTGTTCTTTCCTAATACTCTAGCTGCTTCTTCAGCTATGAATTTGTGTGAACTTCCATGTGCACCATATCTTTTTATTGCATATTTCTCATAGTATTCATATGGAATTGCATATAATGCTGCATAATCTGGTATTGTTGTATGGAATGATGTATCAAATACTAATACTTCAGGTGTTCCTGGCATTAATTTCATACAAGCATTTATTCCTTGTAAATGTGCAGGGTTATGTAATGGTGCATATTCTATAGATGTGTTGTATTCTTTTAGAACTTCATCTGTTACAACTGTTGTTTTTGTAAATTGTGGTCCCCCATGTACTATTCTGTGTCCTATTGCATCAATTTCGCTAACATCTTTTATTACACCCACTTCTGGGTCTAATAAATATTTCATTATTAATTCAAATGCTACTGTGTGATTTGGTAAAGCAACATCTTCTGAAATTTTCTTTCCATTTCTCTTGTATTCAATGTATGGGCTATCTATTGATTTTACCCCTATTCTGTCGCATTTTCCAGATGCTAATACATGGTTATCCTCCATATTGATTAATTGGTATTTTAATGATGAGCTACCACAGTTAATTACTAAAATTTTCATTTCAAAATCTCTCCTTCTATTATTCAATTTCTTGGGCTTGAACAGCAGTAATTGCTACAACTCCCACAATATCTTCAGCTTTACAGCCTCTTGATAAATCATTTACTGGTTTTGCCATTCCTTGGCATAATGGTCCATATGCTTCTGCTTTTGCTAATCTTTCTACTAATTTGTATCCTATGTTTCCTGCATTTAAGTCTGGGAATATTAATATATTAGCATTTCCTGCCACAGGGCTTCCTGGTGCTTTGCTTGCTCCAACACTAGGCACAATTGCACTATCTAATTGCATTTCGCCATCAAGTAATAGTTCTGGTGCTTTTTCTTTTGCCAAACGAGTAGCTTCCCTAACCTTATCTATATCTTCTGATTTTGCACTTCCATATGTTGAATATGAAAGCATTGCTATTTTAGGAGTATCTCCTATTAATTGTTCAAAACTTTTACTAGAAGCAATTGCAATTTCAGAAAGTTCTTCGCTGTTTGGTTTTGAATTTAAGCCACAATCTGAAAAGATAAATACTCCATTATCACCATATTCGCAATCTGGAACTACCATTACGTTAAAACTTGAAACAAGTTTTGTTCCTGGTTTTGTTTTTATAATTTGAAGTGCTGGTCTTAAAGTATCTGCTGTAGAATGAGTAGCTCCTGAAACTAACCCATCAGCATCTCCAACTTTAAGCATCATCATTCCAAAATAAACTGGGTTTGAAATAAGCTCTTTCGCCTTTTCAATAGTAATTCCCTTCTCTTTTCTAAGTTCATAAAATGCGTTTACATATGTTTCGTATTTTTCAGAAACTGCAGTGTCAATTATTTCTGCTTTTGATATATCTAACTTATTATCACTTGCAATTTTAGTTACCTCATCTTTATTTCCAACTAAAACGACCTTAGCAAAACCTTCTTTTCCTATTATATCAGCTGCCTTTAAAGTTCTTAAATCCGTTGCCTCTGGCAATACAATAGTCTTAACATCTCGGCTTGCTCTTTCTTTAATACTTTCAATGAAACCCATTTTACCCTCCTATTTTCGAACTATATTATTATATAACAAAACTGCCAAAAATACAACAAAAATGCCAATAATTTTTATAAAATCATTGGCATTTTTTATGAATGTTATATTACAAATTTCTTAATTAATAATACTCCTCCTGCTAATATTGTTAGAACTACTAGTCCAAGCCATATATAAGATGCACTTCCACCAGTTTTAATTTCTAGTATTACTAGTGCTTTGTCGTCATCATCTTCTTGTTGTTTGTCATAGTCGTCTGTTTTTACGTTATCTGGTGTTGAATCTATATCTTTTGAGCCTTTATCATTGTAGTCTTCACTAATTTCTGCTATATTTGTTTTTAGTCCTAAATTCTCTGCACCGTTTTTCCATGTAAATATAACTTCTACTGTTGCTGAATCTCCTGGATTTAATAATTTACCTTCTAGCGCTCTTGTTGTAATTTTGTTTCCACTTTCTTTTGTCCATAATGGGTTATCTTCTGCAACAAATTCTAGTCCTTCTGGTATATAATCTGTTATCTCTGTTGCATATCCTGGAATTTCTCCTTGGTTCATTATAATTATGTTATATACAAATTTTACTGTTGTTTTGCTTAATTTGTTTTTATCTATTACTACTTTGGCAATTGGTTCTGGATCATCATATGGTGTAAAGCCTGTATCTGTTGTAATTGTTTTTCCGTCTACTGTTACTCTTGTTTGTGTTACCCATTTTAATAATGCTAGGTCAAAATATTTTACATAGATTTTCTCTATATCTTGGTCATCTTCACCTTCATTCCATTCGTCTGGAACTGAGTCTATATCGTCTATATCTATTTCGTTTCCATCTTCATCTACTGCTTTGTCTTTTGTTATTTGTGCTTTATTAATGATTATTCTATCTTCTTGTGTCATTTCCTCTTCTATTACTTGGAAAGCTACTTTTACTTCTGCATAATCTGGGTTGTATGGTTCTGTTTCACTTATTGCTTTTGTTGGGTCATATGGGTTTAATAAAGTATTTTCTAAATATGTAGTTCTAATTTCAACCGCTTCTTGTGGGTCGTCTGTTTCTTTTCCATCACTATCTAACATTTTCCATTTATATTGTTTGTTTGTTTCATGTGTTGGTAAAAATACTAAACCATCTGGTATATCATCTGAAACTTCCATTGCATACCCTAAAATTGAACCTTCATTGTATACCCTTATTGTGTATGTTACAATATCACTATTTGCTACATATACTGGTGTTTTATCATGTTCATATTTGATATTTCCATCAGTACCTACTGTTGGCTTTGGTATTCTTGTTGTTACATCATCATCATTAATTTTTGTAATGAATTTTCTAAGTGCTAAGTCAAAACATCTTAATTCCATTGGTTCATAATCATCATCATCTTCTTGATATGAGCTATTATCTTCTGGTGCATTATAGTTATTTGAATCAACATTATCTGGTGTAGAATCTCTATCGTCTTTTACAATTTCTTCACCTTGTTCATCTACAGCTTTATCTTCTTGTATCTCTGCTATATTTTTTAGTGTTCCTTTGAAACTATTTTCTGCAAGAACTATACAGCTTATTTCAATATCTCTATAATATAAACCATCTGTTCCGTTGGTTGATTGTTGCCACTTATCACTAGCATCAATGTCTCCTGTTTTTATTTCTTTATTATATGCTTTAATAATTTCATCTTCTAAAGCTGTTGATGATATTTTTGCTTTTCCTGTTACTATTTTTACATCACTTAAGCTGTCTGTCTCATAGAAGTCAGTTACTTTTAAATTCTTAACAGCTTCTTCTGTTTTGTAAAAGCCTTCTGTTCCAACTAAGTCTATTGTTTTTGTTGTATGATCTGCAACTGGAACCCAGAAGTTATCTGTATTTGTTTTGTAATTCATTAAGTATCCTAGTCCTTCTGGAATATAATCAGCAATTTTTGTTGCATATCCATCAACTTCGCCTTCATTATATATTCTTAATGTAAATGTTACTATATCACCTTGTTTTACTATTACTGGCTCTTTTGAATGTGTATATTTTGCTGTTGTAATTGTTTTTCCTGTCGCTTGGTCTATTGTGTTTAATTTAGATGTATCTATCTTTGGAACTCTACTTGTTATGTATTCTCCATTTATCTTTGTAATGAATTTTCTAAGTGCTAAGTCTAAATCTACACTTTTTTCGTTTACAACTGTGAAAGTAACTGTATTATCAACTACATCTATAGTAACGTTGTCTACTACAATTGGTTCCCCTGTTGCATTAATAAATTCGGCTTTATCTAAAATATATCTGTCTCCTGTTTCATTTAGCTTTGTTGTTATTTTAACTTTTATTGCTCCATTTATTTTAATGTATCCACTTGGTGCAGAGATTTCTTCTATTTCATAAATGAATTCTTGTCCATTTTCTTTTATTGGAATATTTGGTACACTAAATGTTCCATCTCCGTTATTAATTATTGTAATTAATTCACGGTCTTCAGTTTGCATTGTGAATGTTGCTCCAAATAATAAGTTTCCATCTTCGTCTACTTTTTCTATTACAATATTGAAGTCTCCTTCAATAACTTCTTCTTTATCTACTTTTACAACTGGTTGATCTTCAGCTGTACCTAGCCATAATGTTGCTGTTGTTTTATATAATTTTTCGTATGTAATCTTTGGTTCGATTGTTACATCTGTTAAATCATATGTTGTTGCATATAAATTAGATATTTTTAAATAGAAATCTCCATTTCCTATTGTTTGATCTACGCTATCCACTGATGGTACCATATCTGTTGGGTTTGCTACAACATAAACAACTGGTACATCTTCATCCTTTTCTGGAATTACTTGACCATTTTTGTCTTTGATTACAAATGATAAATCATAATTTACATTTCCTTCTTGTTTTGTTATGCTAAATGGTCCTATTACTTTAAAGTTTCCATCTGTTGTAACCGCTCTAGAAGTATCATTAACTGTTATTTGTGGTTTTATATATGTAAAATCTCTTGTAGTTCCTATTCCATAATCTGTAACATGTTTTTTTGCATTTTCTACAAAGTATTTATATAAATTATCAATTGCTCTTTGTTTATCCTCTTTAAGTGCTTCTTCATCTATTTTAGTTGTATTACTTAATACATATGTATCTGCAAGTGAAAGTGAGTTTTGTCCTCCATTATCATCATAGTTTGAAAAATACCATAATGCCATTTGTTGAACAAATTCAATATCATCATCTGTTAAACTTTGTAATTGTTCTTCTGATACGTTGTTTCCTCCATCATATGCTAATACATTTTTTATCAAGTTATCTTTCATTTCAGCAGCATCTTTATGTTCTGGCAAATACATATTATCAATTATCCATAAAATTGAATTGTATTCTGGGTTTTGAATATTATAGCCAATTGTTGTATTGTAATAATTCATAACTGCTGTTGCATCTGTTTTTAGGTTATATGTTTCTGTGTATAATACATCTTCATCTAGTCTTCCGTCTGCATTTAAGTTATTTACATTTTCAGAATTTCCAAAACCTAGTCCACTTCTTAAGCAGTATAATGCATCTTCCCAAACATAGTTTACTCCATTATTTTTAATTATCTTAAACACTGTATGAACATTTGCATTTGGTGTTGTTATTGTATATTTTTTATTTGTGTATGGTCTACTATCTGTTATGTTCAAATTCATTGTGTTAGCTGCATATGCTTTGTTTCCAAATAGTGCAACTGCTATTAAAATAAAAATTAGAATTAATGATAACTTTGATTTTTTCATAATACACTCCTTATTTATTACTACTTATAATTATATATAAAAAGCAATTAATGTCAATATACATTTCTTTCAATGCTTTAATATACTTCTTTACCTACTTACGGAAGGTATATTTATGTTTTTTGACTTGTAATATGACATTTTTATTACATTTTTTCAAGTATTTACTAATATTTGCTGAAAAGCCTTTGTTCCGTAAGTTTTTTTGACTTGTTGTTTTTTGTTTGTTTTTGTATTATTTCGTTTTATAAAAAATACCCTAACGCCTTTATTATACTATAAAATCGGCTTTTTTTCAACCTTTTAAGCTAAAATTATGTTTATTTCCATTTATATTTACATTTATACTAAAAAGTCCGTCAAATCTCGCCTTATGTTATATATGTTTTGTTCTCAAGAAAAAAATGAAAGACTTTTTATTAAAGTATTGACTTTTTATTCATTTTTTGTTATTATAATATTGCTTTGTGTTTATAAAGCTTGTGCGGAAATAGCTCAGTTGATAGAGCGATGCCTTGCCAAGGCATAGGTCGCGGGTTTGAGCCCCGTTTTCCGCTCCATTTATTTTTAATCATTTTTTATTATTTGCTTGCATATAATAAAGTATGGCGACATAGCCAAGTGGTAAGGCACGAGTCTGCAAAACTCTGATTCCCCGGTTCAAATCCGGGTGTCGCCTCCAATTTTATTTTTTTTTGCACGGACATGCACCATTAGCTCAGTTGGTAGAGCAGTTGACTCTTAATCAAAAGGTCCCCGGTTCGAGACCGGGATGGTGCACCAAACTTACTAATAAAAAAATAGAGTCACTAAATATAGTGGCTCTATTTTGTCAATACCACGGAAATCCTTTTCTTAACTGGTTCCTTAAATCGATCTTGTCTTGCCTGATATAATGCTGTGATTTACCAAAATACTGGTTTTCTTTTTTTCTTTCAGCATTAATTTTCTTTCTCCTTTGATTTTGAATTTCAAGTTGCTGCTTAAAAGCAGGATCTGACCGAATAGCTTTCTCAAGGCTTAAGAAAAGCTGGCTTTCTGTGTTTCCATTTCTCGCAAGATTTCTTCCCGTGAGGTCTTTTACCACATCTTTTATAATTTCAAAAGATGATAGTTCTTTGTATATTCTCTTTATACACAACCGTTTTAAGGTTCTGTAGGGAATACAAATGCTATCTCCTTCCTCATCAACAATGTAGTGGCCTTTAAACCTTAATGACATTTTTAATCCTCCTTTAAAAGATTACATTAATATTATATCACTTTTTTTATGTGAACTCAAGTTTATTCATAGTCCTGTAATAGCTTGTTTAGTTCTTTTTTTCCATATACCTTTATTCCTGTTCTTAAATTTTCTACATCATTTTCAGTTAGGTATTTCGTTTGAATTTCAGTATTGCAAATAATGTCTTTTTCATTTCCAAACTTATCTAATGCATATACAGCAACTGTTCCATTTTCCTCTTTTACTAAGTAGTGTTCATTACAAAAATCGTTTATTTCTTTATATACAACCACTTCTGTTGGCGTAAATTTCTGTATTTCCCACCCTATATATTCTATTTGAAATTCGCTTTCGTCTTTGTTTATTAGTTTTTCATCTATCTTCTTTTCGGTTGTACCTAAGTGTTCACAATCATTATAATATCTTTTTTCAATTATCTTTGTATTTGGAGTTGTTTTATTTTTAGATGCACTAGTTTCTTGTAGCAAATTTTCTGCGTTTTCTATTACATTTTTAGTTTCTAGCCTTCTATATTCTGCTTCAAATGCAATTTGTTCATTTGCATTTTTTAATTTATACAAATATAAGCCAAGTATAAAACCTGCTATAAGTGCTAAAATTAGAGCTATTACAATGTATTTTTTCATTTTTAATCACCTTTTTTATAATAACCAAAATTATGCAATCTTATACATGTGTTTTTATTCTCACTTTTCCTTTTTTATTTACTTTTATTGTAATTTCTCCCGCTATATCTGTTCTGTAAGTCTTACTTCCGTAGTTTTGCAGCGTTTGTAATGTTTGAATATTGGGGTGTCCAAATTTGTTATTTCCTCCCACTCCTATTATTGAAATTTGTGGTTTAACTTTATTTATGAATTCATTTGTTGAAGATGTTTTTGACCCATGATGTGCAACTTTTAATATATTTGATTTTAGTTCTTCACTTTTATACCTTGCTACTATTTGCTTTTCTGCTAAAGCTTCAATATCTCCTGTGAAGAGCATACTAAAATTTTTGTATTCTAGTTTTGCAACAATTGAATTATTATTAAGTGGGTTTTCTTGTAGTAAATTAGTTTCTGGCCATAGTACTTTAAAACTAGTGTATTTATCAAATTTTAAAACATCTCCGGCTTTTACAACTTGTATATTAATGGTCTTTTCCTTAGCCATGTTTATTATATCTCCAAATTCTTTGCTCTCTTTTGCTTGTTTACTTATTACTAGTTGTTTTACATTCAATCTTTCAATTATCTCTTTCGAAGATTTACAATGGTCTGAATCGAAATGTGATATTATTAAATAATCAACTGTTTTTATCCCTTTATCTAGCAAGTATTTTGCTATAACATTTTCCGCTTCTCCTGTATCTATCACTACTATTTTGTTATGAGGTGTTTTTATAACCGTACAATCTCCGTTGCCCTACATCCACCATATGAATTTCTAAGCTTCCTGGTATTAGAGATATCGCATTTAAAATAATTATTGTTATTATTGTAATAATGAACATTTCTTTTATTTTTTTCTTTTTCAACACACAATACACTAATATATAATACTCAATTAGTACCACAATACTAGGCGTTTTTATTGTAAAAAAACCTAGTGGTATTTTTGCAGTGATTTTTGATATATAAATTAGGATATTTACTATAATATTTAAAATTTTGCCTAAAGCCTTGCCCAGTGGTAAAAACACTATTCCTGCAATAATATTCAAATATCCGAAACAATATTATTATTCCTGCAAGTGGCACTGCTGTGATATTTGAGATAATAAAGTTCGTATATATTATATTAAAATATACAGCTGTTATTGGTAATACCATTATTTGTGCTGAAATTGTTATAGAAAGGATTTCGGCTAATTTTTCATTTATATATTTACTTAAAAATTTTGATATTGGGGTATTTAACAAAACGATTCCAAGAGTTCCAAGGTAGGAAAGCTCAAGTCCCACATCTTTTATTGCAAATGGGTTGAAGATTAAAATAATTAGCAAAGATAATGCTATTGAATTTAATGTATCTGATTTTCTATGAATGATTTTTGCAAATATCATTAAAATACTCATTATTGAAGCTCTTACAACAGATGGGCTAAATCTTGTTATGAACATAAAAAGTATTAGAAAACAAATCGTACATAAATAGCTTTTTCGCTTAGGCACCTTACTTTTTGTAAGAATGTATGTTATTCCAAGTATAATGTATGAAACGTGAGTACCTGAAATGGCCAAAATGTGGGAAATACTAGCTTTACTAAATGCATTTGTTATTTCTTCTGATATGTCGTTTTTCTCACCTATTAGTATCCCTGTAACTAAACTACTTGTTTCCTTCGGTAAAATTTCTTTGGCTACCTCTATTACTTTTGTTCTAATTTTATTGCTCAAACTTAATATAAGGTTCAAGTTATTTTCTTTTATAACATTTACTTCCTGAGCTTTAATTGTTCCATATATCTTTTTTGTTTTTAAATATTCTCTATAATTAAAGCCTCTATAATTTCTATCTTCTGGAGGCTTTGTATATGTACCCTCAAAAGTTATTAACATGCCATACTTTAATTCATGTGGATAATTCTTCTTTACATACAGTATGAAGGTTTTCCCATCCACATCAATATTATAACTTTTATAATATTCCGTCTCTTTTGCATCACTTTTAACTGTTGCAGTTTTCTTTACTTCTGTTGGGAATTCATTGTATACTTTTTTGAACTTCAAATTTATTAGATTTAAATAAATATTTGAAATAATCGCGGAAATGAAAATTATTAGAAATACCTTCCTTCTTTTAGCGAAGAAAAAATATGATTTATGCTTATTTTTTTGAATTAAAAATAGTAGAAGTGCAAGTATTATAACTATACAGGCTATACTTTGTTTTAAGTATAGCCCAATTATTATTCCTAAAAGCACCCCAACTAATATTATAATTAGTGGTCTTTTTATTTATATCACCTCTTAAATTTAAGTGTTGGCCTTTGTTACAAGGTTCTTAAATATGTATCCTTCATATACTACATCATCTATACTTGTAAATTTTACTTTGTACCATTCTTCGGTTTCTGCTGTAATTGTAAAAGATGTATCCTTTGTAAGAGTTGTTACTATTTCAGAATCTGTTGATGCTTGTTTTCTCATATTTGCATAATCTACTGCTACAAAGCCTTTTACATTTCCAACTGTAGTTTCTGTGCTACTTGAATTATCTGCTGGTTTATTTTCTGCTGGTGTTTCCGGTTCAGCAGGCTTTTCTGGTTCTGTAACTGTTGGCTGGCTTGGTTCTTCTACTACATCTGGTTTTTGTGGTTCTTCTGTTTTTGGTTCTTCCACTGTTGATGGTTTAATTTTATTTTGTATTCCGTATGTTCTAACCCAGCCTTTTACTTCTCCTGCAGTTATATATGACCAATTTGTTATTTGCTTTTCAATTTTAATTTCTACATTTGGTTCTACTTCATTTACAACTGTTGATGTTATAAGTGGCATATTATATACTTTAATTTTATTTTGAGTTTTGGTTTGTCCTTGATTTTCTTCTGTTGTTTGTTCTGTTGAAGTCTGTTCCGTTGTTGGTTCTGATGGTTTTTCTGTTGTTTCAGTTTTATTAACAAATTCTGCAAATAGATAACCTGTTTGTTCATTCACTTTAACTTTATACCATTCCCCATCTTCTTCTACAATTTCTACTTGTGCTTTATCTGGAACTGTTGCAAGTGGGTTTCCTCCTTTACTTGCTGTTTCTCTTAAAACTAGTCCACTTGGAGCATTTACAACACCTGTTGCAGCAAATACAGTTGTTCCTAAAACACTTAAAGTTCCTAATGTTGTTACACAAATTTTTTTCCAATTTAACATAACAAAATCTCCCCTTTTATGGGGAGATTATATATTTTTTTGTACGATTTGTCAAGTATTAGTTGGGACTTTTTCTTTTTCGTTTCGTTCTATGTAATCATCTAACATCATTTTTATAACTGCTATTGCAGGTACTCCAAGGAACATTCCTAAAACTCCAAAATATGCTCCTCCTACTGTTACTGCAAAGATTATTAATATTTTGCTTATTTCTAATGCATCTCTTAATATTTTAGGGTTTATAATATTTGCATCAATTTGTTGAATAATTATTAATACAACTGCAACCCAAATTGCTTGCACAAATCCACCTGTAAATATTGTTATTACGCATGCTACAATTACTGCTATTATTGCTCCAAAGTATGGTATTAAGTTGAATACACCAATTAAGAAGCCAAGTAGAACTGCATATTTTACTTTCATTATTGTCAATGCAACTGACATTATAATTGCTACTACTATTGCATCAATTATTTGTCCTGATATATATTTAAAGAATATATCATTTCCCTTTTCAAAATATCTATCTATTGCTTGGCATTTCTTTTCTGTAAATATACTTCTGTTTAATCTTTTTACAAACTTAAGAATTTCTGCTCTTTCAAGTAATATGTATATTGATACTACAATTGTTACAAAGGCACTAAATATACCATTTGCAATTCCTATTACCTTTTCTAAGTACATTGCTAAGTTATCTAAATCTAATAGTTTTGCTATATCAATTTGTTGTAGTTTTTTAATTGCATTTTGTACAGCTTCAGTTTTAAGAATATTATCTTCTGGCAATTCTTCTATGTATTTTATTGCACTATCATAATATCCTGGTAAGTTACTTGCAAGTTCTCCAATACTGTCTGATAGCATTGGAACAAGTATTTTTATTAGTAATGCAATTATTAGTATTGCCAAAATATATGTTGTTGCAATAGATAAACCTCTTGCTTTTTTACTTAGAACCTTGTTTTTTCTATATAGTGCTTCAATTTTTCTGGCTGGTATGTATAGTAAATATGCCAGTAATATTGCCATTAAGAATGGTTTTATGACTTTAATTAATTCTGCAACCCATTCTCCTATTCCTGTAAAATTATCTAAAATTTTATATACTATAACTATTGCAACTAGCAAAGTGAACCAATAAAACCACTTTGTTTCCCCTTTAAATTTTTTAATCATTTTAAACCTCCTACTTCTAGTCCTATTGGACAATGGTCGCTTCCTAATACTTTATCAAATATATAGGCTTCTTCAATTTTTGTTTTTATTCTATTTGATGTTAAGAAATAATCTATTCTCCAACCCACGTTTTTTTCTCTTGCATGTCCCATATATGACCACCATGTGTAAGAGTTTTCCTTATCAGGATATAAATATCTAAAAGTATCTGTAAAGCCTGTTTCTATTAGTTTTGTCATTTTTTCTCTTTCTTCATCTGTAAAGCCAGCATTCTTTCTATTTGTTTTTGGATTCTTTAAATCTATTTCTTTATGCGCTACATTTAAATCTCCACAAACTATAATTGGCTTTTTTTCATCTAACATTTTCAGATATTTTTTAAACTCTTCTTCCCAAAGCATTCTGTAATCTAATCTTGCAAGTTCTCTACCTGAATTTGGTGTATAACAATTTATTAGGTAAAAATCCTCAAATTCAAGTGTTATTACTCTACCTTCTTGGTCATGTTCTTCTAGTCCTATTCCATATGTTACTTTTTTAGGTTTTATTTTTGAAAATACTGCTGTGCCTGAATAACCTTTTCTTACAGCACAATTGAAATATTGTTCATACCCTTTTAAATCTAACTCTATCTGTCCTTCTTGCATTTTTGTTTCTTGTATGCAGAATATATCTGCATCAATTTCTTTAAAAAATTCCATAAAGCCTTTTTTATATACTGCTCTTAATCCATTAACATTCCATGAAATTAGTTTCATACCTTTTCCTCTTTATATATTTTTAGTTTTTCTAGTAACTTATATATTTTGGTTCCATAAGGAATCATGTACCAGTCGTCTTTATATAATGTTTTTGTTAGAACTATTATTACTCCATATGTTATTGCTCCTACTACTATTGCTATTATTGTAGCTTTTGAATTACCTAAAACTCCAAGTAATGCATGATGTGTTCCAAATGCAATTGCTCCCATTACTCCTGCTGAAAAAACTGGTTTTAATATATGTTTAGTAACTTTTATATCCATTTTTATGTATTTGCTTAAACAATAGCTACATATTGCAAAGTTAATTCCTTGGCATACTGTTGAGCTAATTGGTGAACCTAGTATGTTAACTTGTGGGTTACTTACTAAAATTATATTTAGTACTGTTTTTACTCCAGCTCCAATTGCTAGTGCAATTGCTGGTATATGTGTTTTTCCAAGTCCATATAGGCCACCATTTATAACATAGCTTAATGCAACAAAAACCATTGAAATTGATGTTATCTGAAGAATAGCTGATCCTTCATATGAATTTGGATATATAGTTTTTAGTATTGGTTCTGCAAGTGTAATTAAGCCAACTGCACATGGTGCAATTATTATTATTGTAAAGAAAAATGAAAATGATAATCTTTTTACTGCTGTTGCTTTATCTTTTTTAGCAAGTGAAGCCGCAATTGCTGGTACTAAGGCTGTACAGAATGCTGCGTTTATAGCTAAAGGTAAACGTATTATTGTTTCAATTTTTGATACCATTCCAGATAATTGCATTGCTTTTGCTTCTAGTGCAACTTTGCCACCTTCAATTCCTTGGAAGGCTTTTTGTATACAGTTACTTACTGTTAATGTATCTATTGTTCCATTTAATTCTGCAACTAGTGAACCAATTGTCATTGGTATTGATACTGCAAATATTATTTTTAGAATTTGTTTTGTTGTCTTTGTTTCCATTTCTACTGTTTGATTTTTGCAGTCTTCCAGTATTTCTGGTCTTTGTTTTTTATAGAAAATTATAATATAAATAAATGCTATTACTATTGCTATTGTACTTGATAAGTTTCCTGCTGCTGCCATTATTGCTGTGTCTTTACCTACTGTTGCATATACGAATAAAATTGTAAGTACACAGTTTAAAAATTGTTCTAATGTTTGTGTAACACTTGTTGGTTTCATTGTACCTAGTCCTGCAAAATAACCTCTTAGAACTGCTCCTGCTGTTACAAACATTATTGCTGGTGCAAGTACCATTAGAGTGTATTTTACACCCTCAACATTTATTATATTTTTTGCAATAAAGTCAGCTCCAAAAAATAGTCCAAGTGACATTACAACTCCTATTGCTGTAAATGTTTTTAATGCTGTTGTAAATATTCTATGTGCACCTTTATGGTCTCCTATTGCAACTCTTTCAGATACAAGTTTTGAAATTACTGTTGGTATACCTACTGATGATAAGGTTAGTAGTAGTGAGTATATTTGGTACCCTGTTGAATAGTATCCATTTCCTGTATCTCCAAACCCATCTATATTTATTATTACTAGTCTATATACGAAGCCTAGTATTTTTATTGCTACTTGAGCTACCATTAGCATAAGTACATTTTTCATAAATGATACTTGCCTTTTTTGTTTCTTCGTTCCTTCCATTTGCTCCCTCGTTTTTTTCTTTTATTTATATCATATATTGCAAAGTTTTACAAGACAAAAAAAAATAAAAGTCAAGAATAATTTCAAAACTTCTATTTTTTTATTGGAGCCGCTAGTCAGATTTGAACTGACGACCTACTGATTACAAGTCAGTTGCTCTACCAGCTGAGCTACAGCGGCATTCTATATTAAATTGGTGACCCCTACGGGAATCGAACCCATGTCTCCGCCGTGAAAGGGCGATGTCTTAACCGCTTGACCAAGGGGCCGAAATGTTGGTGAGCTATCGCGGACTCGAACCGCGGACAACTTGATTAAAAGTCAAGTGCTCTACCACCTGAGCTAATAGCCCATAACTCTTTCGAATTATAGAAGCAGTCGTTTTGAACAACTGCTTTTCTATAATACAACATTTTTCTTAACCTGTCAAGTGTTTTTTTGAATTTTTTTCAAATTTATTTAAGTTTTTTTTTATTTTAAAAGTAAAGGCCACCAATTAGGTGGCCTTTGATTAGAGATTCAAACCTTTTTCGTATTCCACGAAGTACTCAAACAGCTCCCTACAAGCCGGAGTCAGAACTTCCTTGCCTGCTTCAATTCTGTTTTTCCTTCTCAGAGTTGCATTCCTGAAGTACTCATCTCTGCTTCCTGCTTTGTACTGCCTCCAGCATTCGCTGTCTGCAGAAAGATAATCTGCACCCTTGATGAGTGCATGGAACTCCTGATTGCCATCCTCTTCGAACATTACCTTTTTCAAGGCATCGGACACATACCGAGGAAGAACATCATACATGTGTTCCTCAATCATCATGTTTTCGTACTCTTCGGTAGCCTTTCTGAAGCCTTTCACCCTGTCCTTAATGGGGGACGGAATGTCTTTAGTCCAGCTTTCAGCGACATCATGGAAAATTCCCATGAAGAACATTCTGGTTGCCAGCTTTTCATTTTCCATGTCCTGCTCCAGAGACATGTAGTAGGCAAACACTGCAGTGTCAAACAGGTGCCCCAATACAGAGCACTCCATATTGTACACGTTCACAGCCCACCGGTTCTGGTTACGGAGTTGGGAAAGGTGCTGGATAACCTTGAACATATGATGCTCAGGGTTGGTAGAAAGCTCCTTTACCATGGGAATATCTTCATATTCCTTCAGGGTTTCGATGATTTCATGGTACTTATGAATGAAATCACCATTCATCTTTCTCTCATTTTCCAAAAGTTCGATGAATGTCGCGAGTTTGGTTGCAGCCTTGTAGATTTGGGCTTCATACGTTCCAATACCTTCGCAGATAAAATCTGCAAAAGCATCATCAGTCTGTTCAGCAATAATTTGCCGAGTTGTCTGATCGAAGGTATCTACTTCAATCTTGCCCACACGGCAAATGTCCTTCAAGATGAACTCCGGTGTATCAAAATACACATAGGTCTTCTGGAAGGCCCTGTAGATTGCGATTTTCGGGAAGCGTTCCCAAATGATGGTTTTGCCTTCGTGTTCTGCACATGTTGCGAGTAAGAAAGCTGTAATGCAGTTCAAAGACTGCTTTGCCAGCTCGTTGTACTTGTCTTCCGTAACGAAGTGCGTCCACCTTCTCAGGCAGCACAACCGTTTGAAAACCTCGTTCGTTGCACCCACAGTTTTAAAGGTTAATCTCATATTCATTTCCTCCTTAAAATTATTTGTCTCCTGCTTTAATACTTAGATGTCTCGCAAGGAAGACTAAAAAATGAATACTCAAACATTATATCATGTTTTTATGTATACTTCAAGATTTTTCATAGTAAAAGAGGAGAAATACTACTTCTCCTCTTCTATTATCTTTCTTCTTGGTCTTCCTGTTTCCTTTTTATTTCTAATTGTGTTTGATTTTGTTTTTCGTCTTCCTGTTTTTTCTTTGCCATATGTGCTTGTTTTATATTCATAGCCATATCTCTTTTCGTCTCTTTTGTTGCAACATCATCTAATTTTATTCCCATTCCTTTCAATGCATCTGCAATACTTCTTCTTATTTCTTTTAGTTTTGTTCTATCTGTGCATTCAATTTCAATTATTTCTGGCAAATCAACTGGCTTATTAATTCCTGGTATCACTGCATAAGCCTCATCTTTGCTTATAGCTATTTTATTTGTTGCATTTTCATCATTAAAGTAGTTTGTTCTTTTTGTTAATATTTTAAATGTTAAAGGGTTGTAACATATGCTTTTATATAAATCTGGATATTTTTCCTTTAACTCTCCCATCATTGCTTCACGTGATTTTTGATTGTCACCCTTTATAACATATTTTTCCCTTTCTATTTGAGTAACTCCATCTTTATTTCTTGGCTTTTTTACAATTAAGTCCATTCTTTTTTCATCTTCATATTCTCTCCAATAAACTGTTTCATTTCTGCTATTTTCAAAATATTCATCTCTTATATGAACTGGCCTTGGTATTCTCCATTGACTTCCTAGCCAAGGTAGTAAATCAGTTACTTCAAATTTTTTACCTGGAATTAGTTTAATCTGTCTGTTAGAGTTGTCTAGATTTTCTATATCTGTTGAATCTAGTATTTCTCCTTCAGCAAAATAGTCTTCCATTTTTCCGCTTCTTTTCTTTATTTCTTCGCTAATTTCTCCAGCTTGTTCCACATATTCTACTGCCTCTTTTGGTATAATATCTTTAACTCCTTTTAATAAGTCCACATCATTACTTCTTGTAATTTCTTGCAATGTTTTTTCCCATGCTTCTTCTTTATTCCCATCACATTCTTTCATTGCCTGATTAAATAGCTTTATTGCAAATAGTGTTGAAACCTTTGCCATTTTATCTTCATTTGTATTAATTTCTCCAGCTTCTCTTTTCCCTGCAACATATTTTATTGTTCCATTTAGAACATTCCAAGCATCTTGCTCAACTTCATAATAACATTTTTCAGCCTCATTATCTTCTCTTCTTCTAACAGTGTTAGCAATATTTGTAACAATTTCCCCAAAATTCTTTTTTTGTATTTGATTTTCAATTGTTTCTAATTTTCTTCTAATTTCCTTTGATCTAAAACTAGAACCTAACTTGTTTGATGTTTTTTGTTTCCAATCTTCTTCAAAAAACTCTAATGGGCTTAAGCCATTTCTTTTTCTTAATTTGATAGCATCTACTATATCACTTATTCCATAGCAAATTTTATCCACTTCTCTTGGTATTTGTGCAACTGTGCCTATTCCTCTTTTCTCGCTATTTGTTCTACTATGTGCCTCTATAGATTTCTTTATTTGGTCTTTAATATTTTGAACAGAATTTTCTATTTGCTCTTCTGAATAACTTCTTCCTATGCTTTTATAATATTCCTCTATAGCTTGTGTGATACTTTCTTGTTTATCTTCTACAATTCGCTCTATTACATTTCTTCCATTTATTTCATGTGAGAAAAAACCATCTATTTGATTTAGTACTCTTTCTGTTGCATGTGCTCCTGGTACATGTCCTATATCGTGTACCAAACCAGATGTCATACATAATAGCCTATGTTGTTCGTCTTCTGGAATTTCCTTACTTTTAGCAATTAACCCACTAACTAGCATTACTTGCTGTGAATGAAGCATTCTATTTGTTGCTGGTGCTTCATCACTATAATAATTCTTGTTTAAGAAAGCTTTTAATTTGTTTTCAACCTGTTGATAGTCCATATCTGAAAAGTAGCATAAAAACATATCTTCAAGATTTTCTACCTTTCCTGGGTTATAGCTCTTTTGCCTCCTAACTTCTGACATTCTTCTCATTAAATATTGTGGTTCTTTAAAATTAGATAATTCCAATTGTTTTGGAAATTCTACTCTGTAATCATATATAATTTGGCCTTTTCTTTTTAGCTTTTCAAATTCTTGTGTATCTATAATGTGGCTAAGAATAGCACAAGTTGTAACCTCTTCTAAAGAAAGATTATCTTTTTGTTCTTGCATTTCTTTCATAGCTCTTGAATATTTTGATAATGAATTGTCTTGAACATCAAATTTTTCTCCAATTATTTTGCGAACATTGTTTAATTCATTTGGATTTCCTGATAATATTTCACTTTCTATTTCATTTTTCATTTTGAAATTGCTACCATGTGCATCTGTTATATTTAAATCATCAAATGCAAGCTCTATTATTGTTCCTTCTGGTGTTTGTATATTTACTTTATTTCTATTGTTTTTAACTGTTAATGCTACATCTAACCCTTCTGGTACAAACGCATTTGGGAATTGGCTTTTTAAAACACTTATAGCATCTTTCACATCTATACTTCCATCTTCACCAATATATGTACTTGGAATTTCAACTTCCATTTCTTCTCTTTGTTTGAAGCCTTCATTTGAGTTTATAGGTGTTTTATATGTTACAACTGCTCCATCGTTTTTCCTTCTTATCCTAAAGCTTGCCCCTGATTTATTAAGGTTTTGCTCTGGATTATCGTAATATGTATCCTCTTGAGGTTTTAATTTTAGTTCTCCTTGAATAGCATATCCATTTTGTTTTAATAAATTTAAAACATCTTCTGGTAATATTTTCTCTCTTGGAAGCATTTTTAATTCACTTTCTAAACTCATTTTTATTCCCCCTATTTTTTATATTGCTATTATACAATATATGAAAAATTTTAGCAATAAACTAAAAAAACTTGAGACAAAAATTTTATCCCAAGTTTTTTTGTTTATTTATTAATTTCTTCTAATAGCTCTTCTACGTCTATTCCATGTACTTCACATGCTTCTTCTATTGTTTCTGCTTGTGAAGCTGGGCAACCTAAACAATGCATTCCTGCATTTAATAAAATCTCTGCTTTTTCTGGAGCTATTTCTAATAATTCGCCTATTTTTGTTGTTCTTTCAATCATTTTTTTCCTCCTTATTCTACATTTAGTTTTTCCACATAGGAAATATTTTAACATAAATTTTGAAAAAAGTATAGACAATTTGAAAAAATTGTAGTAGAATAGTAAAAAATTTGAAAGGTGGTGTGATTTTTTAAAATATTAATTCATTTATTCTTTGCATCTTTTATTATTAATGTCTTTGTAACATTTTATTCTGTTTATTCATTTTTTGAAATGAATATATTTCACGGATTACAAGGTTCAAAATTAAAATTCAAAGAAATTTCTTAAGGAGGAAAATTTGAAGTTCATAAAATTTTTGTTACGATTCGTTGCGAGCTTATTGTTTTCGCTTTTACTTATCATTCCAGTTTTTAGGTTATTTAAGCCAATTTACTTTGCTGAAAGTCTTGTTATACCATATGCAATATATCCCTTTGATATTTGCAAACTAAAACCAGTAACATGGCATTATATTAAACTCATTCATTTTATAACATTTTTTTATGTTTGTTTTCTGTTTTCTAATTCATTAATTAAACTAATTTTCAAAAATAAACGTTTTAAGTTTATTCATAAGAAAAACCCATATATGAATTTAGAAAAAGGGTTTAACCTTTATATAGGAAAAACCGCCATAAACTCCTTTCCAGTTTATTTGCCTGAATCGAGTTTGTATCAAAATATGCTTATTACTGGGACTATTGGTAGTGGTAAAACTAGCTCTAGTATGTACCCTTTTGTAAAACAATTAATTGAATATAATTGCAATAATTATAACAAATTTGGAATGCTTATTTTAGATGTTAAAGGTAATTTTTTTAAACAGGTTTTAAAGTACACAAGGGAATTTAATCGATTAGATGATTTGTATGTTATTGAACTTGGTGGAAAATTTAAATATAACCCACTTGATAAACCAAACCTTAAGCCTGCAGTACTTGCAAATCGTTTAAAAACTGTTTTAACACTATTTTCTCCAAATAATACAGAGTCATATTGGCTTGATAAAGCAGAGGAAGTTTTAACCGAGTGTATTAAGCTTTGTAGACTTTATAATTATGGATATGTAACCTTTCAAGAAATTCATAAACTAGTTAATTCTCCCAATTACTATAGTGAAAAGATTGGTTTTCTAAGAAATCTATTTAAATCTCGGAGCCTTAGACACTCCTAATATATATGACTTACATTCTGCTCTTACGTTTTTTGAAACTGAGTACAAAAATTTAGATGAAAGAACTTTATCTATTTTGAAATCTGAAATTACAAGAATGACAAATGTTTTTATTTCTGATTTTGATATTCAAAATACTTTTTCTCCTCCAAAAAAAGAAGCTAATTTTCCAGGTTTTTATGAAGCAATTAAATCTGGAAAGATTGTAGTTTTAAACATGAATATAGCTGTTTACAAAAATCTTTCGAAACTAGTTGCAGCATACTTAAAGCTTGATTTTCAAGCAGAAGTTTTGGCACAGCTTTCAACTGGTTTTATAAAACCTTCTGCATTTATTTGCGACGAATTCCATGAGTATGTTACCTCAACAGATAGCGAGTTTTTTGCACAAAGCAGAGAAGCTAAATGCATGAATATTGTTGCAACACAGAGCTATACTTCACTTCTAAATTCTTTGAAAGATCAATATGCTGTAAAAGCAATTGTTCAAAATTTAATTAACAAACTTTGGTACAGAACTGATGATACATTTACAATAGAAGATGCTCAAAAACAAATTGGTAAAGAAGATAAAACAAAAACTTCTAAAAGCATATCTGAAAATGCTCAAGAAACAAATTATAATTATGTATTTCAATCTCTTAATTCAAAACATTCTAATGTTTCAGAAAGCATTAGCACATATGTTAATTCAGATTTTGTTTATGATACAAACTTCTTTACTCAAGAATTGGAAACTTTTTCTTGTCTTTCTTTTCTTTCCAATGGTAAAAAGATTTTACCTCCTCAAAAACTTATATTAAAGCCATATTTTGAAGATGTAAAACCAAAAAAGAAAGACAATTATAAAATTATTTAAGGTGGTTAAAATGAAAAAAGTTTATTATATTATTTATACATTATTTTTATCTTTTGTATTACTTAATTGTTTTTGCACATTTAGTTTTGGTGCATACCCAAAACTTGTAAATACTATTACTAGTGCTTTTGAAACAATTGAAAGTTGGCTTTTAAGAATCTCTACACCTGCTGCCGCAGTTGCTGTGGGCTCTGGTATTTTTATGAAAAAGTTTAGCTTTGGAGATGAAGAAAGACTTAGAACTGGTAAGAAAATTATAAGAGGAAGTTTATTTTCATATGCCTTCATTTTATGTATTGATTTAATTTTATCTGCTATACAGCTACTTGTAAGCAAGGGGGAACAGGGGTGATTTAAATTAGTATTACTAATCTTTTAGTTTCTGCAATTAATAGCATGCTGTCTAACTTAATATCATCAATAAATGATAACATTTACGCTTCTTTGGATAAATTAGTTTTTATTACTCCTGATGTTACAAATAGCTTAGAAACTATTATGGGTACCAACTCATATTCAGGTATTAATTTAATTTGTAATTCGCTTATTTATGGTTTTTTGCTCTATTATGGCATATCTTATCTTCTTTCTCATTTAACTTTTTCTCAAGTTGAAAGACCTTTTCAATTTGTTTTTAAACTTTTGTTTTGTGCTTTTGCTATAAATGGTAGCCAAGCTATTTGCTCTGGTCTAGTTATGGCAGCTTCCCATATTTCTAATTTAATCTGTGAACTTGGTAACTATTGCTTAGGAGTTAATGTTTCTTTTTCTTCTTTGCTTAATAATATTCTACCTAAAGAATACTTTACAACTAATGCTTTTAGTTTATTCAGTTTTGACCGGCTTCTTAAGAGCCTCTATTAGCTTTGGTTTTTTAAGCCTTACTGTATCTTATGGCATTAGGTACATACTTACTAAGGTTTTAATTGTACTTTCTCCTTTTGCTCTTTTATCTCTTGCAAGTACCAAAACAAGTACATTTTTCAAGGTCTGGCTAAAAAGCTTTCTTGCTGTTTTATTTTTGCAAATATTTGTAGCCGTTATTTTACTTGTTTGTTTTGTAATTAATAATAATGATACATTTTTGCCTTCGCAAATTATGTATCTTGGTATGATTTATACATTGTTTAAAGCTAACTCTTTTGTTAAAGAATTTGTTGGTGGTTTTTCTACTGATGTTAGCTTAAATTCTTATCAATTATTAAACTTTTTTAAAGGAGGTTTTTCAAAATGAAATTTATAATTCCTGAAAATTATGATTTTAAAAATAGACTTTTTGGTTTTATGGACTATTCAACTGCAATTTTTAATGTGTTATGGGCTTTATTTGTTTTGCTTTTAGTTAATATCCTTCCTCTTTCAATTAACATCAAAGTTGGAGCTTTTATTACTCTTTACTTCCCATTACTTATTTTTAGCGTTTTTGGATTTCATAATGAAAATATTATTTATGTTTTAACATATCTTTTTCATTTTATAAAAAATAGTAAGATTTATTTTTACGGTAAGGATTGACAAATAAGCTTTTTGAATATACAATTATTAATGAAAAATTATATAAAGGAGTAATTGTATATGTGGGGAGATATAGCCATAGCATTTCTTTTAGCATTTATCACAGCTTATGTTATTACGCCATATACCATTAGATTTGCAAAAAAAGTTGGTGCACTAGATGTTCCAAAAGAAGCAAGAAAAATTCATAAGAAGCCAATGCCAAGGCTTCGGTGGACTTGCTGTAATAGCAGGTTTTGCAGTTTCTGTAATTTATTTGCTAATAGTTATGTCTGTTGAAAATACTATTAATTTATTTGGACCAGAAGAATATTACCTAAAATTAATTGGTTTTTTCTCAGGAATAGTAATTCTTGGTGTATTTTGTTTTGTTGATGATTTAAAAGGTATTAACCCTTTCGTAAAGCTTACAGGGCAAATACTTGCAGCCATTGTTGTTGCCATTTGTGGCATACAAATTAATAGAATATCTCTTCCATTTTTTGATACATTTGTTACTGAAGAAATTGCGGCAATAATTGTTACAGTAATTTGGATAGTAGGAATTACAAATGCTATTAATTTAATAGATGGTTTAGACCGGACTTTCAAGTGGAATTTCACTTATTTCGTGTGTTTCTCTTGTTATAATATTTGCATTAAATGGTTCACCTCTTATTTCTATTTTATTGGTTACTGCACTTGCTGGTAGTATTTTAGGTTTCTTACCTTATAATTTCAACCCAGCTAAAACTTTTATAGGTGATACTGGTTCAAACTTTTTGGGATATTCATTATCTATTATTTCTATTTTAGGTATGGCAAAAACATATACTGCAATTGTAATTATTGCACCTTTACTTATATTTGCTTTGCCTTTGTTAGATACTGGCCTTGCTATAATTAGAAGAATTATTAAAACAAAATCTTTAAAAGGTGTTTTTAAAGCTGATAAAGAACATTTACACCACAAACTTATGAAACATGGATACTCTCAAAAACAGGCAGTTTTAATTCTATATGCAATTAGTGCAACTTTTGGTATGTTTGCTATAATTTTATTAGATAGTGGTATTTGGAAAGCTTTATCATTTGCACTAATGGTTATTGCAATATTTGCAATAGGTTACAAAGATATTGTAAGAGCTAAAAATGATAATAAAGAACAATAAAAATAACAAGAAGCAGATTTTATTTCTGCTTCTTTAATTTTATATATTAATAGTTTTATCTATTACATATTGTGGTCTATTTTTTGTTTCATCATATATTCTGCCTATATATTCTGAAAGTATCCATATTGATAATAATTGAACTCCAGCAAAGAATGTTATTGATACCATTATTGAAGTCCAACCTGGCTCTAGGTTGTTCCAATCACATGCATAAGATAGTATAGAATATATTAAAACTATAAATGATATTATAATTGATATTATTCCAAGTCCCCCAACAAGCTTTAATGGTTTGGTTGAAAAGCCTATTATTCCATCTCCTGCAAGTTTTAGCATTTTCTTTAATGGGTACTTGGTTTCTCCTGCAAATCTTTCTTTTCTTTCATACTTAAAAGCATATTGCTTATATCCAACCCAACTAAAAAGTCCTCTTAAAAACTTATTGTGTTCCGGCATACTATTTATAGTATCTACAACTTTTCTATCTACTAATCTAAAGTCGCCAGTATTTTTTGGTATTTCAACATCTGATAATGCATTTAATGTTTTATAAAACATCTTTGCAGTAAATAGTTTGAATTTAGATTCTCCCTCTCTTGATTTTCTTTCACCATATATTACTTCATTACCTTGTTCCCAAAGTTTAAGCATTTCTGGTAATAATTCTGGTGGATCTTGTAAGTCTGCATCTATTATTAATATTACATCTCCTGTTACAAACTTTAAGCCTGCAGTTACAGCTGCTTGGTGTCCAAAATTTCTAGCAAAAGATATAATTTTAACATTAGTATTTTCCTTTGCTATTTCTGTTAAAATTTCTAGAGTCTTATCTTTACTACCATCATTTACAAATATTATCTCATTTTGATAGTTTTTCAAACCATCTAGCACTTTCTTTAGTCTATTATAGCATTCTCTTGCTACTTCCTCCTCATAATACATTGGTATAACTACTGATACTTTATTCATTGAACCAGCTGTCCCCCTTTCTTTCATTTACTTTTATTGTATAATAATCATCTCCTAATATTTTTTTATTATAAAAAGATGAGTTCTTTTTTAGTTCTGTATCTAACTCTTGTATGCCTATTGTTTCTGCAAGTGTTGGCACTCCTGAATATAAATTTGTTCCAAGTCCTAGTTTTTCCCCTTCAATTTGAACTCCAATACTTGCAAGTATTGTTGGAAACATATCCATTGTAGTAAAAACTCTATTTTTTGAATTTGTTTCCTCAATTGCTGGATTTATTATTGCATTATAAACTGTTCTTATATATCCTTTTTGTGTATTATAGAAGTTATCTTGCATGCCTAAGTGATCACCAATTATTACTATTGTTGTATTTTTATAAAATGGCTGTTCCTGTATCCAACTTACAAATTCATAAATCTTTTTAGATGAATATGCATATACATTTTCATATTGGTTATTAAATTTCTTTTCTGCATTTTCACTTAAATATCCATCTGGAAAATGTGTATCTGCTGTTAACATTATGTAGTTAAATGGTTTATCTTCTTTTGATAAGTTTATTATTTCTTGTTTTGACCAATCAAATAATTTATCATCTTCAAAGCCCCACCATTTGCTTTCTTGCTCTGTTATCAAGTTTTGATTTAGTGCATATTCATAATCAAAAATCTTATATTGTCCATGTGTTGTAAGATATTCATATCTTCCACCAAATTTAGAATATGAACCCATCATAGCTTCTAGGTTATATCCTTCTTCTTTTAAAATATCTCCTAAAGTATATACTCCCCCTAAATATTTTCCATTACCTCTATATACATTGAGATTTTGTACAAAACTTGCAACTAAAAGTGGTACTCCTGAATGCATTGATATAATTCCTGCTGCTGTGAAATTTGCTCCATTTACTTGTTGCATACCTCCTAATTTTTCTGTATTTGAGAAATTAGTATTTTTCATTGCTAATACCTCAAGTTCTGGGATTATTGAATAATTCCAGTCCCCACCATTTTCTCTACTCATTAAGGAATTTTCCATGCTTTCTGCAATTATTATTATTAGATTTCTCTTGTTTTCTGGAAATGTAATATTAACATCTTTTGCATTAACATAGTATTCTTCAAAAAGCTTTGTTTGTTGAATTTTGTAGACAATATATTTATCAATTTTAAAACCAGTAATTGCAATTATTAATGAAGTTATTAGAATTATGGTTAAATATATTTTTCTATGATTTGAGATGAACTTTATTGGAAACACTTGAACATTGTATTCCTTTTGTTTTGTTGTTACATTTACAATTTTCTTCTTATCAGTTCTTATTGCTGGAATATACAATATTGCAGTTAACAATATAACTGGTAAAAAGCATGACTTTATTACATGGTTTACAACATTTGTTGATGTATGTTCTGCCCCGTTAAATAAATGAAATAAGATTTCATCAAAATCTTGGTTTGGATAACCAATACGATAATATATTGATCCAACTGCTACTATTATTGCTATAAGTATTACTATAAAAACTAGTATATTTTTTGTTTTTTGTTTCATTTAATCACCTAAATATTTTTGTATTTATTTATTATTGCATCTGTAATTCTTTTACTTGCTTTTCCATCTCCATATGGGTTTGTTGCCTTACTCATACTCTCATATACAGATTTATCTGTTAACAATTCCTTAGTTAGTTTATATATAGTTTCTTCGTTTGTTCCTGCAAGTTTTAGTGTCCCTGCTTCTATTCCTTCTGGTCTTTCTGTTGTATCTCTAAGTACAAGAACTGGCTTTCCAAGCCCTGGTGCTTCTTCTTGAATTCCTCCACTATCTGTAAGTATTAAATATGATTTATTTATAAAGTTATGGAAATCAATTACTTCTAGTGGTTCTATTAATTTTATTTTTTCATTATCTCCTAAAATTTCATCTGCTACTTCCCTTACTTTTGGGTTTAGATGAACTGGGTATATAACTTTTACATCATCTATTTCTTCTACTATTCTTTTTATTGCTTTGAACATGTGTCTCATAGGTTCGCCAAGGTTTTCTCTTCTATGAGCAGTAAGTAAAACTAGTCTATCATTTCCAACCCAATCAAACACTGGATTATAATAATCCTTTTTTACTGTTGTTGCTAATGCATCTATTGCTGTATTTCCTGTAACATATATTGTTTCTGGCTTTTTATTTTCTTTTAATAAGCTGTTTTTGCTATTTTCAGTTGGTGCAAAATGCATATCTGCCATAACTCCAACCATTTGTCTGTTCATTTCCTCTGGGAATGGAGAGTATTTATTCCAAGTTCTCAAGCCTGCTTCAACATGTCCAATATCTACTTGATTATAATAAGCTGCAAGTGCTCCTGCAAATGTTGTTGTTGTATCTCCATGTACTAAAACAATGTTAGGTTTAACTTCTTTTATAACCTTTTCAAGCCCTGTTAGAGCTCTACTTGTTATATCACTTAAGGTTTGTCCAACTTGCATGATATTCAAATCATAATCTGGTTTAATATCAAAGACCTCTAAAACTTGGTCAAGCATTTGTCTATGCTGTGCCGTAACACAAACTATACATTCAATTTCCTCTCTTGATTTTAATTCTTTTACAAGTGGTGCCATTTTTATTGCTTCTGGTCTTGTTCCAAATACTGTCATTACTTTAATTTTTTCCATTTTTTTCTCCTTTTACTAAAGACATAAATTTAATTAATTTAACTTGTCTAAAAATTCTCTTTGGCTCTTGAAATAGTCTATATAGCCATTCTAGGTTACATTTCATTATCCAATTTGGAGCTCTCTTTTTTGTTTTACTTATTACATCAAATGAGCCTCCGACTGGCATGAAGATTTTTACATCTTTCAGTTTTTCTTTATTGTTTATTATAAAGTTCTCTTGTTTTGGGCTTCCTAAGCCTACAAACACAATGTCTGCGCCTGTTTCTTTAATATCTTTTACTGCACATTCTTCATTGCAATATCCATCACATATTCCTATAACCTTTAGTTTAGGATAATCTTTTTCTAAGTTTTCTTTAGCTTTTTGAACTATTTCCTTTTTGCTTCCATATAGATAAATTTTTGCTTGATATTTTTGTGCTTCATTGCATATATCTAGCATTAAATCAATTCCTGTTATTCTCTTTTTTATGTGTCCTTTATTTCTTTTTGATGCCCATACGATACCGCTTCCGTCTGGAATTTGATACTTCTCACTATTTAAAGATTTTTTATAGTTTTCATTTTTATAATTTGAAGTTACAATCTCTGGATTAATATTTACAATAAAACGTTGAATGCCTGCTTTATAATCTTTAAAGATATTTTCTAAGAGATTTTGCTTATTAGCTGTGCATACATCAAACCCTAAAATGGTTTCTTTTTCCATAAGATTCTCCTCTATTTGTTTTCTTCTTTTTTTAGTAAGTACATAATTTCTTCTGCCTTTTTATTCCAAGTATTATCAAGTGCCTCTTTTTTCAATAATTCATAATAATCTTTGTTATTCTTTTTGTTAATTTTTAAAGCCTTATCTGTTAAGCTAATAAATTCTTCTGCATTATTTGCAATAAATATTGATTTGTATTTCTTGCATTCTTTCATTGCAGTTGTTATTATTGGTTTTTCTAATGCCATATATTCGAATGCTTTTAAAGGGTTTGTTGCAACTGTAATATCATTTAATACAAATGGTATTGTGCAAACATCAAAAAATACAGCATATTTAGGTAAATCGTTATAATTTACTGGTCCAATATAATGAACATTTTGAACGTCTTCTATCTTACTTTCATCAAAAGAATTATCATATTTTATTCCTATTAGAACAATATTAATATCTGTTCTTTTTTCTGCTAGCTTTTTAACTAGGTCATAATCAAACCATGAAGCTAATGCTCCATAATAGCCTATTATAGGCTTCTTTTGGTCTATAATAGCTTGGTACTTTTTACTAAGCACTTGTTTATCTTTTTTTACTTTTGCGAAATGATTATATTCAACTCCATTGCTTGATAGAACTATATTCTCTTCAGACTTTCTTTTTGTTGAAATGTCTTCAAATAGCTTATCTGCTGATGTTATAACTAATGCATTTTGAATATTTTTGCATACATATTCATGTATCTTTTTTACGTTTTCTGGTAGTTCTTTAGTTCCTGCAAGTGCTGGATTTAAATCATCTATATATTCATATAAAAGTTTAAAACCATTATCTACATATTTTTTAACCGTTGTATCACTTACGTCCCAACATGTTGAATATAGTTGTAAGTATTTTGGCTTGTTAACTTTTTGAAGTTCATTCCATAGTAATTCTTCAAAGCCTTTTATTTCATAATTTACTAAAAACAAATTGTCTTTAAATTTATCAATAAACTTCGTTTTGTCTGTCATTCTTGTTACTTCATATAGAATTAAACAGTTCATATCACTTAAACATCTTGCAATATGTTGTGGTCTTTGATATAGTGGAACATTCCAACCAAAAGAGCCTCTCCATACTAAAATTCTATCATAATTTGAATTTTCAAGGGCTTTTCTTACACTTTCTAGAATAGCTTTTTTATGAAGCTTGAATTCAATTCTTCTTATGAAGTTTATTTTGTTTATGTAATTTGCCATGCAGTATTTGTAAGTTTTATGCATGGTTTTGAATATTCCGTCTTTTTTCAAAACACTAATAAATTTTGACAATTTTTCTTTCATTTTTACCTCTATTATTTATTAATTTTTTCTGCTAAATTTTCTGCTTCTATCATGCAGTCTTCCATTGAGCAATATGTCCAACCACCATATCTACCAATTGTATATATGAAATTCTTTGCAAGGGTTTCCTTTAATTTTTCTATTTCTTCTTCTGCTTTTTTAGTAATATGTACATAAGCTGGGTTCATTATAATTGAAACGTATTCTTCTAAAACCATGTCTTCATCAATTATTCCAGTTTTTCGTAAATTCTCTAATGTTAAATCTAATTGTTTTTTAACATCTATTTTTGCATCTTTTGAAAAACCTATTTCAATATACATGCTAAGTTTGTTTGTATCTAATATGTTGTCATAGAAGCCAATTCGATAGTAATTTACTTCTTTGTTTGGAATATACATCCAATGTTCTTTAGTATATTTTGATTTTTTATTAAATCCTAAATTAAAAACTAAAACTTTGTTGTATGACAAGTCCTTTTCTAAATCTTTCATTTTTTCATTTTGAGTTAATTCTAGGAAAACATTTAATGGTGATGTATTAATTAAATATTCAAAATTATATACCTCTCCATCACTGGTTTGTACTGTCTTTTTATCTATATCAATTTTAGTTACTTCAGTGTTTAATTTGATTTTAGTTGCGTCTAATTTATTACTTAAAATATCTATAAATGAACCTGCACCTTTTCTTGGGTATAGGAATTTATTGTTATATGAACTATCTTTATTATCTTTCATATTGTTTATAATTTGTTTTAAATCAGCATAAGGAAAAAATCTCCCCATTGCTTCTGTATCAAGGTTTTTCAAGTCGCATGCATATAATTTTTCATTGTAAGGTTTTAGAAACTTTTCTACTATAGCTTTTCCAAATTTTCCATATAACATGTCTAAAAAATTATCATAATTCTCTTTTTCCTCTTTGTTAAACAAATCGTATAAACATTCTATGAATTCTTGTTTTTCAAGTTCATGAATGTTAGTTTGAAATGGATAATCTATAAGTTTATCTTTATATAAAATTTTGGTGCATTTATCTTTATTAATAATGTCATCTTTCTCAACATTATCAATAAACATCTTTTTATGTTCATCTGTTTTGAAATGGAAAAAATGTCCTGCATAGTCCCACACAAAATCGCCTTTTCTTATAGTTCTACAGTATCCACCAGCTTCAGCTTCTTTTTCAATTATTAAGTAATCTTGGTCTTTAATGCAATTTGCAAAAGCTAGTCCTGAAATACCTGCACCTATTATTAAATACTTAACATTATTTTGTTTCATATTTGTCCCCTTTATCTTGTAAATATTTTGTTTTTTAGCCTTTTTATTGAGTTATCACATTTAATAAATCTTCCTCTAGTTTTTCTATGGAATTTTTTCATTCTAGTAGCAATTTTAGAGTTATTATAAATTGCATCATATACTTTAAGTTTGCTTTCGAATTTTCTAAACTCCTTTGGTGATTTCAAAAATTGTATTAAAACAGTATAATGCGCTGTTATCATAGGCAAAATTAGTTTATTTAATATATACTTTTTCTTGTTCTCAGATATATTTGCCTCTGTGTAAAATTTTATTAAATTGAATAACACTTTTTCATGTTGTTTGAAGTTTTTAGAATAAGACTCCTTACTTATTGATTGTCCTTCTCTTCCTATAAAATATTTATACACATACATTGGGTAAAAGCTTATAGTTTGCGCATTTGCAATTGAATAAGCATTAAATTCCATATCAATATAAAAACATTTTTCTGTTAATTTTGGCATATTATTTTTTAGAATTTCTGTCTTGAAATTTGATGTTGCCAAAATTGGTCCCCATTCACCAAAGCCATATCCTTCATAGCATAAATCATCAAAATAATAAGTTTCTCCTGGTACCATAAAATCATATATATGTTTCTTTATTAATTGGTTTGTTTCTGCTCTATCCTCACAATAGTTTGTAATAACAATATCAGTTTCCGTTTTTTCTAGTGTATCAACCAACTTTTCCATTTCATTGCTATCAACCCAATCATCGCCATCAATAATTCTTACATATTTTCCTTTTGCAACTTTTATACCTGCATTAATTGTTGAACCATGTCCTCCATTTGGTTTATCTACAATAGTGATGTTTTGTTCTGAAAAAGTATCTTGCAATTTTTTTGCAACATTTATAGTATTGTCCTTTGAGCCATCATTTACAATGATTATTTGTATTTTGTTTGCATTTTTATGGTTTAACATTGTATAAACCCCATGAAACAAGTATTTTTGAACATTATAAGATGGTATAATAATGCTTAATACTTTATTCTCAGTCTTTGGTTCAAATTTCTTTTGCACATATTTTTCATTTTTTATCATATCTATTTCTTTTTGAATTGTTTCATCATAATTACATTTCTCATAAACTTTATTATGACAATCTTCGCTTAATTTTGTAAACAAAGCTGGTTCTTTATATATTTTTTCTATAATGTTAGCATACTCCACATAGTTTTCTGTATCAGCTAATATTCCATCTTCCTCTGGTATAAATTCTTTTATTGCATCATTTTGAGAAGAAACTATAGCTAAGCCTGACATGGCTGCTTCACACATAGATACTCCTTGTGCATCATATCTTGTAGCAAATAAGCCTATTCCATTTTCTTTGTGCACTTTTGCTATTTCTTCATGATTTAAAAACTCTGGGTATAAATGAACATTTTTAAAGTTTTTAATTGGTTCTATTAGAGTTTCATAGTGGTCGCCTGTTCCATAAATGTTTATTTGTAAATCTTTAAAAAAGTCTCTACGGCTTAGTTCTAGAATAGTTCTTACATTTACATCAATAGCATATTTGCTTATATCTTCAAATCTTCTAATGAAAAATATATTCTTTCTTAATTCTATGTCCTTTTTTTCGAACTTGAAATTATCTGGGTCAATAAAATTAGGTATTACTGAAAAATTTCTAAATTTAATATTAATTAGTTCTTCGCTTTTTTCTTTTATCCAATTAGAAACGAATACCCAATGAACATTATCATAATTATTATACCTATTTATTAGTTTATCATTTTCTTTGAATTGTTCAATTTGTTCTTCAGATAATTCTGTTTTTGCTTCAAAATATTTATCTGTCATCTTTGACCAGTCCCAATATAATGTTTCTGGTCCATGAACCCATAAGAATAACTGTGTGCCTGATAAGTCGCAGGCATCTAGTACTTTTGCATAATTACCATCAAAGAAGTGTAGTAGAATTTTACTGTATTTCTTTGATGTTAAAATCTCTCTTAAACCTCTAAAACCTGTTCTTGTTACATCTATTCCTTCAAAAGAATATTTGCATATATTTTCATATTGATGTGCACATACCAAATCGAACTTTAAGCCAGCTTCTTTGTAAGCCTTTACTCTTGAATGTACAAAACCTCCAAAATATTTATTTTCTTCTGTTGGATAACTTGGTGTAATAATTAAAACATCATTTGGACTTTTTATTATATCTTCAAGTTCAGAATGTTCTTCTTTAAAGAATTGTATATTTATTTTATCTATAATAACTTCTGAATTTCTTTGCATTTTTATTGAAAACAATACTTTTTTAGTGTTTACTATAAAATATGATTGTGAATTAAAAGAGGTCTCACATAGAATATTTCTTTTAAAATCTAAAATTTGTAATATAGCCCCATTTCCTTTTAATACTTTACCTGAAAATTCAATTTTCAATGTTTTTATGTCATTATTTATAATATAAGGATGTGCCAAAAAGCCATGAGCTTCTGAATTATTTTTAATTTTTAACCCCTCATTACTTTTCTCAAATTGTATATTCTTATTTTTAAATTTCATCCATGTTTTTTTTATAAAGTCCATTATATCTTTCTCCTTTTTAACTGAACATAAACTTACAGTACTCGTCACAAATTTCTGCTGCAGGTCCCATTTTTACAACTTTGCCGTGGTCTAACCACACTGCTTTATCACAAATGCTCTTTATTGAATCGATAGAATGTGATACATATAGTACTGTTGTTCCTCCACCTATCATGCTTCTCATCTTTGCTTCACTCTTTGCTTGGAAAGCCATATCCCCAACAGATAAAATTTCGTCTACTATTAGTATTTCAGGATCTACAACTGTTGCTATTGAAAAAGCTAAACGCGCTGTCATACCTGATGAAAAGTTTCTTACTGGCACATCTAAGAAGTCTTTTAACTCAGAAAATTCAACTATTTCATCAAATTTTTCTTCTATGAATTTTTTACTATATCCAAGAACTGCTCCATTTAAAAATATATTTTCTCTTGCAGTTAAATCCATATCGAAACCAGCCCCTAGCTCGATCATAGGGCAAATATTTCCATGAACTTCAACTTTTCCTTTTGTAGGTTTCATAACTCCAGCAATAACTTTAAGCATGGTAGATTTACCAGCTCCATTGCTACCAATAAACCCTACAACTTCGCCTCTTTTAACATCAAAAGAAACATCTTTAAGTGCCCAAAAATCAGGTTTTTTTTCTTTTTTCTTTCTAGGTTTAAACAAGTTTATGAAGAAAAGTTTTAGTGAAAAATTTTTTTCTATTCCAAGATTAAATCTCATTGATACATTATCTACTTTAATCATATTTCCTCCTACAACTATACGTAATAAATAAATTTATCTTGTGTTTTCTTAAATACAACAACTCCAATTATTAAAACTATAACTGCTGATCCTATGCATGTAAGCCATGTAAAAGGCTGTGGTATTCTTCCATATAAAATTATCTCTCTTGCAAAATTTATGTAGTGATATAAAGGGTTAAGTTTTAAAAATGGTTGTAATGTTGGTGAAATTGTGCTTATATCATACATAATTGGTGTTAGGTATGTCCACATCATAATTACAATACCATAAATATAAAACATATCTCTTAAAAATACTGATACCGCTGATAAAATAAATCCCATTCCTAGAGTAAACATGAATAAACATAAGAATGCATAAGGTAAGAATATATGATAAATATTTATGCCTGTTCCAGTTGCAAAAAGCACAACGTATAATGGAATTAATGTAAGTAAAAAGTTAATTCCAACAAATAAGCACTTTGAAAGTGGAAAAATATATTTTGGAATATATATCTTATTTAAAAGTGAAAAATTCGCTACAACGGAACTCATTGCTAAATTTGAAGCCTCACTAAAATAGTTAAACATAACTAATCCAGAAAGTAAATATGCTAAGTAGCTTACTCCTGGTGTGCTGAATTTAAATACATTTGAAAATACAATTGCCATAACAGCCATTGTTAAAAGTGGATATAGTAAACTCCATACTACTCCTAAAATTGATCTTTTATATTTAACCTTAAAATCTCTTGATACTAATTGCTGCAATAAAAACATATATTTTTTTAGGTTCGTTACAACGTTTTTTATAAACATACTTTACCTCCAAAATTCTTGCATAATTATATAACAAAACTAACAAATAATCAACCCTTTGTAGGTAGTTTAAATTGGCATATAAATAGGAACCCTAAAAAAGGTTCCTATTACTTTTTACTCTGCTTTTACTATACACTTCTGTTTGCAATTTTTATTGCCTTCGCAACCATCGAACCGCACTTTTTAGCAGACACATTTCCCCAACTACCATCACGTTTAACTACATCATATACTCCCAGTTCTTTTGCTATTTCTGTTTTTAGATTTTCAGACATTAAGTTTTTGTTCCCTGACATCTTAAAAATCCTCCTTAATTTTAAGAAAAATGAAAAATCACTTTTCTTAAAATTAGTTTGCACAAAAACACATAAAATACACTAGAAAAATTTTCAAATAAAGAACACTAAATGCTTTAAAAAACTCGGTTCAGTTGTCTAGCAAATGTTCGCAGAATTTCTAAATACCTTTTATGGCACCCTTTCAATGTAAAATTGAACTATTTCCATAAAATTTATTAAGAAATTCTATGCTCCATTTCCTAGAACCCCTCACTTCGTTTTTTAAACATTTTAGTGTTCTTTTAGTTAAGGTTTTCTTTATTGTGTTAAAATTCCATCAGGTGTATCTATTATAACCAAGATGTTTTCTTCTTTTCCAGTCTGTGCATTAACATACACTAGAAAATCTGTATCGTCCACTCTGCCTTTAAATTCATAGCAGAATATTTCTGTATTCCATTCTGTTGGAATTATTGCTAAGTCTTCGCTTGTAATGCTAAGTTTTTTATTCAAAGATGCTTTTGCTTTTTCTAAACTAATGCTTGGTGTTTCGATAGTTCTTTGTGTGTGATTATTTAAATATCCTGTTGTTTCCATTCCTAAAACTTCTCCATTATCTAGTGCTATTTTAACTTTTATTAAATCTGGATATATAGTTACATTGTCTTGAAGATATGCATAGTTTATAGTTACAGCTCCACCTTGTTTTAAATAATAAGTTGGTTTCATATCTGGTATTCCAAGGTTGTATAAGAAATTTTTGCCAATTTCGTTTGCCTCATCTATTTGTATTTTTTCTTCTGTAATATTTCTGTTGTGATTTGCTACTACTATATGCCCACCTTTTTTAGAAACTGATATTGTAAGTGGGTTATTGTAATCTTCATTTTTAATTCTAATTGTAAAATCATAAACAGCAATATTTCCATTTTCTATTAAACCATTTGATTGAACATTTTCCACTCTATCTTGTCCGTACAAAGCTTATGGCTTTTTGTTTTGCTTGTTCTTCTGTTACATCATCTCCTACTAAGCCTTTTTTCTCTATGCTTTCCATGTGTTCAGAATATGCACCATCATAAATCAATCCTTCATAATCGCCAAAGTTTTCGTTAATATTGCTAAAACTTGTTGCAGACAAATTATCAACTTGTTGTGCAAAACTTGTATCTACATTTTCCGTTAATTCTTTCCAACTAATTTTGCCACTACCCATTTCTGATGATAGTTGCTCCAATGTGCTATTTAAATTTTTTGAATATTCATATAACTTTTTTAAATTATCTAATTCTTCTTGTGTTAAATCTTCTCCATCAATTGTTTTTATAGCTAAACTATGGCTATAATCACTTACTTGGTTTAAAAACTTTGCTGTACTACTAAGTTCGTTTGTTGAAATAGGTAGCTGAGATAAATACACTTGAGCTAAATTTGCTTCTCTCCACACATGCATTAATGTTTCTGACCCTTGCTCTGCTGAACTTGATATCATTGACTTTGCCAAATAATTTTCCACATCATTTATATAATCTACTAACTCATAAAGTGCAAGGTTATATGTGTTTTCGGTTGTAATTGCATATTTATTTCTTTGGTTATATAGCATTACTCCCATTACAATTATTGCAATAACTAAAACTATAGTTATTCCATACATATAATTCTTTTTCATTGTTCTTAAAATGTTATTTTTCATAATTCCTCCTAAAAATTATTCTGTACAAAAATTGTGCTTTCCTATTGTTTTTATTATAGGCTTTGACCATATCCATTTATTGGTTGCAGTATTTGGGTTGAAATAGTATATACAACCATTTGTTGGATCCCAGCCATTCATTGCATCTCTTGCTGCTTTATACACTGTTGAATTTTCGTCTATTGGGTGATTTATTTGCCCATCTGATACAGCTGTAAAAGCCCCTGGCTCGTATATTACTCCTGCTATCGTATTTGGGAAACTTGGGTGCTTTACTCTGTTCAAAATTACAGCTCCTACTGCAACTTGCCCCTCGTAGCTTTCGCCTCTTGCTTCCCCATTTATTGCTCTTGCGAGCAACTGAATATCTGAGGTCTGCCCTGAACCTTGTGCATAATCTTTGTGTTCTACAAATATAAAACTTAAAACTATTAGGACTAAAATTAATAAAATTAAAAGAAATGTCTTTTTCATAATTCTCCTCTTTACTTTAATTCTTGATTTATTTTTTCCTAAATTTATTAAAATATTCTTTTTTTGTAAATTTTATGGTATAATATTTTTGGTGGTTTTTATGAAGAAGATATTAATCTTTTACGGTTCTTATGGTGGTGGACATTTATCTGCTGCTAAAAGTATTCGTGATTATATAGAAAAAAATTATTCCGATTCACAAGTTGAATTAGTAGATTGTGTTGAATATGTTAATAAGCTTTTTAATAAGCTTACAACAAAGGCATATAAAGACTTTTCAAAAAATGCAAGATGGATTTGGAAACATCTATATTATGACTCTGAAAGTGGTAGTCTTTCTAGAATTTGTAACACAATTAATAGGTTAATGGCTATAAAATTAAATAGATTAATTCAAGAATTTCAGCCAGATTTGATTATTTCGACACACCCTTTTAGTAGCCAAATGTGTGCTATTTTAAAGGAAAAGGGGAAATTAAATTGCAAAGTTGCAACTATTTTAACCGATTATGCTCCACATAATCAATGGCTTGTTAAAAGTGAATTTATTGACTACTACTTCGTTGCCCAACAAGGAATGGTAGATGACTTAGTTTCAAGAGGTGTTAATAAAGATAAAATTCATGTAACAGGTATTCCTTTATCTAGTAGATTTTTGCAAAGCTACAACAAACAAAAAATTTTAGAAGATTATGGCTTAACCTCTGATAAAAATACAATTTTGTTCTTCGCTGGTGGAGAATTTGGTTTTGGAAAAGATAAAACATTTAATAGATTAAAAGCAATTATTGATAACTTACCAAACTTGCAAGTTGTCGCAGTTGCCGGTAGAAATGCAAAAATGAAAGAACGTTTCGATGAACTTGTAAAGACAACTAGAACTGAAAGTAATGTTAAAATTTTATCATTTACAAATCAAGTTCCAGAACTTATGAGTGTTTCCGACTTAGTTATTACAAAACCTGGTGGACTTACAACTACTGAGAGTTTAGCCTCTGGTTTACCACTTATTATAATTGACCCACTTCCTGGTCAGGAAGAAGAAAACGCTAAATTTATTGAAAATAGTGGTGCTGGAATTTGGGTAAAAGATTCTGATAATATAGAAACTATTTTACTAAACATATTTAATAACCCAGATAAACTTGAAAATATGAAATCAAAAGCTAGATTAATTGCAAAAAAGAATTCTACACAAAACATTGTAGAAACATTATTAGGATAAAACAAAAACTCACTTCATATGTTCACATGAGGTGAGTTTTTAGCTTTATAACTCTCTTCTTCCTTCAAGAGCTTTGCTTAAAGTTACTTCATCTGTATATTCTAGATCTCCACCAACTGGAATTCCATGTGCTATTCTTGTAACTTTTATTCCTATTGGTTTTATAAGTTTTGATAAATATATAGCCGTTGCTTCTCCTTCTACTCTAGGGTTTGTTGCTATTATTATTTCTTTAACATCAGTATCTCTTAATCTTTCTAACAATTCTTTTATTTTTATATCCTCTGGTCCAATTCCATTCATTGGGGAAATTGAACCATGAAGTACATGGTATACTCCCTTAAATTCATGAGTTTTCTCCATTGCTACTACATCTTTTACATCTTCTACAACGCAAATTGTACTTTGATCTCTCTTTGGACTTGAGCATATTGGGCATGGATCTGTTTCTGTAATGTTAAAGCATTTTGAACAATATCTTAAGTTTTTCTTTGCTTCAATTATTGAGTTTATAAATTCCTTAGTTGATTCCTCATTTAGATTAAGCATATGAAATGCAAGTCTTGTTGCTGTTTTATGCCCAATACTTGGCAATTTTTCAAAACTTTCTATTAATTTTTCTATTGATGGTGAATAGTATGACACGAAGGCTTCCTCCTACATTAGTCCTGGTATATTGTATTTTCCAAATCCTGCAGATTGAGCACTGTCTACTTTTCTCATTGCATCATTTATACATGTAATGATTAAATCTTGTAACATTTCAACATCATCTGGGTCAACAACATCTTTGTTTAATTTTAATTCTAATATTTGTTTTGAACCTGAAACTTTTACACTAACTGCTCCTCCACCTGCTGTTGATTCAAATTCTTTTGCTTGTAATTCCTCTTGTGTTTTTTCCATATCTGCTTGCATCTTTTTTGCTTCTTTCATTAATTGGTTGATGTTCATTCCACCAAATCCTCCCATTCCTGGGAATCCTCCTCTTTTAGACATAATCTAATCAATCCTTTCTTATTCATCTATAACATTAAATGGTAAATCTTGGTCTTCTGCAAACCCTTCTATACCTTGTTTTACAGGTTCTTTTGGTTCGTTTGTTTTATCTATTATTCTAACCTGCATATTTGTTCCTTGTTCCATTGATACTAGCTTTTCTATCAATGCCTTATTCTCATGTTCCTCTAAAACTCTTCTTGCAAAATCTGTAATTTTGCCTGGGAATTCTATGCCAACTATTAAGTCATTTACCAAAACTCCTCTTGTTCCTAGTAGGTTAGCATACATTGTCATCTTTCCACTTTGCTTTATTTTATCTAAAACAGTTTGCCAATATCCTACATATTTTCCTGAAGCCTTTGTACTACTTGCTTGTTGTCTTGGTGCTTCCTGGGTGGCTACTGGCCTTGATTCTGTCTGTTTTGCAGTTCTTGCATAAGAAGCTGTTTCTTGAGCTCTAGGTGGTGCGTCTTGAGGTACTTTTGTTGTAGCGTCTATTTCCATGCAAGCTTTTATAATTCCCGCTTGAAAAATTATATTTTTCTGTGTTGAAATTTTCATTTCATTTGCAAGTTCTGATAGTTCATAAATAAGCTCTAATAAACGCTCTTTTGTTGTTTCATTTGCTAAACCATTTATGAATTCTATATCCTCTTTGCTATATAACTCTAGTTTATTTGTTGTTTTGTATATTAATGTATCTTTTATGTATTTTATAACTTCCCAAAGGAAATTATCTAAATCTTTTCCTTCACCAATTACTGAGCTTGTTATTTCTATTGCTTTTTCTGGCTGTTTTTCTATCATGCTTTTTACTATTTGCTTTATTAGCTCTAACTTTGGCATTCCAACTAATTCACGTATTTTATCTTCATCTATAACGCCTTCTGTATCTTGGCTACATCTTTCAAGTATGCTTATTCCATCTCTTAAAGCTCCTTCTGCTAATATTGCTATCATTTTAAGGGCTTCATCTGTTATTTGAATATTGCTTTCTTTGCATATTATTTTTAGTCTTTTTTCAATATTTTCAACTGTAATTCTTTTAAAATCAAATCTTTGACATCTTGAAAGTATTGTTGCTGGTAGTTTTTGTGGCTCTGTTGTTGCCAAAATAAATTTTACATGTTCTGGTGGTTCTTCTAGTGTTTTAAGAAGAGCATTAAAAGCTCCTGTTGATAGCATATGAACCTCATCTATAATATATACTCTGTATTTTGCAACTGTTGGTAAGAAATTTACTTCATCTCTTATTGCTCTTATATCTTCTACACTATTGTTTGAAGCAGCGTCCATTTCTACAACATCTGTTAAAGAGCCGTCTAATATGGTTTTGCAAATCTCGCATTCGTTACAAGGCTCGCCATCTTCTTTTGGGTGTAAACAGTTAATTGCTCTTGCCATAATCTTAGCTGCTGAAGTTTTTCCTGTTCCTCTTCCACCACTAAAAAGGTATGCATGTCCAACTCTGCCTGCAACAATTTGGTTTTTTAGTGTTTTTGTTATATGTTCCTGACCTACCATTTCGCTAAAACTTATAGGTCTGAATTTTCTATACAAAGCAGTATATGCCATATTTTCCTCCTATAACCTAAGTTAACCTCTCTATGGAAAGCAACTCACATAAATATTACCATTTATCGCTGCTTCCTTCCGGACCTGACGAGGTTCATAGCTCTTTATTGAATTACTTTCCATACAAAGGTTAACTTCATGGATATTATTATATAATGTGATTTGAAATTTGGCAAGTGTTTTTGTGAAATTTCTATATTCTTTTGAATACAGTTTTCATGTTAGTTTCTTCTATTGTTTCTATGCCATTTTCTAAAATGTTTCCAGCTGGTAATTCTAAATCAATTTTTGTTTTAAGTTTTACATTGTTTTCAAGTTCTATTATTAAATCAAATGAAACTTGATATTTCAATCTATCTTCTCCTATTTGTTTAAGCAAAGTTCCATCAACTTTTATTGCTTCATTTTCATTGTATTGTAATTTTTTTAAGTTATTTAATATTACTGAAAATTCAATAATTCCACCTTGGTTTGAAATTGCCAAAGTTTCACCTTTTAAATAGGTTTCTTGTGCTCCAACATATTCTATGCTATCTTGTATTTTGTATTGTTCTTTATATTCGTATAACTTGGTTCCCATTGATGGTCTATATATTTCTATGTTTCCTACTGATTGCATTTTATCAATTTGAATATTATTTATTGTAACTTTTTTAATTATTGCTTCCTTTTTGTATTTAGGATTTTTTTGTATTGATATTTTTATGTCATTTGTTTGAAGAACATCTGCATTATATATTCCTTCTACTAGTTCTAGGTTTTCTGTTTTAGCTGAACTTACAACTACCATTTTAGAAATGTTAAATGGTGGAATTGCTTCTCCTTCAACTTGGTATTTATACATTATGAAGAAAACAACTATTAGCATAAACACTACTACTAGACTTAAAATATATGCACCCACATTCATTTTCTTGTTTTTGTTTAGTATCATTTTATCCCCCATTTTTTCTTAAATCTTTGAAAAATTCTTTTAAAATGCTTTCACATTCTGCTCCACATATTCCGTATTTTATATTTACATCATATTCTTCTTTGTACTTTTGAATGTCTATTTTTTCTTCTTTCTTTTGATCTAATGTTCCTATATATATGTTTTTAATTCTTGAAGAAACTATTGCTCCCATGCACATACTACATGGTTCTAGTGTTACGTACATGTCGCAATCAATTAATCTCCAGTTATTTAATTTTTTATTTGCCTTTTGAATTGCTAGTATCTCCGCATGTGCAGTTGCTGTTTGTTTTGTTTCTTTTAAATTATGTGCTCTAGAAATTATTTTTCCATTCTTTACAATTACTGCACCTACTGGTATTTCAAGCTTTTCATAAGCCTTTCTTGCTTCCTTTAAAGCTTCATTCATGAATTTTTCTTCCATAAATTCTTCCTTATTCAATCTTGTTTTTGGTGCACTTAGCTGGATTCGAACCAGCGGCCTCTCCCTTAGGAGGGGAGCGCTCTATCCACCTGAGCTATAAGTGCATTTATTGTTTGTTTTCTTACAGCTTGAGCTACTTTACCTATTATACATCATATTTTTTTATTATGCAACAAATGTAATGAAAATTTAATATTTCATGTTTTTTTCTTTGCAACTCTTATTTCCGTAGTATTTAGCGCCATTCCTTATTTTTCGCCTTATATTGACACTTTTCTCTTTAATTAGTAGTATTGTATTACATTAATATTAGAAAAATAGGGGGATTTACTTTGAACAAAAAATTTATTAAAAATTTTTTATTATTATCTTTACCTTTCTTAATTATCACTACCACATTAGCACGGACTATTTCTTACAACTAAAGATCATGCCTTTGGTGTAGATATTGATAATCAAAATGAATCGACATCAAATTCTAAGGTAACATTTGATGCATACTTTGAAACATCTTCGGGAGCTCAAACTCATTCAATTGTTGCAGATGCTAACCCAGAATATCCATATTTACATTTTAAAATTGGTGTTACTGGTGGTACTTTGATGAATCCATCTATCAAACTTCAAACACTTGATGGTTCCTCAGATACTAATTACACATTACCTTTTGATAGAATGACAGAAGGTACAAAATCAGTTGATGCTACAAATAAAACTATTTATTTTGATGATTTTGTTAATTTAGATACAACAACTCATTACTATTATAAATATGCAGGTCAAATGTCAACTGAATTTGGAGATACTATTGATATAACTAAATTAAATGAAACTAGTTGTGTTTTATTTACTGCAACTTATAAAGATACATCTGGAAATATATCAAATATTTCTAAAGAGATATATGTAAATGTTGGTTGGACTGCAAATTTAACAATGGGCATAGACCAAAGGGTTACAAAATATGTTTCTTCTAATAGCAGTGCTGGAAAATTTGTAACATTAGAAACTACAGTTGTTTCTAAATTAAATAGCTCTGGTAAAAGAAATATACTTCCAGTTAAACAATCTAAACTTGTAATTGATGTTCCAACATATCAAGGAATTGAACCCTCTAAAATAAATGTTTCAGCTAAGAAAACTATTGCAACTAATGGAAAAGATGAAACAAATGTTGTTTTTGATGATACAAACTGGTCTTACGATTCAACTCAAAAACAAATTACAATCACTGTAAATAATACTTTAGATGGTAATATTGCTACTTCTAAAAGAGGTGCTGATGAATTTGTTATTTCATACACTTACCCAGAAGCAGCATATGATTTAATTGATTTAACAGGTGTAAATATAAAAAATAAAGTATCAGGTACTTTTACATTATACTCTAACTCTTCAACTGCTGATGTTCAAAATTCTATTAATGATACTCTTACATTAAAAGAATATATTGGTACAGAATCTGGTACTATACCAAAATCTTATTTATATGTTAATACTTTTGGTGAAACACTTTATGAACTTAGATATACTAGTAGAATTAACTTATATATGGAAGAAATTGGTACAATAGCTAGCGAAAAATATATACTAAACTCTGCAAATATTACTGATGGTACTACTACTTATCCAACTTATATATCAGGAGTAAACTATCTTCCTGTTGTAAAATTTATTGTTCCAGTAACTGAATTCACTTCCCTTTTAGGTAGCTCTGGTACAATAAAAATATCTGACCAAAATGATAACTTATTGAATACAATGTCTTCTTCTACAACTACTGAAACTATAAATGGTGTTGTTTATTATTCAATTGAAATACCTGAAGAAACAGCTAGAGGTGTTGAAAATTATCACATTGTAACAAGTGCACCAATAGCTAACCTTACAACAATGAATTTTCTATATTATAGAAAAATTCAAACAGACTTACCTTATACTATAAAACAATTACAATCTTTTAAACAAGTAGATGAAGTAATTAATGTTTATAGTTCTTACAACTCTGCTCCAACAAACTATGAATTTAAGCAAGACTTAAATATCACAGTAACAATGACTGATACTGATACAAATGCTTCTTTAAGTGTAGAAAGTTCTACAATAAAAAATACTTCAGAAGCACAAAAAATGATACTTAATATTGCCCTAGATAATACAAGAAAAGATACAGACTTGTGGGAAAACCCTGTTTTTGATATTGAGTTACCAGAATATATAACAAGCATAGATAACCCTATATCTATACAAATTAAGAACATTTCAAATTTTTCCGTTGTTGAAGATGAGTTAAAAGTCGTAAAACGTGATGGGAAATTACACCTAGTAGTAAGATTATCTGGAACACAAAAGAGCCTATATGACGACGCAGCTGTACTTCATTTAGAATTTAATGTTCATGTTGATAAATATACACCAAGTATATCTAAAGACATCAATTTACTTTACTTTAACAACCTTGCACATGAATATAGAAACCCTTCAACATTTGTACTTGACCCAACAAACCCAACATGTGGTATTGCTACAACATCAGTTGACTTTGTTACAGATGCTACATTACTTTGTGTATCTGAAATAAGCAATTTCAATGATGCTGGTGATACAATAGATTCTTTTGATGCTGATACTACAGGAACTATTTCTATAGACGGTGTAGAACCTACAATGTCTTTGATAATACAAAATAATCACACTGTTCCTGTTTCAAATGTAAAAGTACTTGGAAGAATCCCTTATATTAACAATAAATCTGTAATTGCAGATAAAGATTTAGGAACGGAAATAAGCACAGTTTTAACATCTGTAATAACAAAAGTATCTACAATTGATGATACTAACTATACAATATATTATTCAGAAAAATTAAATGCTTCTAATGACCTTACAGATACTGCAAACAATTGGGTAACAACCCCTACTGACCTATCTAAAGTTAAATCTTTCATGATAGTGTTAAATAATTATGAATTAGCTGTTGGTGAACAACTTAAATTCCAATATACATTTAAAACAGATACTGATTTAAAATTTGATAAATCATTATTTGCAAACTTTGGTAGCTACTATTCATATAACGGCATTGCATCTTCTTCTGAAGCAAACAAAATTGGTCTAACTACAGGAAATGGTCCAACACTTAGAGTTGAAAAAACAAGCTCTATACCTGCTGGAACAACTGTAAAAGAAGGAGATACAATTACTTATACAATTACTGTATATAACGATGGAGACGTTGATGCAAATAATATTGTAATTAAAGACCAAATTCCTGAAAATACAACTTATTTGAAGGAAGAAAACGGTAACTATGTTGAAGATGCAAGTATTACAACAATTACTTCTGATACAAAAGATACCTTAGCAGCTGGTGAAAATTTATCAATTTCTTTCACAGTTAAAGTAAATGATTTTGAAGGAGATGCTGCTACAATTAAAAATACTGCTATAGTTTCAGCAAAAGGGTTAGATGATATCTCTTCTAATAGTCTTGAAATAAACGCTATACCTGCCGAGGCTAAGCTAAGAGTTGAAAAAACAAGTAATATACCTGATGGTACTTCTGTTCAAGAAGGTGATATAATTACTTATACAATTACAGTTTATAATGATGGTAACGCACCTGCTAAAAATGTTGTAATTACTGATGAAATTCCTCAATATACAACTTATGCAAAAGAAGATAATGGTAATTATGTTAAAGATGCATCAATCACTTCTATCAATTTTGAAGCTTTAGAAACTTTAGAACCTGGACAAAGTGTTTCAATTACCTTTACAGTTATTGTAAATGAAATTGAAAAGCATGATGCTTATATAAATAATACTGCTGTAGTAAAAGCTGATGGTTTAGAAGCTTCTTCTTCAAATACCATAAAAATACCTACTATTCCAACAGAAAAGAAACCTTCTTTAAGAGCTGTTAAAACAAGTTCTATACAAGATGGTACATCTGTTAAGGAAGGAGATTTAATTACTTACAAGATTACAGTTTATAATGATGGTAACGGACCTGCTTACAATGTAGTTATTCATGATGTTGTTCCAGAGAACACAATATATGTTGAATTAGATACAACTACAAACCAATATGTTGAAAAGCCTTCTGTTACAACGCTTACCTCCTCTACTACTGGTATTTTAGCTGCAGGAGAAAAATGTGAAATGTCTTTCACTGTTAAAGTTAAAGAAATTACAACAGCAAATGTTAAAATAACAAATACAGCTAGCGTAACTGCTGATGATTTAGATGAAATTACATCTAATACAATTTCAATTTCTACAACTCCTATAATAAAAGCACCTGCTTTAAGAGTTGTAAAATCAAGTTCTATAAATACTGGAACATCTGTTAAGGAAGGAGATATTATTACATATACCCTAACTGTTACTAATAATGGTGAAGGAAATGCTCGTAATGTAGTTTTACATGATACTATTCCAGACTACACAACTTGTGTTGAAAAAGATGCAAATGGTCAATATGTAAAGAAAACTTCTATTACAACAATAACATCTGATCCTAAAGAAATACTTGCACCTGGAGAAAGTTATTCAATTTCATTTAGTGTTATGGTTAACAAAATTACTGATGAAAATGTTATAATAACTAACACTGCAAAAGTAACTGCAGATAACTCTGATGACGTTTCTTCAAATACTGTAGGAATTACTGCAGAAAAAAGCCAAGAAACACCTGTACTACCTGATACAGGTAACCATGTAATAGTAACTTTATTAGTAAGCATTTCTGTTATAGGCTTAACAGCTTGTACAATTACTTACTTCCAGTTTAAAAAATTAGCTAATAAAAGAGAATAAAAAATAAAGGAGCTTCGGCTCCTTATTTTTTATTATTCACTATCTACTTCTTTTTTTATTTTATTTGCTTTTCTTCTAATTCTTGTCATTGCTGTGTCTACTGATTTTGTTTTACAGTTAAGCTTTTGTGCAATTTCTTCGTATGTTTTGTTTTGTTGATAATATTTTAAAACGTTTCTCTCATGTTCACTTAAATTTTCATTTATTGTTTTATTTATGTAATTGAAATATTCTTTTTTTGCTATTTCTTCTGATGGATCTTCCACAACATGTGTATTTAATATATCTATAATTTCTTTGTCGTTTTCTTCATTATCATCAAAAATTTGTGCATTTATTGAAAATGCTGAATTTAGTGGAATGTTCTTTTGTCTATTTGCTGTTTTTATTGCTGTAATTATTTGACGTTCTATACACATATTTGCAAATGTTTTAAAAGAGTTCTGTTTATCGTTGTTAAAAGCTTTTGTTGCTTTATATAAACCAATTAGTCCTTCTTGAACTATGTCTCCTTTTTCTGCCCCAACTATAAAAAATTTACTTGCTTTCATGTTAACAAGTTCAGCATATTTATTCATTATATAGTCTAAAGCATTGTTATCTCCAGCTTTAACCTGTTCTATAATTCCTTCATCTGTCATATTGTTATAATTTGTTGCTAATCCATTCTCAATTGTCATTTCTTTTTCAGTAACCTCCTACAAACATAAATTTTCACATCTATGCTTTGCTACATATAAGCATTTTATCATAAATTTTGAGGTTTAACAAGGGGTTTGGGGGAAGTTTCTAATTTATTTAGATTGCTATTTAAATATACTATCAAATACAACAAGCATACCAGGTGTTTATATTCTACTTTACTAAAATTACTACGGATGGTACAATAAGTATGGTAACTGTGTAATGAATTTTACATTCTACTTTATTTAAATTACTACTTAGGTTTCCTTTTTCTAGTTCTGATAAAGCCATCTCTCTTCCATATGGTCCTGCTGTTTTGTTGTTTACTAAAAATTTATACAAATATTCTACTCCAGACCATGATGCTGATTTGTTATTTCCGTTTTTGTAATACCAGCCATATTTGCTGTAATTCATTACCTTTGCTCCTGCATATATACATTGTGATACAAATGATGTGCAGTCTCCTCCTACTGAATCAAAGTTATAATACTTGGGATTTCAGCTGTATGCTCATGTTTTTGCGTATTGTACCGCTTCTTCTCTATTATATTTCCTCATAAAAAAACACCTTTTACAATAATATGCTTTATTATTGTAAAAGGCTTTATTTTATTTATATTTCTTTATCTCAACTATTCTTTTTCCTTTTTTATTTTCTCCTAAATCTTCTCCTACTATGAATTTTCCCTTTCCTCGTATTATTAAAACATCTCCTATATTTACTATTTTTGATTGCTTTGTTTCTATCTTGCAATTTATTGAAACCTTTTCACTTTCAATGAGTTTTGCTGTTTCGTTTCTTGAAAGTTTTGTTATTTCTGATACTATGTTATCAAGCCTCATTGAGTTTGATGTTATTTTAAATATATCAAATTCTGGTTCTTTTACTTCTATGTTGGCTATGTCTATTATTGATATTTTAGATTTTTTAAACTTAGTAGTTGTAATTAAGCTGTTTTTTATGTACTCTGCGTTTTCGGCTAGGATTATTATATATGCTTTATCTTCATATACTAAAATGTCTCCCATTCGTTCTCTTATTATTCCAAATTGCATTACTGTTCCTAAATAATCTCTATGTTGATATTTGCCTTTTTGCTCGTTTGGTAAGATTATTTCAATTACTTTTATTATGTTCTTAATGTTAGATGTTGCTATTTCTTCTGTTAGTTTTTCTGGATACATTAAGAGTATTTTGCTTTCCGCCTCTTCGTATCCACCTGTAAATATATAGTTTTTAAACTTTTGTCTTTCTAATTCTTTTTGAATGATGTTTTTTTCATTTAGGTTTAAAAAGTCTGTGTATGTAATTTTATTTCTTGTTTTACAAAACTGTAATTGATCGTTTAGCTTTGCTATTATTAGTTTTTCTTCTCGATTTGTTTCCATTATTGCTCCTTCTCCATTATTATACACATGAATTGCTTATTTATCAAGTCTTTGCTGGTTTTATTTTAAAAGTGGAGCTGACATATGCTCCACTTAAACTATATATTTAATCTCGTTATTTGGAAAATACTGTTTCATTTTTTCCAAGAAAAATCTTGTGCCTTCCTCTCTTATTTGTGGCTTATACATATATTTTCCTTTGCCTCTTCCTGTCATTTTTGTTTCATCAAAAAGATTTATTGCGTTTGGAAAAGCCTCTTTGTTTATCATTTTGTGAACATAGCTGTATGTCATAAAAATCAATTCAAAAAAAGCACTTTTCTTGACAGCTGTACTTAAGTTTTCTTTTAAAAAAATTAATAAATTTTCATATTCTTCTTTCCAGTTATCTACAAAAATTATTGGTGCAATAAGAATTCCTACTTTGTAACCCGCTTCTTGTAGCTTGTTTATTGCTTTTACTCTGTTTTCTAAATACGATGTTCCAAATTCTACCCTTCGAATTATATTCTCTGGGTTAACACTCATTCTTACAATTACTCTGCCTTTATGATCTAAATTTAAAATAGGTTCTACCATATCAAACTTTGTTGGAAATGTTAAATATCCTCTATTGTTATTGGCAAAATTGGGAATTGTCCATTCTAAATTGTTTGTTATTGTGTTTTCTAAAATCAAATCACTATTGCTTCCTATCTCAAAAGTTAGCTCTTTTTCACTTTGATTTGATGTTTTAATTATCTTGTTTAGCATTTCTTCCCTATTTACAAAAAGCCTCAAATATGAGCATTTGTTGTAATTGCACACTAAATAACAGTACATACACATTGCTGTACAACCAGATGAAGTGTATGGCACAAGAAAGTCGGAAGTTTTGTGGTTTGGAACGAATTTATGCGTTTTTCTAATTCCAATTATTAAGTCTTTCTTCATATCTGTAAAGTCGCAATTTCCTCGGCATCTCATTTCTGGTATGTTGTTGTGGTTCTCAATTATCATTTTGGGAACATCTTTGTATTTTTCTAAAAGCTCTTGTCCAAGTTTATAGTTTGTTATATTTTCTTCATACAAAATCTCTTTTGGCATAAACATTTTGCTTTCACCTCAAGAATATTTTGGTTGATTTTTAATTTAATTATGTAATTCATAAGCAAAAAATGCAGTCTAAACTGCATTTTTTTACACTCTTTTTATTCTAAATGTAGGTATTCCTGTTGAATATGGTGCTATATCATAGTGTTGGTAATAAATATATACTGCATCTTTTGTTAGATAAAAACTATTTGGGTTAAATGTACTTATAACAAGCTGGCAGCTGTCTTCAAAAAATACTCGTGGATTTGCTGCAATTTGTCTGTTTATTTCTTTGAATATGTCTACCATAAAATATGGATTATTCTTAAATACATCTTCTAGTTTTATCATTTTACCTGTTATCATATTCCAGTTTTGTGATGTTCTAACAGTATCTCCATGTGCTCCACCTGAGTAGATGTATTCATCTGCATATAAGCTTATAACATTATTTGCATTTAATGTTACTTCATAATTTCGAACAACTTCGTATGCCCTTTGTGGGTATCCATTCTTTTTATTATACCTGTAGAGTTCTATTGCTTGTTTATATAGCTCATTTTCACTTCTTTTTTGCAAATCTAAAGCCTGTTTCTTTTTATACATGTTGAAATTTACCACACCAAAATTATGTGCTTTTGCTTCTATTGATGGATAGTTAATTTTGTAAGTTAGAACCACTGTACCTTCATACATCATTTTTCTTTCTAAAACATTATTATCAATTTTATACATAAAAATCCCCCTCAAGTAAATATATGCTTAAGGGGTGAGTTTTGTTATTCTATTTCAAACTATCTACAATCATCACAAACTTAACTTCTCCGCTATTTCCTTCACTTATCATTCCAAAGTTATTATATTCATTGCTCAATTCATTTAGTTTTTCAACTCTTTTTGAAACGGTCTTTACATCTCCATTTATTAAGTTACATACTTTTTGTATTCCTTCTGTATCGAATTTTGTTGCTCCTTCTGCTAAGCTTTGTGTTCCGTTTTTTAGGGTTTGTAGTGAGCTTGGTAACTCTTTAGTTGAGTTTGTAAGTTTTGCTAGGTTTTCTTCTAATTCTTTTGTTCCTGCTGATATTTTTTGTAGACCCTTTTCTAGGACTGTAATTTGGGTTTGTGATGTTTCTGTTGGAGTAATTTTGCTTATTACTGCTTCATTTGTTTTTTCTTGTTTTGTTAGTGCGGTAATTCTTGCGGTTAACCCATTTGCTCTTGTTGTTAGCTCATCTATTGTTGTTTGCATTGCTGTTTTATCTGCTTCGTCTGTTAATTTTGCTTTTAACACTGTTAGGTTTGTTATTTGTTTTTTTAGTTCTCCTGCTTCTGCTGTGAGTGTTGTTATTTCGCTATTTAATACTTTGTTATTTGATTGTAACATTCCTATTGATGTTGTAATTAAGTCTGTAAGTTTTTGTTTTAATGCACTTATTCCTACAACTAAACCTTCTTCACCATTTACACCTGCATTTAATTCTTGTGCGCCATTATATAATGCTACTGCACTTTGTGGTAGTGCTCCAAGTTTTGAACTTAGAAGTCCAACTCCTTCATTAACTTTATTTGCTCCATCTACTATTTGTTTGCTTGATTCTTTTAGTGTATCTGCTTTTGAATATACTGTATCTAGTTTATCAAATATTTCTAAGTCGCTTAAGTCTACCATTTTTGCTGTTACATAAGTAATTATGCTGTTTTGTTCAAAGTCTGTTGTGTCTAAAGTTATTTCAATGCTTGTTGGTATATCTATTTCATTTTTAGATATGTTTAAACTTTCTTGTAAACCAGGAAGTGCCATTCCTACTAATGCTGTTTTTGAGCCATCATCTACTAATTTTCCATTTGTAATTGAGATGTTTTTGTTATTTGTATTATCAAATACAGTTCCTGCAACTACCACAAATGGAATATACATTGTTGTTTTTCTTCCATTTACTGTTACTTCTCTTGCTTCCTTGTTTGTGTATTCTATTGTTATTTTAACATTACCTGATTTCCCTACTATATCTTTTGCTGAGATTTCTTCTCCATTTAATTCGTATTTTATGTTACAAGTAACAGGTAATTCTTGTGTGCTTTCGCCTTGGTAATAAATGTCGTTTCCATTTGCTTGCCATACAAGTTTGTTATCTTGTTTTTCAAATGTTTCATCACCATTTGTATTTTCAATGTTGATTAAATTTGATAAGTCTTCTATTATTTGTTCATTATCACTATTTTCTATATGTGTTGTTATTATTGTTTTATATGCGTTTCCTTCATTATCTAGTTTTGAATATACAGTTTCTGATTTTGTATATGCAAATACTGGTACAGATGTTGTTGCTATCATGGAACATAAGGCTGTTCCTGCAATTATTTTTGAAATTTTATCTTTCATAATTCATTCCTCCTAATTTTTAACTTCTTTCATTCCCATTGTTGTTTTATAAATTATTTTATCAAACATCATTAGGAATGCTGGTAATACTGTTATTACAACTACCATACTAATTAATGCGCCTCTAGACATTAATGTACATAGTGAACCAATCATTTCAATTTTTGAGTAAATGCCTACTCCAAATGTTGCTCCGAAGAAGCACAAACCACTTGTTACTATTGAACTTATTGATGTTCCTAATGCTTCATCTATTGCTGATTTCTTGTCTTTTCCTTCTTTTCTAAGTGTTATATATTTTGTTGTTATTAATATTGCATAATCTATTGTTGCTCCAAGTTGTATTGTTCCTATTATAATTGATGCTACGAATGGTAAACTTGTATGTGTGTATGCTGGTATTCCCATGTTTATAAATATTGCAAATTCAATTATTGTAATTAATATTACTGGTAATGATATTGATTTTAATACAAATATCATTATAATAAATATAATTGCTATTGAAACTGTATTTACACTATTAAAATCATGGTTTGCAATTTCAACTAAGTCCTTCATTAAAGGTCCTTCACCTGCTAAGATTGCATCTTTATCGTATTTCTTTATGATGTCATTTACTTTTGTTATTTGTTCGTTTAGCTCATCTGTTGCCATTTCATAATTTGAGTTGATTAATATTAATTGATATTTATCATTTTCAAAAACTGATTTAATATCATCTGAAAGCATTTCTTCTGGGAAGCTAGATAGTTTTGCATAGCTTAATGTCCATTCTATTCCATCTACATTTTCAATTTCTTCTAACATTTCTTTTACTTTGTGTGTTGGAACATTTTTATCTACTAATGCTATTTCAGTTGATACCATGTTGAATTTTTCTTTTAGCTCTGTGTTTGCCTCAATGCTTGGTAATGTTTTTGGTAATGATTTATCTAGGTTATAGTAAACTTCTGTATGCGTGTATCCCCATACTGCAAATGGTAGAACAATTACAAACACTGCAATTATTGCCCAGCGATGTTTGATATTGAAGTCTTTTAAATGTTTGAATTTTGGCATTATTTCTTTGTGTTTTGTTTTTTCTATTGATTTATCAAATGTAAGTATTAATGCTGGTAGAACTGTTACTACACAAATTAGTCCAAATAGAACACCTTTTGCCATAACTAAGCCTATATCTTTTCCTAGTGTTAAGTGCATACTACATAATGCTAAGAAGCCTGCGATTGTTGTAAGTGAACTTCCTATTACAGATACGAATGTTTTTGAAATAGCTTGTGCCATTGCTTCTTCTTTATCTTGTGTCTTTTCTTTTTCAGCTATATAGCTGTGATATAGGAATATTGCAAAGTCCATTGTTACGCCTAATTGTAATACTGCACTTATGGCTTTTGTTATGTATGATATTTCTCCAAGGAAGATGTTTGTTCCCATGTTGTATAGAATTGCTATTCCTATGTTTAGTAGTAAAAATACTGGTGCTACGTAAGAGTCAAGTGCTAATTGTAGAATTATGAAGCATAGAACAACTGCAATTGCTACATAAATTACAACTTCTGAATTAGATAAATCTCTTGTATCTAATACTGTTGCTGACATTCCACTTATTTTACATTGTTTATCTGTCATACTTCTTAAAGTTTCAATTGTTTCTAGTGTTTTGTCTGATGATATTCCCTCTTTAAATGTTACTAGAAGTGCTGTTGTTCCATCTTTATATACCTTGTCTTTAATATCATCTGGTATCATTTCAACTGGAATGTTTGTGCCTAAAATATCTGAAACACCAACTACTTTTTCTACATTATCGGTGTTTCTAAATTTCTCCTCTAATTTTTTAATATCTTTTGTTTTCATATTATCTAATAGCACTATTGAATATGATCCCATGTTGAAGTTGTTTTGCAATATATTTTGTCCTTGCATTGTTTCAATATTTTCTGGAAGGTACACTAAAATATCGTAGTTTACTCTAGTTGCTTTCATTCCAAGAAATGATGGGATTAGTAATAGTATTGCTATTATTAAGATTAATGTTTTGTTTTTACATATTTTCCTTGCAAAGTCTAACATTTTTTTCTCTCCTTTCATTTATGACTAATGGTCACTTTCTATATATTACCACTTTTATGACCATTGGTCAATACTTTTATCTAAAAAATTTAATTTTCTTTTAAATATATTGACTAAGTGTCATTTTTATGCAATAATGATATTGGGTGTTTTTTTATGAGTATTAATAAAAATGATGAAAATAGTAAAGAAAATAGGCTTTTATCAAATGCTTTTAAACTTTTTACTGAGAAGGGTATTAAGGATACTTCTATTCAAGAAATTGTTGATAATGCTAATGTTGCTAAAGGTACTTTTTACTTATATTTTAAGGATAAATATGAAATTAGGGATGTTTTGATTACTAAAAAATCAGAAAAGCTTTTTAGTGATGCTCTTGCTTCTCTTAGAAAGAACTATATTTCAAACTTTTCTGATCAGATTATTTATGTTATTAATTATGTAATTGATGAACTTAATAAAAATCAAATTCTTTTAAAATTCATTTCTAAGAATTTGTCTTGGGGAGTTTACAATAAGACTTTGTGGACTATCTATGAGACTAATGAGGAAAAAGGCGATACCCTTTATGAGTTGTTTATGAAAGGGGTTAAAGAGAATAGCATTAAGCTTGAAAACCCTGAAGTTACTTTGTTTATGATTATTGAGCTTGTGAGTTCTACTTGCTTTAATTCAATTTTATATAAAGACCCGCTTCCTATTGATGAGTTTAAACCGTTTTTGTATGAAGCTATTAGAAATATGATAAAGACATAAAAAAATTCCCCAAAACTGGGGGATTTTTTATTCACCTATTTGTCTATTAACCACTCTAAAACATTTCTTACCACTATTCCTTCTTCATTAGATAATGGTATTTTATCCATTGTTAAGATTATTTTTTCATAATTATCATTTATTTTTTGTAATGAATTTAACTCTCTTGTTAAAATTTTGTTTTCGTTATCTTTTAAAGTTTCACATACTTGAACATACCTTTTTCCTGTACTATCTATTGCAACAAAATCAACTTCAAAATCATCTACCTTTCCAATATATACATCATATCCCCTTCTTAGTAATTCAAGATATACCACATTTTCTAATATATGTCCTCTATCTCCAACTTTTCTCCCTAACATAAAATATCTTAATCCCAAGTCTGAAACATAATATTTTTCTCCAGTCTTTAAATATTGCTTCCCTTTTATATCATATCTATTTGCCTTATATAAAAAGAATGATTCGATAAAACCTTCTAAATATTTTTCGACTGTTCTAACATTTATGCTTCTTCCATCACTTGTCATTGTATTTGCTATGCTGTTAGTTGAAATTAAATTTCCTATATTATCAAGTGCAAAATTTGCAACACTTTTTAACATTGCCTCATCTGTAATTCCTTTTCTTATCATTACATCCTTGATTATAACATCATTATATAGACTACCAAGATATTTACCAATTTCGTTTTCTTCTAGTTTAGTAGTGTATGGAAAAGATCCCAATGATATATATTTTTTATATAATTCCTCTAAGTCCTCTATGTTAAATGCTTCTTTATATTCTTTAAATGATAATGGTAACATTTTTATTTCAACATATCTTCCTGTTAATAGAGTAGACAGTTCTGATGATAATAGATTCGCATTTGAACCAGTAATATATAAATCAACATTTTTATTTATATACAAACTATCTGCAACTTTTTGAAATTCCGGAATTTTTTGTATTTCATCTATAAAAATATAATTCTTTTTGTTTTTTTGCAATTTGTTGTTTATATAATTATATAAATCCATATAATTTTCTATAAAGTTATATTGTAAATCTTCTAAATTAATATTAATTATTTGGTCTGATGAAATTCCATTTTCTACTAACATTTTTCTATACATTTCTAATAATGTGCTTTTTCCACATCTTCTTATTCCTGTAATAACTTTTATTAATTCTTTGTCTTTAAAATTTTTTAATTCTTTTAAATATTCTGGTCTTTGTATCATATTTCACATCTCCTTTATCCATATTATATTCATTATACAATTTTTTATTCATTTTTGCAAGTTTTTGTATTGATAATGCAAAAACTTTTTTAGTGTCGGATTTTATTCTTTTTGAAACAAAAAACGCCCTCAAGTAAGTACATACTTGAGGGAGATAAATTTTTTATTCACCTATTTCTATATATTTTTTGCCTTCATCTAGTTTTTTTACATCTTCTTTAGGGAATGTAATTTCTAGAGTTCCGTTTCTAAAGCTTGCTTTGATGTCTTCTTCTTTTACGTTTTCTCCTGCATAATAACTTCTTGAACATTCTCCGAAGAATCTTTCTTTGTGAATATAATTGCCATGATGTTCGCTTTCTTCTTTGTGCTCTTCTCTTTTTGCTGTTACTGTTAAATATCCATCTGTTAAATCAATTTTAATGTCTTCTTTGTTATATCCTGGTAAGTCAATATCTAGCACATAATTGCCATCCTTTTCTCTTACATCAGTTTTCATTAATTTGTTTTCTTTTTTTGTAAAAAATGGTTCATTGAAAACCTCATCAAAAATATCAAAACCATTTCTTCTTGGTACCATCATCATAAGTCATTCCTCCTTTACAAATTTTTTATGTGTTGATACCACACATCTTCTATTGTTATATTTCCCAGTTGCGATTATATTATACACCTATTTTTAGCAATGTCAATAGGAGAGTGCTAATTTTTTTAAAAAAATTTTTTTTATTTTTATTTGACTTTTTAGAAAAAATATAGTATACTAAGAATAGCTTTAAAGCAATGTGTGATTAAGTCATAACAAGTCATATGTACTAAGAATTAGGCACGGTGAATTAGCCTAATTCTTATTTTTTATATATTAAAAAGAAGTATTGCGGTGAACAATACTTCTTTCGACTATGTACTAGTCTTTGTGATTTTTTGGCTCTTCTTTTTCATCTTGCTGTCTTAAAATTTCTTGTATCAATAGCCAAATCAAATCATAACTTGTCATTATGCACCTCCTTTCTTTCGGAAGGCTCATACATTATATAATACATTTGTCTTTTTTTCAATATTTTTCAAAAATCTTTTGACAATTTTATTTTAAAAGTGTATAATAAATATATGAAATAAAGAAGCCACAATGTGGTTTGCCGATTAAAATGAAAAACACATCTAACCGTCAAGTTACAGATGTGTTTTTTATTAATAATATTATGATTTTTTCAGGATTTTTTCAGGTTTGTGTTATAATATATATTATGAATTTTTATGTTTAAAGAAAGTAGGTTTTTATATGTCTTACATTGAGTTTAAAGATGTTGTTAAGGAATATAAAATGGGAGATGTTGTAATTAAGGCTTTGGATAATACTAATTTTAGTATTGATAAGGGCGAATTGGTTGCTATTGTTGGGCCTAGTGGGGCTGGGAAGACTACTACTCTTAATATTTTAGGTGGTATGGATAGGGCAACATCTGGGTCTGTTTTGGTAAATGAGAAGGAAATTACTTCTCTTACAAATAAGCAATTAATTCAATATAGAAGAAATGATATTGGGTTTGTTTTTCAATTTTATAATTTAGTTCAAAATTTAACTGCTAAAGAAAATGTTGAGCTTGCGACTCAGCTTTGTTCAGATGCTTTAAATGTTGATGAGATTTTGGATAAAGTTGGTTTAAAGGATAGAAAAGATAATTTTCCTTCGCAACTTTCTGGTGGTGAACAACAAAGAGTTGCTATTGCAAGGGCTATTGCTAAAAACCCTAAACTTTTACTTTGTGATGAGCCAACTGGTGCATTAGATTATAAAACTGGTAAACAAATTTTAAAATTACTTCAAGATACTTGCAGGCGTGAGAAAATGACTGTTGTTATAATTACTCATAATACTGCAATTGCGCCAATGGCTGATAAAGTTATTCATTTTAAGAATGGTACTGCTGAAAATATTGTTATAAACGAAAAACCAATTTCAATTGATAAAATAGAATGGTAGGAGTATGCAAAATGATGAAAAAATCTTTGTTCAAGAATAATTTAAAGTCAATTCATAAAACAAGAAGAAGATTTATTTCTATACTGGTTATGGCATTTTTAGGAGTTGGCTTTTTTGCAGGTCTTGTGGCTACAAGCCCTGATATGCTAGATAGCCTAGATAAATACGCAGATTCTAGCAATTTATATGATATAAATATTATCTCTACTTTAGGGTTAACTGATGATGATATTACAGCCTTACAAGCTCTAGATGGAGTTGAAAACGCTTATGGAATTCAAACAAAAGATTCTATATCTAAAATTGATGATAAAGAAAGTATTTGTAAGGTAATTGAATATAACGAAAATGTTAATACACCAGTTATAGTTGCAGGGAGAAATATTTTAAATGAAAATGAATGTTTAATAGACCCTGCTATTGTTCGTACAGGAGAAGGTGCAGAGAGATACATTGGTAAAAAAATAGTATTAGAAAATAATGATTTAGATTCTGATGACAAACCAATTTTTACAAAAAAAGAATTTGAAATTGTAGGAATTGCAGAAACACCTATATATATATCCAGTGAAAGAGGAAATACAAATATTGGTAATGGTACAGTTTCATTTTATATCTTCACAAAAAATGTAATTAATATGGACTATTACACAGGCGTTTATGTAACTGCAAAAGACGCTAAAGAAACTGTTACAAATAGTGATGAATATTTATCTATTATAAACTCTGTAACAAGCGAAATTGAAGCTATTAAAGAAACCAGAGAAAATGCTAGATATAAGTCTTTAGTAGATGAAGCGACTAAAAAAGTTAATGATGCTCAAAAAGAATTTGATGATAAAAAACAAGATGTTGAAGCTGAATTACAAGATGCTGAAAACCAAATTAAAAATGCTGAAAATCAAATTACATCATCTGAGAGAAAAATTCAAAATGGTGAAAAAGAATTAAATACTCAAATAGAGCAAGCAAATGCACAATTTGCAAGTGCTAAAGCACAACTTGAAAATGCAGAAAAACAGCTTGAAGCAGCTCCTTTAGAAGATGCTGTAAAAGAAGCTCAAAAAGCTGAACTTTTAAAGCAAAAGCAATCATTAGAAGCTTCTCAAAAAGAAGCTGAAGCTAAATTTGAACAAGCAAGAACTGAAATAGCAAATAACAAAGCTGAAATTAGAAAAGCAAAGTCTAAATTATCTAGCAGTAAGGCTGAATTTAATGATAAAAAGCAAGAAGCTCAAGATAAATTAGATGAAGCCCAATCAAAAATTGATGATGCAAAAAATGAGATTTCTAAAATTGAAAAATGCAAATGGTATATTCAAGACAGGCTTGATAACTCTGGATACAACAACATTTTTGATGCAATAAAAACAATGTCTAATATTTCAAAATTGTTCCCAGTTATTTTCTATCTTGTTGCTGTTTTAATAAGCTTAACATCAATGACAAGAATGATTGAAGAAGAAAGAATAGAAATTGGAACATTAAAAGCACTTGGTTATACTAATACTCAAATTATTTTAAAATATATCATCTATTCTCTTTTTGCATGTATCTTAGGTGGAGCTTTAGGCATGATTGTTGGTTTATATTTAATACCTAATATAGTATGGATTATGTATTCAATGATTTATAGTATACCAAAATTTTACTCAAGTTTCAGATTTGATATTGGTTTACTTGGAACAATAATTTCGTTTATTTGTATTGGTGGTGCTACAATTTTAGTTGCAGTAAAAGAACTTAAACAGATGCCATCAGTTTTAATGAGGCCAAAACCACCAAAAAAGCGGTAAGAAAATATTGCTTGAAAAAATACCATTTATCTGGAAAAGATTTAATTTTTCCCATAAAGTTACTGCTAGAAATATTTTTAGATATAAGAAAAGAGCGTTAATGACAATTATAGGAATTGCAGGCTGTACAGGACTTATGCTTACTGGCTTTGGAATAAGAGATTCTGTAGATGATATACCTAATGCAGAATTTAAAGAAATTTTCAAATATGATGCAACAATTACACTTTCAAACACTGATAGCTTACCAGAAATTGAAGAATACTTACAAAACAATGAAAATATAGAGAGTTATGTAACAGTATGTGCAACAACCGCAAAGCTTAGCAATGGTTCTAAAAACTACAATGTAACAGTTTTTGTGCCAGAAAATTTAGATAACTATACTACAGTTTATAATTTAATGGATTTTAAAACAGGAGAAAATGTTAGTATTGGAAATGATGGAATAATTATAACAGATAAGGTTGCCGAAATGCTTGAAATATCTGCAGGAGACAATATTATATTTATTGATGCAGATGATAATGAGTATCAGTTTAAAGTAAACAATATTGTACAAAATCATGTTAGCCATTATGTGTATATGTCTAAAGAATTTTATGAAAGTAATTTGAAACAATATCAAACAGACATTATATATTTTAATGTAAAAGACATCAGCGAAGAAGAGCAAAATAAGATATCTGAAGATATCCTAGGCTATGATGGAGTAGCCTCAGTATCACTAATTAGCACTCTTATGAATTCAGTTAGCGATATGCTAAACACAATGAACTATGTAGTAGTAATTCTAATAGTAGCCTCTGCAATGCTTGATTTTGTGGTGTTATACAACTTAGCAAATATAAATATAGCAGAACGCCAAAGAGAAATTGCTACACTTAAAGTTTTAGGATTTTATGATAAAGAGGTTGATAATTATATAAATAAGGAAAACATTATATTTACTATAGTAGGTGTGGCTTTAGGGTTAGTATTTGGAACATTTTTAACCTCTGCTATAATATCAAGCATAGAGATAGATACGCTTAAATTTATGAGGAATATAAAGCCAATAAGCTATGTTTACTCTAGTATAATTACTATTTTCTTCTCGTTTATTGTTAATTTTATAATTCATTTCGTTTTGAAGAAAATTGATATGATTGAGAGTTTGAAGAGTGTGGAATAAAGTTAAAGCCCCAGCTACAACTGGGGCTTATTTAATTTTATTGTATGTCTTCTTGAACTTGAGATATATCTGAAATTTGTGCTGCAAAGTATGGTAAGTCTCTTCCTTCTTCTTTTAGGAATATTGTGAATGTGTCATCTACTAGGAAATCTCTTGGTTTTTCTGTTGGCATAATTGCTGTTGCTTTTAGAGACATACCCGCTTCACTTTTGATTTTTCCGCCTTTTTCGTCTAGTTCAAATTGTATTGTTTGTAATGCCTTGTCAATGCAGTATTCTTGTCCGTTTGAGAATGTAAATGGTCTGTTTTCAACTTCTGTGATTTCTTCTTTCAAGTTGAATTTTATGTTTGGTATTTTTAGTTTATCGTTTTCATTAAATCTTTTGCTACCTTTATATTTGTCTGAATTTTGAGTTATACTTTTAAATATATCACCAAAATTGTTTTCTGTGTTTCCTCTTGAGATTATTACTTCATCATTTTGTTTTGTTTTTAGTTTTATTGCAAAATCGCTACTTGAGTTGTAATATAATACTTCTACTTGGTCTCTTACAGCTTCATCTGTACTTGAATCAATTCCAAAGTATTTTACATTCTTGTATTTTCCAAAATCTCCATTTTCTAATTTTGTGAACACTTTTGGAAATTCAAATTCTTTCTTTAACATTACATATAGGAAATAATTATCACTTTCCTCTTCTTCCCAACTAAAATCGTCTAGGATATCGCTTGTTTCATTGAATTTTTCTTTGATAGCTTTTTCAATTTGTTTTTTTAATGCAGTAGTTGGAGCTCCATAAACTTTATAATAACTATCTTCTGATAAGCATGATGTGTTAAATGTTCCTTTGTTTAAATTATCTACTGCTGTTGGTTGAGGAGTAAAAATGATATCTTGTTTTGCTAGGTCATTTTTTAAATCGTTCCAAATTAAGTTAAACGTACCACACCAAGCGGTGTTTGATGTTATTTCATCTTCTAATGATGTTACTACACTTAGCTTTGTATTAACTTTTGCTGGTGGTACATATTTTCTGCCCCATGTACTAAATATTACTGGTTTGTTATGCTTCATTCTGTTTAAATCAATTAAAAACATTGTGCCAATTATGATTGCAATTATAATTAAAACTGCAAGTATGATTTTTGTGGATTTCTTCATATAAATCACCTTTTACCTTTCTCTTATAATACTTTTTTTGAGTTTTAGAAGTTTCATTTACATTTACCTTTTAAATATTCTCCTTATCCAACTAAATAATTTGTATATTATTCCATGTTTTTCATATTTTATCAATTCTTTTGTATCTTCATTTTCTAGCACTTTGGTGTTTTTTTCAAATAGTTTATTTGGATCATATTTTTTCCTAAGTTCATCTTCGTATTTTTTATCATTTTCAAGTAATTGTTTGTCTAATATTTGCTTTTCTTCTTCTGTGCACCAATAGTTTCTATATATAACTGTTATTAAATCTTTTGTTTTTTCCTTTAAATCTTGCTCTTCCAAAGGTTTTCGAGGGTCAATTTTTACACTATAGTTTGGTTTTGAAACATCTTCAAAAAAGCCTCTTAGTTTTAAAGGTATCTTTTCAACTTCCGTTTTTGGTATGTATTTTAGTATTTCAATTAATTCTGCTGATGCTTCAGCAAACTCATTTGTAACCAATTTTATTCTCCTTTTCTATTCTTTTTCTTCTTCATTATCTTGAACAAGATTTTCAATTTTAGCATATTCTTCTTTAACTTCATGACTTGCTTTTCTTACTTCGCTTGCTTTCCTTGTAACTGCTATATTTCTTACAGATTGCATACAGTTTTCTGTAATAGGTTGTTTTTTTGTTTCTTGTCTTTCTTGCTCTAGTTCCATGGCAAGTTTTTCTGGATCTTCTATTTCTTTAAATTTATCTCTAAAATATAGTTCTCTAACTATTGGAGAAGTAGTTATTGATATATCTTCTGTTTCTTTGGGTCCGCTTATATCCATTTTTGTAAAGTAGTCTTTCATAATTTGGTCTATTACTTCTTTATCATCAAACTCCACTTTTGCAATTTTGGAAAATTCTGATAGTCTTCTTCGTGATAACTCATCTTGCATTCCATAGCTAATTCCGCATAAGTTTTTGGGCTGATTGTGTTTTAAAACCGGAATTTTAATTCACTAGGTGAATTATATTCTGCTCGTTTAATAAATTGTGTAGTATCTAGTGCTACGGCATCTCTAATGCATTCTGCCATCTTCATTACCTTTTGAACTTCTATACTATCTATTTGGTATTTCCTCATTAATTCTTCCGTTTTTTCTTCTACTGCTTGTGAAGCTTCTTTATATCCAGTTTGTCCATATCGGTCCCTATACATTTCTATTTTGATTTGCTCAGCTTCTATTGTTGCTTGTATTAGTCTTATTTCATTGTCTGAAATTTGCCCCTGTAAATCTTCTCCAGCTATTTTTGCACTATATTTTTCATGTTCCTCGTAAGCATCTAACTGCCTTCCACATGAATAGTATTTACTTGCTTCAAGAATTATTTTCTTTGTTTGTGCATCAAAACCTTCTAAATTAGCAATCATATTTGAATACATTAATACTCTAGAAATGTGTTCTTCTCCAAATTTCTTATGTTTGCTATAATATCCGTTTTTCTTGTATCTCTGAAAAAGCTTTTTTTACTTCTTGTAAATCTAGATATGCTTTAGCTTCATCTAAAGATAGCTGCTTACCTCTCTCTACTGGATATTGTTTTGTTTTAAAAATTGCTTCGAATGTAGTACTATCTAGGCTTGAAGATTGTTCTAGTATTTCAATGCTTTTGCTTGGTTTTCCTTGTATTTCAGACTTTGAGTCATATTGTCTTTGAATTTCATCTATTGAATAGTCTATATCTAAACTAATACCTGCCATCATTTGCTTTTCATATATGCTTGGTAGCAATTCATATTTTTCTCTTTCTGCATTTATGCTTTGTTTTATTTGTTTTAATGCTTTTAATCCTTCTTCTCTATTGCCTTCTTGTATTTGTTTTTTTACTGTTTCTATTGTATCATGAAGAATTTCATTTAGGTGTACATTATTAAATATCGCATCTGGATTTGCAAATTTACCAGTTCCTTCGCCTACTAACTCCTGAAATAAATCAGATGTAAAGTGAGCATTTCTAACATTGTTAAATTTTGTTATTATTTGTTCTATGAGTTCTGGTTGTATTGTTTTTTTTGTTTTAAATTTTTCTAGAAGTTTATCTATCTGGTCTCTCTGTACTTTTGCTAATTCTCTTCTGTCTATTAATTCAATTGGAATTTTTCTTCCTGATTTTTCACTTAGAGAAATTGCAGCTTGTATGCTTTCAGGGTCTACTTCTTCAAAACAAATTATACTCGCAGGTTGAATTTTTTTATATTCTCCTGTTTCTTCAGATGTGTCTTGAATTTCTATATCTACTTCAGAATAAAGTCCTCTTGTATAGTCTGGCAATTTTTTTGCTGTATAATATTTTTCTGGTCTTCCTGCATATGTTCCAATTTCATTATTGTCTGAGCATATATCATATGGTGCCATTGCAACAATTGCCTGTTCATTAAAGTCTTTTATTGATATCATTAATTTTTTAGTGTTATCTCTTTGTGCTGTACCTATATTTTCTTCTGTTATATAACTATAGCATAATGCGTGTCTTTCTGCCATTTTTGTTGTATTCCATTTATCATACATATCTCCTTCGGCTGTACTCGTTTTATAAGCATCCATTACACTTACCATTTTGCTAAATGGTCCATTCATCTTTCTTACTACATATTCATGGCCGTCTTCTGTATATTGAATTTGTTCTGTAAAATTCTCATTTTTTGAACTATTCAATTCTTGAACCATATCTTGGGTATAAGCCATCCTTATAGTAGTTTCGAGAGATATTGCTTGCTTGTATCTAGCAATTATTTGTGCTTTACTTTCTTCTACATTTTTTTCTCTGTATTCGTTTCTTATTTGTTTAATATCTTCTTGTTTAATTATTTCTTGTATTTTTGCTAGTGCCTCAAGGGCTTGTATCTTTGCTCTATCCTTATCTGCAATTTGTTCTTGCATTTGAATTTTTTCTAATAGTTCTTGAACATTACTTCCATATTTTCTTGTTAATTCAACTGCTTTATCGTAATTTATTCCTAATGTTCTTTCAAGATAAGCATTTTTAACTTCTATGAATGTTGATTGTTCATTTTCTATAATTCCATCTAGTTCTATATTTTTCTTTTGATTAAAGTTTTCTATATCAGAATAATTAGTTATTTGATTTGCATCTTCTGGGTTTAAAACTAAATATGAAATAATTGTCTTTTCATATTCTGTCATTGGCTCTTGATTATTCTGTATTTTACTTGAAACCAGCTTTAAAAATTCATTTGGTTCCATTATTAATTTATATATATTGTTTTCAGTATGGTGACTTCCTTCTTTATCTATAGACTCTACTAATTCTTGTATTAGTGGTGCAAGATATTTACTATCTTGTTTTAAATATTGTATTGTAAAGTTTAAAACATTTAAAGCTTCTTTACTATGTGATATTGTTTCTAGTCTTGCTTGTATGTTGGGATATCTTACAATTATTTCTAAGTTGCCTTTTCCTAAAATATTTACAATATCTGGTTTTAAAGAACTAAACCTTAAAGTTGTAAATAGTGTTGCATTTTTTTCTGAAAACTTTTTCATTAGCTCTATTTCTTGTTTGGTTAATTCTGTTCTTTCTTGTTCTTCAAGCTCTTTTTTATATCCCATTTCTGCTAATTTTTTAAATGTTTCTTTATTTTTATCTGCATAGTTTAAGTATAGTGGTTGTTTTTTTATTGCTTCTAATAAGACCTTTTCTGTAATGCATTCTTTTGGAAAACCTTCAAATCTATCAGTATTATCAAATTCTCCTATTCCACTAATTACTCTCAAAGCAAGTTTTTCGAAAATTTTTGCTTCTTTTTCATTGTGTGGTACAGGAGCTATTCCAAGATTAGATGTGCTTTTCCACATTTCTTCTGTCCATATTTCTCTTGGAACATTTAGAACATTCTCGTAGCCTTTTTTTATAAGTTCTTCCATTGTTTTTACATACCATTTTCTATATTCTTCTTTTTGTTCTTCCGAAAATTGTGCTTTCCATTTTTTGTATTCTTCTCTTTCCTGTTCACTTTGTATTTGTTCTATATCTTTATCTATATATGGAATGTTCTGTGCTTCAGTTGCTAGACTCATATTATGTTCTAGAAGCTTATCATATAATTCCATTGTTCTTTTATATATTGGCAAAAGTCCAGTTGTTGGTTGTTTTTCTACCCAGCCACGATTTGGTGAGTTATAAAGAGATTCATTTATTTGGAAAAGTATATTTTCACTCATTCTTTCTCTTGGTATGCTATCTATTACTAAATTGCTATATTCTTCTGTTTTTATTTTATTAATTATTAGTTGTTCTGCCCATTTTTCATATTCTTCATCAGTGATATTAGGGTTAATGTTTTCTAGTGGAATAGTCTTTATCATTCTAATATCTTTATTTACTAAGATTTCGTATATTTCTTGGTTTTTACTTTCTTTTGGAAGTATTTTTAAAAAGCTCTCTACATTTGATATGTTTACAATTTCTTCTGCACAGATTTTACATAAGTTTGGAGTAATGTGTTTTTTGCTAAGATTTCTTAGCATGTTCATTATGTATTCACTACTTTTATTATTCATTATGGACATTACTTGTTGTTCATACCATTCTTGGTATTCTTCATCTGTCATTTGTTGAAAAGCATTATCTTCTGGTAAATCATAAATTGCATCTTTTTGTTTTTCTATAGCTAATTCATAAATTTCTTTTGTTTTTGCTTCTCTTGGCATTAATCTCAATATTCTTCTAACACTATCTTCTTCAGCTTTATCTATTAATTCTTTACTAAATTTTTCATCAAATAATTCTGGTTGCATTCTCTCAAACCATTCATTATTTACATCGCTTAAGCTTATTGAATTGGTTTTTTGTATTAAGTCTTTTACCGTTTGCCCATCTATTGCTTTGATTGGTGTTTCACTTATAAAATCTTCTATTTCATTAAAAGGAATTGTTCCTTCTTGTTTTGCTATAAAATTTCTTACTATCTCTGGTTTTATAAATTCTGGTTTTGTATCTAATAGTATATTTGTAAGTTCTCTAAAATCTCTAGCACTTTCACATTTTCTTTCAAGTGCATTTTGGTAAAACTCTTTATATTTTGCAGATGGCTCACCTTCTAGAATTCCATTAATATTAGACATACTATTTCCATCACAGTTTATAATATCATAGGCATTTTCTCCATATATGTCTATAATATTTTGCAACAACTCATTTCCCTCTTTTGGTCCTAGTATTGTGTCTCTAGTTTCCTTATCTTCTTTAACACACATAATTATTTTTAGTGTTTCTATATCTATATCATATTTATCTAGGATATCCTTTGCCGTTCTACTAAGATGATTATAAATTTTTTCGATAAATAATTTTGGTTCTTGAAGTTCGTCTACTGTAAATTCACTTTCTTGTGGGAACTTTGGTTCTAGTTCTTTGTTTATTTGCTCTAAATTATCAATATAAATTTTGAGTTTTTCTTTTCTCACTTGTTTTACCTCTTTATTTAACTTTTTTCTTCTTTTTGTTTTATATTTTTCTACATGATATTATATCATAAAGTTTTCTTTTTTGAACAAGTTCTATTTATTTTTATAAAAAAGTGGTAGAAGTCTTGCTTCTACCACTTTACCTATCCTATCATTTTTTGCAAAAGTGCAATTCGTCTTTGCTTTTCTTCATCATCTTTTTCATAGATGATGCTTGCATTTTCTCCATCATGTTCAATTACCAAAATGTCTCCTTCTTGAATTTCTCCAACTGTTTCAATTATTTTGTTAAGAGAAATATCAATCATTTCTGTTTCTTTGCTGAAGAAGTCGCATACATTACTTTCCTCTACGGGAATCATCTCGACTTCGCATACTGCCCATTCGTTTTCAACCCTGTCTACGGATGCATAGCTTTTCATTGCTTGCTCCTTTCTTCAAGTTCGGGACCACTTAAGTAGTCACCTGGGGAAGTACTGAATGTAACACTATCTGTTGTAATAGTTGCAACTACAGTTCCACATTCGTCTGTTCTGTAGACTTCAATATTTCTGTCTTCTAAGTTTTGCATTGTTTCTGCTGTTGGGTGGTTATACTTATTCCCAACTTTTGCCGAAATTAAAGCATATTGCGGGTTTATTGCATCTAAAAATGCTGTGCTTGTTGAAGTATCACTACCGTGATGCCCAACTTTTAAGATTTCTGCATTTAGGTCTATGCCTGTCCGTAGAATATCTGCTTCAACATCTTTTTCTGCATCGCCTGTCATTATTACATCCATTTCTCCAAAGGATACTTTTATAACAGTTGAGTAGTTGTTTAAGTTTCCTGTTGGTGCATTAATTGGCCCAATTATTTCAAAGGTTGCATCACCAATGTTATAAGTTGTTCCAACTTCAGCATATTCGGTTGTGTAATTGCCTGTACTTATCTCGTTCATGAGTTTTAAGTACCAGTTTGTGGTTATTGTGTCTGTAACATCTGGCAGAACTATTGTACCTACTTCGAAGTTTGTAATTACATCATACATTCCACCCATGTGGTCGTCGTGTGGATGTGTTCCAAACACGTAGTCAATTTTAGTTATACCTTGATCTTTTAGGTATTGAACAACGTCTTTACCTGTGGACCGTGTGCCACAGTCGATTAATGCTGTGCTGTCTCCTTGTTCGAAGAAAAAGGAATCTGCTTGGCCAACATCTATCATTGTTAGCTCCAAAGTTCCTTCAACTGATTGAATTGTTTCGGTTGGCTTTTCTTGTTCCTCTGCATTCTGCTTTGGATCTTCTTTTGGCTTGCTTTCCTCTTGAACATCTGGTTTTGAATCTTCTTTTGGTTTGCTTTCTTCTTGAACATATGGCTTTGAGGCTTCTTTTGGGCTTGTTTCATTTGGAATTAAGTCTTTTGCGTTAATTCCAAGCACTGTTGCTAATGCTAGGATAATTATTGTTGCAAGTATTTTACCTTGCTTCTTTCGATCGTTCTTGTCATTTGACATGTACGATACCTCCTTAAAAGTTTTACTGTTTTATTATAGCACAAATTATGGGCTCGTGCAATGTTATGTTGACTCTTGTTATATGTTTTCTTCTACTAGAACTTGCCCTTCTAGATTTTTTAGGTAGATTTTGTTTTCGTCTATAAGTAGATATGTGCGCTCTGAACCGTTTCTTGGTCTTGAGATTGAACCTGGATTTGCAAATATTTTACTATCTTGTTTTGTTATCATTCCATAATGTGTGTGACCACTTAGGAATATGTCTCCACAGTATTCTGGTAGGTGATATTTATCATATAAATGACCGTGTGTCAGTGTTATAACTTTTCCGTTTAGGTTGATGTGCCTTACGTCTAGCAGTGCAAATTGTAGTAGGTCTTCTATTCTTTCATTATCGCAGTTTCCTCTTACTGCTGATATTTCTTTTGAGTATTTGTTTAATAGGTCTGCGACTTCATCGTCGTTTATTGTGCTGAAATATCCGGCAGAAATCACCTAAGATTAGCAGTCGGCTTGCACCTTCCTTATTATATATTTCTAATATTTGTTTTAAGTGGTCGACATCTCCATGGATGTCGGAAATTACTATGGCTTTCATTGAGATCACCTTTCTTTATTTTTTAATTTTTTATTCTCTTTATTGACTTATGTAAACTTTTGTGTTATAATATTTTTTGTTCTAAGACCAGTGGTCTTAAATTTTTTTAGGAGGTCTTCTTATGGCGCGCAAAGATTTCTTACCTACTGATGGAAAAATGTCGAACAACCACAATCAGAACAAAATGATTCGTGAGGCAGCAAAGGAATTCGGGATTCCTGAAATGGAACTTTCCAAGGAAATTCATGCGCAAAAGAACGAATGGTATGGCGGTGACTTTACCTACCAGGAGCTCCGGGAAATCGCAAAGGAACTTAAGGAGCGTCTGGAGAAAAAGAAGCGGTGATAACGACCTCGGGAGAAAGGCAATAGCCTTTCTCCTTTAATTTATTATTAATCATTCACAATCCACTCGCCATTCTTTTTACTGTTCTTTCTTCCTACTAGACCTTTTTTCTGCATTTCTGACATATAGCTTTTTACTGTCCTTATTGATTTATCAATCTTTGTTGCTATTTCTTCTTGTGTTGTCCTCGGATTTTCTTTTAATATATTTATAATTGCCTGTTCTTCTAATGTTTGATTACTTGATTTTATTTCATTTTGATTTTTTTCTTGAACATAATCAATATGTGCAAACCTATTTTTTAATTCATATTTACTTCCTGTAAGTAGATTATAAAAGAATTTTTCTAAAAATGATGTATCTTCAAATACCTTCTTTTCAAAATTTTTATAGTTTGCTCTTACTAATGAATTTCTAAAATACCATGAATTATCTGCAAATACTTGCATTTTGATATTAAATCCAAATGTTCTTAAATACTTAATCATAAATACTGCTATTGTTCTTGTATTTCCTTCACAGAATGGATGTACTTGCCATATATTTGATGTGAATTTGCATAAATGCTTAATTGATTCATCAAAACCTAAATGTTTATATAAGAATTTCTTTTCCTGCTCAAAATCATATTCGATAGTTTCTTTTATTGTTTCATATGGTGCATATATTACTGTATCTCCATTAAGTACCCATTCTCTTTTTGTAAAATTATAATCCCTGTATACTCCTGCTCCATCAAATATATCTTTAAATAATCTTTTATGAATATTTAGTAATTCCATTGGTGAAAAACTAAATGCTTTTTCGCTTAATATTTCTGTAATCCTTACTGCAACTTTATCTGCTTCTTCATTTTCTTTTTCAAATTTTTTTCTGCTTCCTTGTACTTCATAATATTCATCGATTCTTTCTTTAACTTCTTCTATATCTATATTGCCTTCAATGTGTTCTTTAGCTTGTTTAATTAAGTATTTTGAAGGTTTAAGTCCATCTACTTCTTGCAAACCAATTGCTGTTTCCCATGTCTTTGTTTTCTCTACTTTGCTTGGTTCACCTTGTTTTATATACTCTGATAATTCTAAATTCCAGGCTTTTTCCTTATCCATAAATGGCACCTCCTACATATATTATTATATCATTTTTCATGTGTTAAATCAACATTTATGGTGCAGATTTTGCACTTTATTTTTATGGTGATTGCACCTTATTTTTAAAAGTTCAAAAACTTTTGACACTATTGGGGGTAAAAATCAAGGGGCTTTGAATTTTCTGATAAATCTGATTATTGGGATAGACTCGAACTTACGGCCTTCGGGTTATGAGAATTCAATTAGCCATTTTTGAAGTTTATTGAAATGTTTAGTTTTTATTGAAATATAAATGTTTATAGCACTTTTCTTTTACTGAACTCTTGTGTGATTTTTGGACAGTTTTGAGAGCTTTTGTCCCCTTTCTGTCCCCAAGATTTTAAAAGTCTTGTCACACAAGATGTTCAAATATACTTTTGCAAATTGGGGACATTTGAATTTTATATAATTTGGAGGTTTATTTATGAATAATTTTAGAGAAGTTAATGATGATATTATCAAGGAATGGTTAAAATTTAGGGAAGAAACCGCATTCTGCAATATGACTCCTCAAGATAAAAAATATTGTATATATTTTGATGAATTGTCTGAAAAAATAATGAATAATGTACCAAAACAAAATAAGAAATATGTTCAGAAACAACTAGATCAACTTGATAAAAATTTTATGGACTATCTTTGCTATTGGAATGAAAAATATTATAGAAATGGTTTTGTGGATGGTTCTCAATTAGTTATGGGGTGTTTTGAGAAATAGTGAAAAAGTGTGAAAATTGGTTTATTTCCTTTTTTCACACTTTTTTATAATTATTTCATGTTTTTAAAACATTATAATATTTCTATTTTTACTAATAAATATGTAAATTAAATAAATTTAATATCCTCATAAAAAATAGAATTTTCTCTTAAATATTTTATAACCTCGTTGAAATTATATTTACTAATATCAGCTATTATTTTATTTAATTCATCAATGTTTTTATCCTTTATAATAATACCATTCTCTTTAATATTTTCTTCAGCTCTTACTATGAGATCGTAAGTATCTATTTTCTTACCTTTTAAATCATATTTTATATATTTTAAAATTTCACAATTTACTTTGTTTTCTTTATAGCTCAACATAAATATCCACCTCACATAAATTAATTTCCTAAAATATCCCAAGCTGTTAACATACCTAATATACTTTCGCTAGGCTTTCCATTTTCAGTTATATATACTCAGCCTAATCTCTTTTTTCTTACAAAATAATCTTTAAAAATATCTTCAACATCATAGATATTTTTGTTTCTTGATATAAATACAAAATCTTCGGTTGAATGATTTTCTATCTTTAAATATTCTAATATATCACTAAACTTTGTATTTTTATCAACAACAATTCCACTTTCTACATTGACAATATCTAATAATGTGCTTTCACTAAACACACCTATGACAATTCCATTTTCAAGTATAGGAATATGAGTATATATTTTATCCACCATATCCTTAATTGTTGCTTCAATTGTATCATTTAAAGTCTTACAATACATATTTTGCCTTTTTATACACATATTGCTATTGTATATAGTTGGAGGATTATTTATTTCATCAATAATACTTTTAAGTTTTATATTCATATCAGGATTTGGACATACAACATATCCATATTTATCATTTCTTTTATGAGTATTTATATTTCTAACTTGTTTTATAATTAATAATTCATCTTGATATCTTCTTACTACACTATTTTTCTTACTTAATTCTTTTATTTGAGAATCTATAGGTACATTGTCAGTTCTAATACCAACTGAGTTACATTTTTTTCTTATAACTTCTTCAAGTTCTTTAAATAAATCAACTAATTTATTACCTTCTTCAGTAAAATTAACTATATTTTCGTTCATCTAAATCTCCTTTTATTTCATTTTTTATTATTTTCAAAAACAAATCTAAAATTAGTATATAGAAAACTAATAAACTTGATATTATTTAGTAATATATCATAACATTCCTGCACACTTTCCTCAAAAACCCTGTTTTTGTGTGCAACATGATTCCTTTTATTTCTTAATTCATCTAATTCTTTATACAGTTCCGTTATGATTTCTCTAGAATTTTTCATATTGTTTTCATTACAAAAATCTATAAAACATTTTCTAATAATTAGCTCATCAGTTACATAGTATTTATATCCAATTAAATGTATAGCCGATCCTAATTCAAGTTGTTCAATATTTTCAATAAATGTATTATTCTTTTGATCTATGAAAACTTTTATATCTCTTGGATTAACATGCTTTTTTTCATATCTTTTCATAATATAATTATGATATTTTTTAGCCATTATTTCAAACATAATGTTTTCAATTACTTTTAATATTGGCATCAAAGTTGCACTATAATCCATTGTCATTTGAACTGATTTCATATATTCATATATATTTAGTGAAGTTAAAATATAAACTTTATTGTCATCACTCATCAATTCAACTATTTCTTTATCAAAATATTTTAATAATATAGCTTCATTACAATATTTTTCTTTTGATTTATTAACTAATAATTCACACTTTTCAATTTTTTCATTTGTTGGTCTTGTTATTTGAAGTTTATTTTCAATCAGTTCATTGGTTACAACATATTTTTTAAATTCTTTTGCAACATTTAAAGCCTCTTTATACATTCCTGAGTCATATAAAAACTTATAATATATTGGATAACTTCGAACCTTTAAAGCAGTATCCTGCTTATAATTGTTTAGTCTTTTAGATTTATAATTATGCATTAAATTATAATAGATTTTTGCATTTTCATAATCTTGTTCATCACAATAGTATTTTAGAAAAATGTAAATTGCATTTAATGAGTTAAATTCAACAGCATATTTTCCATATTCAAAGAATTTTTCATTATTGTCAATTATATAGTACATAATGCTTAATTCTTGCGAAATGATACGAATTCCTTCAGTAATTCTATCGTGATTCTCATTTGGATTTAATTTTTTATTATAATCATTACATTTAATATAATTTTTAAAAGCAATTTCTTTATATTCAATTATTCTATGTAGATATTCTTCATTTTTATCTTCTAAAATGGTCTGAACTTTAAACAATATTCCATCTGTAATATTATATTTTCGAGATAGTTCTTTTGATTTATAATAATTAAGTTCTGCTAAACTATAATTATATAAATATTGGTCTTTTTCCTTAAGTCTTTCAATTCTTTTACTATCTTCTAGTAGTTTAGAACATTTTAATATTTTTTCATCTTCTGAACTAATATCAAATTCGCAAAATCTCCTAAAATAATTTTCGTAATATTCTGAACTATTACTCATTACTTTCATCTCCTATAAAAATAATACTTCTGTCTCAAATTATCTCATTTTTTATCATTAAATTTCTACATAAATTTTAGTTCTTTATATTCAATCATACTAAAATCTCCTTTATTTACATTTTTAAATTATTATTTAATATATTTCTTAATTTTGTTACTTCTTCTTGATTTAGTGTTATACCTTTTCCCATTTTTTCGTGATTTTCTGACCAATCTCTTATGTCATATTTAGGCTCTCTTTCATTCCAACTAATAAGATTCAACTCTTTTTTCCAACCTTTTTCTGTTTCAGATAGAACACCTAATTGTTCAATTATTTCATATTTTATTTCATTCATACTACCACATCCTATTCTTTAATATTTCCATTAGCATATTCTTTTTCAATATCCTCAATTTCTTCATCTGTAATGTTGTAAATTGAATAAACAATTTCATTTATTTTTTCTTCAGCATCATCGACATTGGTATCATTTAAAATCATATCAACATACTTTTCTATTTCTAATTGAATATTTTTTTCTGGAATTAAAATAGGGGTTTCTGATAATGGCTTTTGATATAGTTCAAATAAATACCCTTTTCTTTTTCCTTTATAAAAAAACCACATATAATATAGTTTAGAGTTTAATACTGCTAAAATATATTTTAGACTTACATTTTCTTTATATTCAGGTTTTAGATTTATATAATAAACATCTCCACTAGCATACCAATCACATTCATTATATCCAAAAACATTCCCTTTTGATTTGTAAGGTGCTACTATTTTCGGTGTTTCATACATAAATTGTTCTCTAGGTCTAGTTAGGGAATATAGCTTTATAGTTCCGTTTGGCTCAACTTCAGCTCTGTTTTGTAGAATTTCTTTGTATTGTTCAAAATGTTGTTTTAAGTGTATATCCTCATCTTTTATATAATTTTCTTTAGATATATATAACACGAATTCTTCTGTTTCAGTCGAAGTTTTATATCTCCTTATATCACTATTTTTATACAAAGGTTTTACAAATCTTTTTTCTTCAGAAGTTAAATTTAGTAATGCAATCTCACTCTGATTTAGTATAAAAATTCCATCTCCTTTTTCAATATTATTACTTAGTTTATACTTTCTTAAATGAGCATCTGTTACTTTATCTGAATTTGATTTTAATCCTTGATGTATATAACAAAATTTTTCAAGATATTCATTACCTTCAATTTTAGATAATACTTTGCTATCTTTATTTTTACTCATTCTAATATAATTGTTTTCTCCATCAAACAGCTCATTATAAGAAATTTTATATCGTTCTATATTTTCATTTTGTGTATTGCTATACAAAATTTCATTTATATTGTTATCTGAAATATCTCCCTTAAGTTTTACATTTATTACATTTGCAAAAGATAATTTCATTTTTGATAATTCTGTGATAAGATTATGCTGTCCTAGTGCATTTTTAAATATCTTATATTCATTGAAGTTAATCAATTTTCTTATGTTAGTTCTCTCTTTAAAGTCTGCTCTTAATTTATTTCCTCCTGTTGCAGTTATATAATAATTAGTTGTGATAAATTTTAATTCTCCTGAAGTGTTTAATAAGTCAATACCTTTATGGAAAAAGTAATAAAATAAATCCATTTTGCCTTGTTTATATTTTTTTCCAAAATCAGTTTTTGCTATTTCTTCAAAAATCTCCTTATTTCCTTTCTCTCCTACATAAGGTGGATTTCCTATAACTATATCAAATCCATTGTTTTCAATAAATACTTCTATATATTCAAGCATCCAAGCGAAGTATGGTTTATTATGAGATTTGTCAATCTCATATAATTCTATTTCCTTATTTGATCCAGCAAAATTTAATCTTAATAATTCTTTTCTTGCTGTTTCTATTTTTTCAAGTAGTTCTTTTTTTCTGTTAGGCTCATTTTCTCCATATAGTTCTTGCTTTAACTTAATTAAATCATCTATTTGTACTTTTTTCTGTCCATCTCCAAACTCAATTTGATTACCTGAAATATATTGTTTATGTCCTTTTAAATCCTTAATAATTCCTTTACTATCATTAAATTTGATATTTTCTCTATCTTTTAATTCTTCAATAAATTTCTCATCAATTAGTTTTATTCCATTATATTCATCTACTAAAGAATTTCCCTGCATAATTTTGCAATTTAAATTTGGTAATGGCTCAGGATCTCCTGTCTGATCAACAACTATTGATAACCATAATCTTAACTTTGTAATATCAACAGCACTATTTTCAATATCTACAGCATAAATACTATTTTTAATAGTGTGCCATTTCATATTGTAAATACTTCTTTTATTATTAGTTATCTGTTCTTCAGAATATTTTCTTCCAAACATTCCTAACTTATTGTAAATCAGCATATATGAAGTTAATATATCTCTCATTTTTACTATTTCATTTAATATTCCTAATGGAAATGCACCTGATCCAACAGCAGGATCTGCAATTTTTATATTTTCAAGTGCTTTATCAATTTGTATAATATTATTAAATACTGTATCTCCTAGTAAATGAGTTTCTTTTGTCGCATCTTTTAAGTCCATATCTCGAATCATTTCTCCGTATTGTATAAATTCCTTAATTTCTTCATATTTTACTCCAACTTTATTTACTAAGAAATTTGCAATACTTTCTTGACACATATAATGAACAATTTCTCTTGGCGTATAAAATGCTCCTTTTGATTTTCTGTCTTTGACATCAAGTAAGTTTTCAAATATTTTTCCTAACATTTCAGGATCGACAGCAACATCCTTTTCCAATGGTTCTTCTTCGTTCATTGTAAAGTTATATCTATCAAAAAAATCTAATATCCCTGTTTCTTCTTTATTAGAAAATATTTCGTTATCAATATTAAATCTTGCAATTTCCCATTGATAATTGTCTAATGGCTCAAATAATCCTCCGTTAAGGAATGGTATTTTGCAATTAAATAAACTAAAATATTGATTTTTTCTTTTATGGTTAAGCCCATCATAGAAAAAAGGCTCTAAATAATCATCGAAGAAATTCTTTTTTCTATTTATACAATTATCGAATATTGCCCTAATAAATCTTTTTTGTCCTGATCCCCATTTATTATCAAAACTTGTATTTGCAAATATGTCGGATAAGCTTTCAATTTCTTGTTTATTGTCATTATATTTTTCAAGTAGTTCTTTTTTTATTTTTTTACTTCCATTAAAAGTAATGTAATATTTATCTAATATTTTCTTTTGGATTACATCGCTTTTATTATAAATAGTATTATATTCTTCCATATTTAGTAGTTGAGGAACTAATCTTATACCAAGCCATCCTTTTTTCTGTAAGAAATATATAAATACAATTTGTCCCATTAGTTTTTTTGTGAATTCTTCTGAAGTAAAATCACATCTATTAGCTTCACTAATAAATTCTTCATTAGCCTCTAATGTTTCTTTTAATTTTAAATAGTTTTCTTTATAATTTTCAAAGAAATCTTTTGTAACTTTTTCTACACTAAATTTTTCTTCAATTTCTTCAATAGAATATTGTTTATTATTATTTTCCAATAAGTCTAATAATTGCTCTTTAGCTGTATGATTAGGCTCATCTTTCCCAAAAAGGTATGAATATCTTTTAGCTGGAGTAAATTTAGTTTTAAATTTTCCTTCTCCAAAATCAAGTTCTTGTTTAACAAATGATAATCTCCATATATCATCAGTTTCACTATAAATAGCAGCAAGAGCAGAATCAAGTTCAAATCTATTTAATAAGTGAGCTATGTAGTTTCTTTGTAATGTTCTTGCGTTAGCAGGATTCTTGTTGGATTGCAATTTTATAATTAATACCCCTATACTTCTTCTTTTATTATCTTCGTATTTAGCATATAGTTGAACTGTATCAATATAATGCTTATATTGTTCACTACCTGCATTATATTCCCTACTATTTTGGATATCTTCTTGTTCTAAATTTAATAAATCTCCTATAAATTCTTTAAATTTATTTATATCGAATCTATCTTCAAGCATATCAAGATATTTTTTTGTTTTATCACTTGCTATTGCCATTTATATTCCCCCCATTAAAATACATATTCTGATAGAATTATTTCTTTTTCTTTCTTACTTAATTCTTTATTATTTGTTTCAACTTTTGATTCTTGCTCAAAATATACTTTAGGAATCATTTTTTCTAACTCTTTAAAGAATTTTGCAATGTCATTTATTCCCGTAATTTTTTTAATTTCCTTATTTGCATCTTTTACTATTCTTACAGGAAGCTCTCCATTTTCTAATAAGCTTATTGTTTTATGTATTTTTTCAATTTCAATATCTGTAAATTTAGATTCTAATTTAAGACATTCTTTAAGTATCTTTATAATATTTTTTGCATTGCTTGTTCCTTTTTTATTTACTGACAATACATCACTATCAGAATCTTCTCTTTCAGAAACTTCAAAAGCTAATTTATTTTTCTTTAATAATTCATAATAATCACTTTTAACTTTTTTACTAGATTCTGATTTTGAAGCTTTAACATAGTCTATTGCTTGTTCAAAAGTTACTTCTTTAGTTTCTTCAGCATCAGAAATATAAAACTTCTTTAAATATCCTTTTCTAAAGAATGTAATTAAGCCTTCAAACTCTTCTTTCTTTCTTCCAATTTTTATTTTCTTTGGATAATTTTTTATTTTTTCAAATAATTCTTTGTCTTTATCTCTTATATCTCTTATTGTTTTCAAATAAGATAATTCAGAATTTATTTCATCATCCTCATCTTCAACTATCGTTGTCATTCTTCTAAATAATTCGTGTGTGCTTATTTCTTCATCTTCTGTTAAGAATTTTGAATCTTCTCCTAATATATCATGGAACATTTGCATTTTAGTAATAATGTTTTCTTCTAATGACATTTGTTCATTTGATTTACTTGTTGGGAAGAAATTATATACATATATTTCATCATGTTTTGTTCCAACTCTGTTAATTCTTCCAACTCTTTGCATTATTTTTGTAGGATTCCAAGGTAAATCATAATTTATAATAACATTACTTCTATGCAAGTTCATTCCTTCAGCAAGTACATCTGTTGTAACTAAAATTCTATATTCATTTAATTGTCTTTCTTTTCTATATGTAGGATCAAAATTTGCTCTTATAGAATTTCTAATACTATCTGGCATTGAGCCACTAAATATTAATACTTTTTCATCAAGTCTATCTTGTATATTCTTTGTTAAGTATTCAGCTGTTTCCTTTGATTCAGTAAATATTATAAGTTTATTGTCTTTAAACTCTTTGTTCTCTTTTAATTCTTTTATAAAATATTCTAATTTATCATCAACAGAAATACTATCCCATATAATTTTTAAATTTTCTAAAATGGCTAAATCTTTTTCTAAATCCTTAATAAAGCTTTTATCAAAATCTTCAGCTTCGAATTTGAAAGCATCCTCATTTATTGCTGCCTGTTCTAGTTTCTCAAAATCTTCATTGTCTAATAATTCTGAAATATTGTATTTTTTACTAATCCATACAATACCATTCTCATTATACATTTTTATAAACTCTTTATAAGAATCAATAAATCTACTTAATGTCATTTCAAACGCATATTTACTGCTCTCTAATCTCTTTACTAATATTCCTTTCATGAAACTTCCCATGTTAGCCTGACCTACTAATAAAGATCTTTGATTAGCTTGTAATTTGCTATCTTTAACATAAGTTAAAGGTTTATATCTTGAATAATTTAATTCTGTTATAGTTTGTATAGTTTTTTCAAATACCTTCTCTGCTTCTTCACTAAATTTATAAATTAACTTTTTAGGATCTGAAACTTTAGGAAATTTTAACCCTTGTTTCTTCAAATCGTCTGCATAAGTTTTTTGAATCTCCGTTCTTGTTCTTCTTATCATTACTTCTCTTAATACTTTATCTCTGATTTCTTCAGAAGTTTCTCTTATTGCTTCTTTATACTCATCAGTGCCTTTTTCAAAAGCATTAACTTTTTTTCTTAATGTATCAAAGAATAGTTCTAGATTTCTAGCACTTACAATAGTTGATTTATTCTTTGATTGAAATAAATATAATTGATTTGCTATATCAGTATTGTAATTATTTTGAGGTGTTGCAGAAATAAGGATAACTTTTTTGCCAACACATATTTCATGTAATTGCTTATATTGCTCTGTTTCAGCATTTCTAAATCTATGAGATTCATCAACAAATACATATCTGTATTGCTCTGAACCTTCTTCAATTATTTTATCTAACTTTCCTTCAGATTCTACTTTATAACCTCTAACTCCAAAATCACTTAAAACTCTATCCCAATAATCTACTAATACAGGAGGACACAAAAACAATGATCTTCCATCTAATTCTTGTCCTAACATAGCACATATATAAGTTTTACCAAGACCAACAACATCAGAAATGAATATTCCATTATGTTTTTCAATAATTCTTTTAGCTTGTATAACTGCATCCTTTTGATATTGTAAGGGTACAAATCCATCTGGATAAAATTTAGAATAATCTCTACTATCTATTAAATCATCGTTAATTTCTTCTTTAAAATATTCATAAAGAAATTTAACATACATTTCATAAGGAGTAATGTCCGATTTAACCCATGTTTTGTTTTCTATTGTATCAACACATTCTTGATTTACTTCAACAGATTCTTTCCATAGTTCTTCAAACTTATCAAGAGCAAATTGAACATCTGCAGCATTTTTCAATTCAACATTAAATTCAAGATTATTTACTAATCCTGATTGAGAAAAGTTACTTGATCCTGTTATTACTCTTCCAAAGTCAGCACTATCTTCATAATCTCTCATAATATATATTTTTGCATGAATAGGCTGTTTAGTATATATTCTTATTTCTAATTTACCTTCTTTTAAAAGTGAAATAAATTTATTTACTCCATTTTCAACGCTTTCAGTATCATCAGATTTTTCAAATTCTTTTTCTAGTGATTTTTTATACTCTTCAATAGATTCTTTATTTGAAAGACTAAACTCTTTTATTTGACCTTGTGCTTCTTCATACATATCTACAATTTGTTTATCTGTATTTATTCCTATAAGAATTCTAGTTTTTTCAACTTTTTCTAATGCCTCTTGAAGTAAATAAAATCCACTTGCTCTGAAATACCCTACTAACACATCAAAAAATTGTGTATTTCTATTTAAAATTTTTCCAAATCTATCATATAAATTTCTTTCTGGTTCGTTTGTAAAGAAAGTTAAATCATTATTACTCATATTTCATCATACTCCTACTACTTTATCATTTTCTATTAAAAATTTCTATTAAAAATCTTATTAGAATACTTTATCATTGCCTCTTTATAAACCTTGTAAGCTCTTGGATATTTATCTAGCCAATGTTCTGAAATTTCTTTCGAAGAAACTAAAATTTTTTCTTTATTATCATACATCTTACCATATTGAAGAAATAATTTAGATTTTAATTCTTTTACATTAACATCATCTTTCAGTTTTGGTTCATCACATAAATCTCTTATTATTCTATATTGTTCTTCTTCATTAAAAGAAAGCATATTTTTATATAAAGCTGTTCTTTTATTTGGAATTGACTGTTCTCTCATTGATTCAATACTAGTTATTGGAATATTTTTCCCGTATTTATAAGCATATACTCCCAATATTTCTATTATTTGAGTCGTAGAAAGTCCCTTATCTGTATCTCCTAAAATATCACATGCTTTTTTTATAAATATTTGATCCATTCTCCACCTACAAAATATAATCATACTATTATATTTTATATCATAAAATGACATTTTTCTCAATAAATATATAAAAATTTCATTTATAAAATTTTTAATTTTTTTCAACAAAAAAATCTATTCTCCGAATCGTTTTTCAAAGAATAGATTATCCTTTTATAATTCATACTTTTTAGTCTTTTTCTTTTGTTTTTGCTCTTTTTCTTGTTCCTTATTTTCTACATTTTTAATCTGCTTTTTCATGTCTGGAACATTATTATAAATTACTTCACAAAGTTTTATTTCCTTCTTAACCTTTTTTAGCATATCAGTAACTATAATAATATCTTTGGTAAAAGCATCCTTTTCTTCCTCATTAATACATTTATTTCTATGATAATATAACTTGTTTCTTTTATTAAGTATTATTTGTTTTTCTCTAAGTTTCTGATTTTTTAACTCATCTACTGCATCCGTTGTTTCTAATTTATATTTACACATAAATCTAATCTGTTCTGAATAAAATTCCATTTTCTTTACTTCTTTTTGCATTTCTGGTGTTAGCTTGTACTCTATATTATTCTTTTTATGAAAGCCTAATAAAAACTTATAATAGTAATATAATGCAATTATTCCTTTAGGCTTATATTTTTTCTTTATGCTACTTTTAGACGAATAAAACTTTGCTT
>OLSB01000031.1_pt1 | contig 151106 bp, 130 predicted proteins | sample 1672071 | NCBI WGS metagenome assembly OLSB01 (sample SAMEA3136642, study PRJEB25190) | human gut metagenome | biome: human gut; feature: human-associated habitat; material: faeces | place: Austria | collected 2013
ATCGAAAAAGTCGGTCTGTCCAATGTGGGAAAGACGGCGGAAGAGCTTTTGAATGCTGTGAAGGTGGGACATTGGAGCTTGTATCGGCTGCGATAAGCGAGATGGATGCCTCAGTTCTTTCCGCTAAGATGGAGCGGAAGCCGGATAGGCAAGCTCACCGGCACTGCTGCCCTGCTCAAAGCTTGCGCCAAACTCCGGCAACTCGATCCCTGCGCTTGATTTCTCCCAGAAGAACTTGACACGATCGCAAATAAGCGTTCGTTTTGACAAAAGAACCGAATTATAGTATAATAAAGTTTAACGGCGCAGTCTGGCTTATAGGCCTGACAGATGCCGAAATAATCAGTACGAAGGGGTGTCCCTGATAGGGACATAAAGAATATGAAGCGAAGCACCAAGAGCATTTTGATCGCTGCGGCAGCCGTCATCGTGATAGCAGGCGCTGTTGCGCTCATCGTAATCAATTCCGCAGTCAATCCAGACCCTGAACGCGAACACAGCATACTGTATCTCCAAAGCTCGGAAGACGAGAATACCTATGTTTTTTATGATGATGCAATGCTTGATACCTATATCCCGGGCAGCGTGGACGCATACCTCACTTGTGACGGCAGCGTTGCGCTGATGAGGGGCGGCACGGGCCTTTACCGCGCGGATAAGGACGGGATAATCAAGGTCTACCCCGTCGGCGTGGATCGCGCAGTGTTGTCACTGGATAACCGCTTTGCGCTGTTCTCCACTTCGACCAAGGCTCATGTCTACGACCATGAGAGCGGTGAAGTGACGGAGATAGAGGGCTTGAATGCCGAGGAGATCACAAGCCTTGTCATTTCGCCAAACAGCAAGGCGTTTGCGGTGTCCGTCATCGACGAAAACGGCAAGACCATGACGTATGTCTATAAGGACGGAGAGACGAAGCTGCTGCGTGAAAACGCCTGCATAGCAGCCATCGGGGATGACGGTGAATCCGGCTACTATGTTGAGGCATACGGAAACGAGCTGACAGGAAAGCTCTACTATATCGCCAAGACCGATAAGCTCATTGCCGAAAAGGCGGAGGCAAATTTTGAGATAAGCCGTGACCTTAGAGAGATTACCTTTGACATTGAAGAAAAGACCCATTACAGCATTGACGGCAGCAAGGCCAAAAAGCTGATGGACGCTTCGGTAATAACCTATGCAGGAAAATCGAGCTGCGCAATGGGCGGCAAATACTGCACGGTCAATATTAAGGACGTGGACAGCATTTTCGACTGCATCTACTATACCGCATATACATCGCAGGACGAGAACAGCAACACTTTGAGAAGCTATGACCTCTACTATGTCAGCTCAAACCGTGCCGTGACCAAGCTCGTCGGCGGCACGACCAGATTCGTTATCGGCGATGACGGAAAGAGGATCGCCTGCCTTGTGGACAACGATGTATACACCGTTTCCGCATACAACCCCACAAGCCCCACCAAGGTGATAACAAACTGCTATACCTTCACATGTACCGGTGATCTCGAGGAGTTCTATGCTGTGGACAACTATGCAACGCTGAAGTATGTCAGGCTTGGGGAGAGCCCCGTGACACTGCTCGCCAATGCATATTTCGTAATTATGGGCAGCGATGACACCTGCCTGTGCATCAATGATTACGAGGACAACGGAGGAAGCCTCTATTATGTTAAGAACGGCGTATGCTCCGAAGAACCCGTTGCAAACGGAGTGTACAGCGTTGAAGCTATGCACGGCGTGGTCGTTTATTATGCGGATGGAAGTGAAAGCACGGGCGTGTTCGACGTCTATGCAAGCAAGGACGCTATGCAGTTCGAGCTTGCACTTGAAAAGGTCCAGCTCACAAAGAATTAGAATTAACAGACCGATAAGCCGACAGGCTGCAAAGCTGAAAACACAGGAATTGTTCATATGCGTCCCGAATTGGGGCGCATTTCCCTATTTTGGACGAAAATGAGTATAGAATACACCTTTTCTTCCTATAATAATAAACACTGCTTGTACTTCCGGGGGTTTTATGCTATAATAAGCTTTGAATGGGCTATTATGCATAAGCCGTTTTACTGCGGCAGAAATTGCGATGAGGGGAGGGTGTTTCTTGCTTATCACGCATATCAGGCTTAATAATTTTCGCAGCTATGAAGAGCTGGTATTTGAGCCCACAAAGGGCTTGAACGTGATCGTTGGGCCGAACGCCGCAGGCAAGACGAACATCCTGGAGTCAATATTCTATGCTGCGCTCGGAAGAAGCCACCGCACCAGCCGTGACGTAGAGCTTATCAACCGAAGATACCACGGAGCTTATTTGGGCATCGAGCTTGAAAGCGAAGCGGGACGGCGAACGATAGAGATAAAGCTCAGAGACAATGAGCATAAAGCCATCAGGGTGGACGGCCGCAAGCTTAACCGCATGGGCGAACTGATGGGCGTACTGAACACCGTCATGTTTTCGCCGGAGGATCTGTCCATTGTCAAAAGCTCGCCCCAGGAGCGCAGGCGATTTATGGATATGGAGCTGTGTCAGCTCAGACCCACCTATTTTTACCGCCTTCAGCAGTACAATGCGGCGCTGAAGCAGCGGTCAAGCCTTGTAAAGGACTCATTCCCCTGCCTGCCCGATGAGACGCTTCTCGATTCGTGGGACGAGAGGCTTGCCAAGCTTGGCGGCGATATAATGAGCGTTCGAAACGCCTTTATGGAGGAGCTTGGGGATATTGCCTGCGAGCTGCACGGAAGGATCACCGATGATAACGAGGAGCTGTACGCCTTCTACAAGCCCAATGTGACAATGGGCGAGGAGCCTGCCAAGTCGCTCTATGCTGCGCTTGCAGGCGCACGCGAGGACGATTTGAGACGCGGATACACGACCCGTGGGCCGCACAGGGACGATATCGGCATACGTCTTAACGGCGAGGAGGTTCGGGTATTCGGCTCACAGGGGCAGCAGCGCACCGCCGCACTGAGCCTGAAGCTGAGCGAGCTTGCGCTGATGCGGCGTGAAAAGGGGGAATATCCCGTGCTGCTGCTCGATGATGTATTGAGCGAGCTTGACTGCGACAGACAGAGAGCGCTCTTGTCAAACGCGTTTGAATGTCAGTGCTTTTTGACCGCCACCTCCATAGAGGGGCTTGAGGATCTGCCGAACATGAGCGCATACGAGTGCTTTGACGGCAGGCTGACCAGGATAATTTAATCCGTTTTTACTTGAAAATCGGAGAGAAAGAGGAGACTATGGAAAATAATTATGACGCTTCGCAAATTCAGGTGCTTGAGGGCTTGGAGGCAGTTCGCCGCCGCCCCGGCATGTATATCGGTTCGACCGATGCAAGAGGCCTGCATCACCTCGTCTATGAGATAGTGGATAACGCCATTGATGAAGCGATGGCAGGTTATTGCACGCATATAAATGTTTATATTCATCTTGACAACTCCATAACCGTTGTCGATAACGGCAGGGGCATCCCCGTGGACATTCATCCCAAGACGGGCAAATCCGCACTTGAAGTGGCGCTGACCATGCTTCACGCAGGCGGCAAGTTCGGCGGAAGCGGCTACAAGGTTTCCGGCGGACTGCACGGAGTGGGTCTTTCGGTCGTTAATGCGCTGAGCGATGAACTGAGGGCAGAGGTCAGGCGTGACGGCAAGGTCTACCGGCAGATATGCCAAAAGGGCATCAAGATAACCGAGGTTGAGGTCGTTGGTATTTGCGGCGAGGACGAGCACGGTACCACCATCACCTTTGCTCCCGATGAGACCATCTTTGATGAGGTCAATTATGATTATGATACCCTGACAAGAAGGCTTCGCGAACTTGCGTTCCTGAATGCGGGCGTCAGCATCACCGTGACCGACGAGCGCGGCGAGACGGACAGAAGCGACACCTTCCATTACGAGGGCGGCATAGTGGAATATGTGACCTATCTAAACAAAAATAAGGAAGTCCTGCATCCCGAGCCGATCTATTTTACGGCAAGCAAGGTCGAAAGCGAGAAGGATTCCGCAAGCGTTGAAATAGCCATGCAGTATAACGACGGCTACAACGAGAACGTGTTCACCTATGCCAACAACATTAACACCATCGAGGGCGGCAGCCATTTGGTGGGCTTCCGTACTGCGCTGACAAGGGTGGTCAACGACTATGCAAGAAAGTACAAGATACTGAAGGATAACGACGCAAACCTCTCCGGCGAGGATACGAGGGAGGGGCTTTCCGCAATAATCAGCGTCAAGCTAACCGAGCCGCAGTTTGAGGGCCAGACCAAGACAAAGCTGGGCAACGCCTATATCAGAAACATGGTGGACAGCGCAGTGTATGCAGGGCTCATGCAGTACATGGAGGAGCATCCTGCGCAGGCCAAGACTATCGTCGACAAATGCCTCAGCGCAAGCCGCGCGAGGGAGGCGGCAAGGAAGGCGCGCGAGCTTACGAGAAGGAAATCGGTTCTCGACAGTGCGGCATTGCCCGGAAAGCTTGCGGACTGCTCCGAAAAGGATCCCTCAAAATGCGAATTGTTCATAGTTGAGGGCGACAGCGCAGGCGGTTCCGCCAAGGAGGGCAGGGACAGGCATTTCCAAGCCATCCTGCCGCTGAGAGGCAAGATACTGAACGTTGAAAAGACCAGGCTGGATAAGATACTGGGCAACGCCGAGATAAAGTGCATGATAACCGCTTTCGGCGCAGGCATGGATGCCGAATTCGACGAAAGCAAGCTCCGCTATCACAAGATAATCTGCATGACCGATGCCGATGTTGACGGAAGCCATATAAGGACGCTGCTGCTGACCTTCTTCTATCGCCATATGCGCCCGATGATTGAAAAGGGCTATGTGTATATCGCACAGCCGCCGCTGTATCTGATTAAGAAGGGCAGCCTTGAGAAGTATGTGTATTCGGACGAGGAGCTGAACCTCACGCTCGATGAGATCGGAAGGGATAAGATAACCGTTCAGCGTTATAAAGGTCTTGGCGAAATGAACCCGGAGCAGCTTTGGGACACGACCATGGACCCAGAAAAGCGCATCATGCTCCAAGTCACCATGGACGACGCAATGCTGGCGGACGAGGTGTTTACGCTGCTGATGGGCGATAAGGTGGAGCCGAGGCGTGAATTTATAGAACAGAACAGCAAGCTGGTCACGGATCTGGATATTTGATAAGGGGAAAGCACGATGGAAGATAACAACAACAATAACACCCCGCGCAGCAAGGCAGGAAGCCTTGAGCTGCTTGGTACAAACGAGCTGCCGACCGATATCGAGGGCGGCAAAATACTGCCGATAAACCTTGTCGGCGAGATGAAGCGCAGCTTTATTTCCTACGCAATGGCTGTCATAATCAGCCGCGCGCTGCCGGATGTCAGGGACGGCCTTAAGCCGGTGCACAGGCGTATTCTGTATGCGATGGATGAACTCTCCATGCAGCCCGACAAGCCTTACAGAAAGAGCGCAAGACTCGTTGGCGACGTGCTCGGCAAATACCATCCTCACGGTGATACCGCCGTTTATGATGCAATGGTCAGGCTCGCCCAGCCCTTCTCCACACGCTATCCGCTGGTTGAGGGCCACGGAAACTTCGGAAGCGTTGACGGCGACCCTGCCGCGGCAATGCGTTATACCGAAGCGAGAATGAGCAAGCTCACCATGGAAATGCTTCGGGATCTCGACAAGAATACCGTTGATTTCTATCCGAACTTCGATGAGACCCTCATGCAGCCCTCCGTGCTGCCGGCAAGGTATCCGAACCTGCTCGTCAACGGCTCCAACGGCATTGCGGTCGGTATGGCGACCAATATTCCGCCGCATAACCTCGGCGAGACCATCGATGCGTTCGTCGCAATGATTGACAATCCGAATATAACCATCGATGAGCTGATGAACTATATTCCCGGCCCGGATTTCCCAACAGGCGGCATCATCATGGGCGATACGGGTATCCGCCATGCCTACTTTACGGGCAGGGGCAAGATCCTTGTGCGCGCAAGGAGCGAGATCGAGCAGTACAAGGCTGACAGGGCAAGGATCATCGTCACCGAGATACCCTATCAGGTCAACAAGGCGAAGCTCGTTGAAAAGATCGCGGAGCTGGTTCACGATAAGAAGGTCGAGGGCATTTCCGATCTCAGGGACGAAAGCTCGCGCAAGGGAATGCGCATAGTCATCGAACTGAAGAAGGATGTCAATGCCAATGTAGTATTGAACAACCTCTATAAGCACACCCAGCTTCAGGATACCTTCGGCGTTATCATGATTGCACTTGTGGACGGCGAGCCGAAGGTGCTGAACCTCCGCGAGATGCTGTACTACTATTTGCAGCACCAGAAGGACGTCGTTACCAGAAGGACACAGTTCGATCTTGACAAGGCAAGGGAGAGGCTTCATATCTTGGAAGGCCTCATGATCGCACTGGACAATATCGACGAGGTTATCGCCATTATCAAATCCAGTGCCAACGGACAGGAGGCAAAGGAACGCCTTATCGCGCGCTTTGGCTTTACCGAGAGGCAGGCACAGGCGATACTGGACATGAGGCTGCAAAGGCTCACCGGTCTTGAAAGGACCAAGCTCGAGGCCGAATTCAACGAGCTGAAGGTTCAGGTCGAATACCTCATGGGCATCCTTGCCGACGAGGGCAAGCTCTTGGGCGTGATACGCGATGAGGTGCTGGAGATAAAGCGCAGGTATGCCGATGAGCGTCGTACGGAGATCACTCAGATAGTTGAGGATATCGATATGGACGACATCATCCAGGAGGAGACCATGGTCGTCACCTGCACCCACCACGGCTATATCAAGCGCATTGCGGAGGATACCTACCGCACTCAGCGCAGGGGCGGTGTGGGCGTTTCCGGCGGAACGACTCGTGAGGAGGACTTCCTTGAGGATATCTTCGTCACCTCCACGCACTCCTATATCATGTTCTTCACCAATAAGGGCAGAGCGTTCAGGATCAAGTGCTATTCCATCCCCGAAGCCGGCAGGACCGCCAAGGGAACTCCTATCGTCAACCTGCTGCAGCTTGGGACGGGCGAATTCGTCACCGCCGCCTTCCCGATCGCACCCGGCACGGAGGACGGCTATCTCGTGCTCTGCACCAGGAACGGCATTATCAAAAAGACCCATGTTTCCGAGTTTTCGAACATCCGCAAGGGCGGCATGATTGCCCAGAATCTGCGTGAAGGCGATGAGCTTATCTCCGTCGCCCTCTCCGCAGGCGACGATGAGTTCATCATCGGCACTGCAAACGGCATGAGCATACGCTTCAGCGAACGGGATGTCCGCGCGATGGGCAGGAATGCGGCAGGCGTGCGCGCCATTAAGCTCGACGATGACGACCGCGTTGTGGATATGTGTCCCGTTGTGAAGGATTCCTGCATAATCGCAATAACCGAGAACGGCATGGGTAAGCGTACACCCGAGGAAGCATACCGCAGCCAGTCCCGCGCAGGCAAGGGAATAATTGCGATGAACATCACCGAAAAGACCGGAAAGCTGGTCTGCCTCAAGGTAGTTGACGGAAGCGAGGACCTGATGCTGATACGCGATGACGGCGTCGTTATCCGTATGCCTGTCGATACGATAAGCATCATCTCCAGGAACACGCAGGGCGTGAAGCTGATGAGGATAGATGAGGGCAGGCGCGTTGCAAGCGTCGCGCTTGCGCCAAAGAGCGCGGATTCGGCAGAGGATGCTGAAGAAACCCCGGAGAACGGAAAATAAAACAGCTGTAAACGGGTGAAAAGCCCGAAAAGAAATTGGCTGCAGCCTCATTTACCTGAGACTGCAGCCATTTTGATACATTCGGTTGTTGATAAATGTCAGAACCGCAGGAACGGCCGTGCCGGATTATCTGATGCCGTCGAGACCTGCACGGAGATCCTCGATGATGTCCTCTGCGTCCTCGAGGCCGACGCTCAGACGGAGCATACTCTCGCCGATGCCTGCCTGTGCCAGCTCCTCCGGGGTGTAGGTGCTGTGGGTCATGGTCGCAGGATGCTCGATGAGGGTCTCGGCGTCGCCAAGGCTTACCGCAATGGTGCAGAGCTTCAGGGAATTGACGAATTCCGCGCTCTTCTCACGGCTGCATTTCAGCTCGAATGTGATGATGCCGCCAAAGCCGTTGTGCATCTGCTTCTTGGCAAGCTCATGACGGGGATGGCTCTCAAGGCCCGGATACAGCACGCGCTCCACCATGGGATGACTTTCGAGGAAGCGTGCAACCTTCATGGCGTTGTCACAATGCTTCTGCACGCGGATATCCAGGGTCTTCATGCCGCGGTCTATGAGGAATGCTTCGAACGGCCCGAGGACTGCACCGGTCATATCCTTGAGACCAAACATATTGCACTCGTTTATGAACTCCTTGGTTCCGACAGCCATACCCGCAATTACATCTCCGTGACCGTTGAGATACTTGGTGGCACTGTGGATGACTATATCGGCGCCGAGGTCGATGGGAGTCTGAATATAGGGGGTAGAGAAGGTGTTGTCAACGATGACCTTGGCGTCGGGGCAGGCGGAATGCGCAAGCGAGGCGATGGCTTCTATGTCGATGAGCTTGAGACTGGGGTTGGTGGGAGTCTCAAAATAGAAGGCCTTGGTGTTGGGACGGATGGCTGCCTTTACAGCATCAATGTCCTCAAAGTTTACAAGGGTGACTTCGACACCGTAACGGGTCAGCCCGTGGGTGAAGAATGCAAAGGTGCAGCCGTAGAGGGTATCGTCCGCAAGCAGATGATCGCCTGCGTGAAGCACGGTCCACATGACGGAGGAAACCGCGCCCATACCGCTTCCCATGGCCATGCCTGCCTCCGCATGCTCAAGAGCAGCGAGCTTAGCGGCGATTTTGGCTGTGTTGGGATTGCCCAGACGGGTGTAGATATAGCCTTCCTCTTCGCCTGCGAAACGGGCGGCGCCCTCCGCGGTGGAATCAAACTCAAAGGTCGAGGTCTGGAAGATGGGGGTTGCGAGCGGCGCGATACCGGGAATCTCTATCTTGCCTACATGTATTTGCTTCGTTGCGAAGCCGCTGTTCTTATCCATATAATCCTCCTGAATGATGATATGTATGATTGGAGCTTAGCGTTTAAGCTTAAATTCTATTATACAATAAATTGATGCGTATGGCTGAATTTCCCATAAATATATTACAAAATCGATCGCATTGGGACAGCGGGACACATTTATGCAATGCTTGTGGGCTGGATATTGACACAATTTTGTGGTAAACTATATGCTCAGATCTATGTGCCTTGGGCATAGACTGTTACCGAGGGGATAGATTCCCCGGAGCATGATTAGGAGGAATAAAAATGAAAAGATTTTTAGCTATGCTGTTAGCTTGCATCCTTACGATAGGAGCACTGGCAGTCCCTGCTATGGCAGATGAGACATCGGATGAAAGCGGAAACACCGATAGCGGTGATATCATTGATATCGGCGATATAGACCTGACCGACGTGACCAACGGCGAGTACGCAACCATCGCTGAGGGCGATTGGCGCGTCGTTATGGGCGCAAACCTTACGGATGAGCAGCGCGCGCAGGTGTTTGGAGTATTCGGAATAACCGATTTCGAGGATTCGGATCGTTTCCTTACCGTTTCCAACGACGAGGAACGCAAGTATTTCGGCGGCAAGCTGCCGGACAGCCAGATCGGCACCCGTTCCATCTCCTGCATCTATATCAAGGGACTTAAAAAGGGCAAGGGCCTCGATGTCAAGACCTATAATATCGATTACTGCACCGTGGATATGTACACGAACGTTCTCAATACCATAGGCATAACCGATGCTATGGTCATCGTTGCAGCGCCCACGCCTGTCAGCGGCACCGCTGCGCTCACCGGTGTGTACAAGGCATATGAGAGCCTTACCGGACAGACCCTGAGCGAATACCTGAAGAATGCAGGCATTGAAGAGCTCATCACCACCGGCCAGCTTGCGGAGCTTATCGGCAGCGACGATGCGACCGCCATCATCACGGAGCTGAAGCTCATTTTGGACGAGACCAAGGATATGTCCGATGAGGAGGTCGAGCAGAAGATCCGCGAGATAGCTGATGAATACGGCGTCGCCTTTACCGATAACCAGATAAAGCAGATCCGCATCCTGTCAAGGACCCTTGAGGGATTGGATGTGGAACAGATAAGGGATCGCGTGCTCAGCCTTGCCAAAGCCACCACCACCTGGGGCAAGTTCGCCCAGACCGTCAGCAACGCCATTGAGAGCATCGGCAATTTCTTTAGGGATGTTGCGGAGTTCTTCAGCAACCTGTTCAACAAGTGGTTTAAGAGGGACTGATAATGCCGGAAACAGAGGAGTTCCGTCCAAAGAGGGCTGAACAGCAGGCGATAAGCACAACGGAGACCATTGAATACATAGGCTCCGGGCCTGCCCATGCAGGCGAAGCGAAGGCTGAGACGCATATGAAAACCGCTGTGCGTCCCGGGACCTCCTTTTCGCAGAAAATGGACAGGCTCAGAAGGCTTTCGGATGAGGTCGTCGAGTCGCTTCCAAGGGAACTGCTGAACGGGCTTCACGGCGGTATCGCTCTGACAGAAAGGACGAAGCTCCATCCCAAGGCAGAACCGGGACGGCCGCTTCTGGTGCTCGGGGAATACTGCCGATCGAATCAGACAGGAAGGCATATCATGCTATACGGCGGCTCGATACTGCGGGTATACGGCGGCTATGACGATGAAAGACTCCGGGCGGAGCTGGACAGGATAATAAGGCATGAGCTTACCCATCACTGGGAATCGCTCTCCGGCACCAGGGATCTCGAAATTTACGATTCAGAAAAGCTTGAAGAATACAGGAATGGGAATTAATGAACTGCTGAAACCCGATATTGAACGCAGGCCCGGCTATGTTCCGGTGCTGCTTGCCCCTATGGCAGGCGTTACCGACATTGCATTCAGAAGCCTATGCGTAAAATTCGGCTGCGATTTCACCTTCACCGAGATGGTGAGCGCAAAGGGCATTCACTACAACAATTCCAAGACCAGATCGCTCCTGCAGGTGGGCGAGACGGAAACGCCCTGCGGCGTGCAGCTTTTCGGTCACGAGAGCGATATACTTGCCGAGACCGCCAAACGGCTGTACGATGCCTGCGAGGGCGAGATAAGCGTATTCGATATCAATATGGGCTGCCCTGCCCCGAAGATTACCGGGAACGGCGACGGTTCTGCGCTCATGCGTGACCCGGTCCTTGCAGGCAGGATCATCTCCGCCGTGGTGAAGGCCGTACCCATTGCGGTCAGCGTAAAATTCAGGAAGGGTTGGGACGATGCGAGCGTCAATGCCGTGGAATTCGCACGCATGGCGGAGGACAGCGGCGCAAGCTTCGTCACCGTACACGGCAGAACGAGAATGCAGATGTATTCCGGTGCCGCCGACAGGGATATTATTGCGAAGGTCGTTTCAAACGTTCATATTCCCGTGGTAGGCAACGGCGATATCTTCTCTGCGGATTCCGCAGAGGAGATGCTCCAAACCGGATGCGCCGCGCTGATGGTTGCGAGGGGCGCACAGGGCAATCCGTTTATCTTTGATGAGATCCGCGCAAGGCTGGACTGCAGGGACTATACTCCGCCGGGAAACAGCGAACGGCTTGATACGGCAATAGCGCATGTCGATGCGTTCATGGATAATGTCATGAAGCAAAACCGCAACCCGGCGGTATTCGTGGAGCTTAGAAAACATGCGGCTTGGTACACCAAGGGTATGCAGGGCGCGACGGAGCTGAGACGCCGGATAAACAGCTGCGGAAGCAGCGAGGAATTGAAGGATATGCTTAGACAATTCCGGAACAGCTTGAACGAATAGCATTCGTGAGGGGGATAAAAACCCCTCTTTTTTATTTGCAAATCGGTTCGACATTGTCCCATCGGGCATATAGTGTAATGATGAAGCTATTTTGGGGGCAGTATGATACGTTTTCTTTCGTTACATGGGGATATGACCGGGTCGGCACGAATAAATGAGCAGCGCAGCGGCGTGGAGGTCTGTCTGAAACTTCGAAGCAGGATGAATTCCGCCCTGCAGGCTTTCATTACGGATGGAAAGCGAATCGCTGCAATAAGGATAGTTGACGGCTGCGGCACGGGCGAATATATGAATGTTAGGGGGCTGCTCGTGTGCGGCGAAGGCGGAGAGCTGCTCGCCTTCGGCAGCGTCGATATGGGCAGAGCAGAAGCGGAGGAGTTCAGGACCAAGGTTCGCTTCATCCTGAATGCCCGGGCGGAGAAGAGGCGTTTGCAGCAGTCGGAATATGCGCGGCGGCAGCAGACGGCCGGTCCGAAGCAGGGCGAAGGGGCAGGAAGAGCGGAAAAGCCTAAGCCCGAATCCCCTGCAACCGCAGAGATACTCGAAAGGGCGGAGCAGCTGTTTCGGGGCGGTGCGCAGGCGGCAAAAAAACCTGCCGCAGCGGAAGCAGAGCAGGCGGCAAACCCAATGGGAAAACAACCGGACACTGTGCACACCGAAAGAGCGGAGCAACTGTTCCGGGGCGGTGTGCAGGCGGCAAAAAAACCTGCCGCAGCGGAAGCGGAGCAGGCGGCAAAGCCAATGGGAAAATACCCCGAAGCTGCGTATACCGAAAGGGCGGAGCAGGCGGCAAAGTCAATGGGAAAACACCCGGACACTGTGCATACCGAAAGGGCGGAGCAGCTGTTCCGTGGCGGTGCGCAGACGGCAAAAAAACCTGCCGCAGCGGAAGCGGAGCAGGAGGCAAAGCCAATGGGAAAATACCCGGACACTGAGCACACCGAAAGGGCGGAGCAGCTGTTCCGGGGCGGTGTGCAGACGGCAAAAAAACCTGCCGCAGCGGAAGCAGAGCAAGCGGCAAAGCCAATGGGAAAATACCCGGACACTGAGCACACCGAAAGGGAAGCGGTCGAAAATCCCTTCCCAAGCTTTTTTGAAAACTCCTACTGGTGGCGTGAAGTAAATGATAATACGCGCATCTTCGGCGTTGCAAATATTCGTGGCATAAAATACCGTATCGTCGCCGTGCGCTCGAATGCCAAGTATCCGCCCCGGGGCATGGGGAGGAACGCCCGGCGGCTCATCTCGAGCGGAGGAAAGCGGTATTGGGTCGGGCTTTGGAAAATGCAGCAGATGTGAAAGAAGTGACTTCGTGACTGACAAAGGTAATTGTATGAACAGACGAATTCAGGCAAGGGAAGCAATCCGTTATTTGCTGTCCCTTGCCTGAAATTTTTATTTGGTACTGCCGATATCTGTGTCAGCGCCGAAACATCATGTTTCGTTTGCTATCATTCAGCAGGAGGGTTGGGTGGTGTAACAAGAAATATGGACCTGATCGCATCAACACTTTCTGCCCTGACCCATTCCGGCATACCGGATGTCCATACCAAACTATCCCGAGTCAGCTGTCCTGCAGCAGCCATCTGCGATAATGCATCAATGCTATACGGACCGGCGGCTTGCCCATTGACGGCAACATGGTATACGGCCGTGGGAAGAGGCGGAGGCACAGCTCCCTGCTGCATCGGCTTGCCCATTCCGCCCATCATGGTGTTCATCGTTCCTGCAATATTCTGCCCTACAGCGCTCCCGATGGCCATGCTTGCCATCATGGCAGCCATATTAATGCCGGCTTCGCCGCCATTTCCGCCTAAGCTTACATCACCGGCTCCGTTTGTGCCCATATGTCCAAGCGCTGCAGCGCCGGCAACACCAACCTCTGCTTGCTTTTCAACTTGGAAAGCAGCGAAATTAGCGTTCTGTGTCTGCTTATGCTGAGCATATTGGGCTTCCTCACGCTGAATGCGGAGAGTTTCCTCGTAGTTTTCGGCTTCAATTCGCTGCTTTTCTGCAATATCCCGGACAGCTGCCGCTGCTTCTGCTTTTGCAGTGGCACCGACAATATCCCCGGTCACACTCATTAGCCTACGGTAACCGTTGCTGCCCTTATCGATCTCGATCGCGCCGATGTCAACGCCGGAAACAACAACGCCGAAATCCTCCTTTAATCGCTTGCCGAGATCATTTTCAACAACTTCGTTGATCTGTCCCAGTTTGCTTTCGATCTGGGTAACCGGAATATTATGTGCGGCAGGGGCATTGGCAACAGCATCCTTAACATACCTGTTAACTGCATCACGGATTTGCAATTGGAAATCACTAAGGCTAAAACTGCTCAGCCTATGCAATTTGATAAATTCTCTATAATCGGATATTTGAAAGGTTACAGTACCCCTCACGGCAACAGGCACGCTAAAATCTACAAATCGCGGGTCGAACACATCGAAGAAAGGCACACCGAATCTTACCTGAATCGTCTTGGCAAGGTTGATAAAATAAATCTCTGCCTGGAAAGGCGTACCGCCTTCGTATGCCAGGCCGATAATGCGCGCCAGCACAGGGAGGTTTTCGGTTTCGATGATTCGGTCAAACGGGCCGACGATAAAGTCCTGCATGACTTCGCTCTGCTGCTTGTACACGAACACCGCAACCTCACCCTCCTTAACACGGAGCGAAGATCCCCAGCGGATCGCATTTTCCCTGTTATTATTTCCTGCGATAGACCCGGCAGGATGCCACTTCCATATCAAATATGAAGGTTCATCGCATCGGATTTCATCCATAAATCCGCCGGCTTTGCTTTTTTTGAATAATGCCATTTCGATTCCTCCTGAACAACTAGTTATTTTTCTTCGATTTCTTTTTAGTAATAAAATATGTTGGACATAAGATGAGTGAAGCAAAGATGAGATCTATGCCGGAAAACTTACCTTTGAACAACCTTATCACAGATAAAATCACAAGCAATATTACAATAATGCCAAAGACTGGGCTTGGCATTATCGAAAAATATTTTTTGACCAAGTTTTTGAAAGAACGCATTCCATGTTTCGCTCTCTCAATAGCGATGTCTTTAGAAGTTTTCTCGTAAACATTCTTTATCTTTTCAAAATCCGGGTCATCAATCAGCGTATACTTGGCTTTATGATAACACTGTTCAAATTTAGTAACCCATGCATCAAAAACAACAGCATGCGGTTCACCCACTATATTTGTCGAGGCCAATATTATATATTCAAATATGTCCTCTTTCGTGTTTGGAATAGGAAAACTACGTATAAGGTTTGCTCTTTGTTCATTATTCTCGGCGTGCTCCAAACTGCAGGTAAATTGCTGAATCGAAGATGAAACTTTAGCACCTCGGAGTTCATATCCGCAGGATGGACACTTAATAGTGAATGAAGCAAGCGACTCACCGCAATTTGGACATTTGTGTAACTCGCCATTGTATGAATAATTGCAGGAATCAAATGCATTTTTCACTTGATCTTTTACTTCTTTTCCACAATTAGGACAAAAATTATTGCCTTCATGTAATTGTTGACCGCAATTAGTGCAATACGACATGAACAAAAACCACCTATCTCTTTTTTCTTCCTAATGTTACGAAATAGTTTATAACAACCATTATGAGGACCTGGACGCCAACAATTTTCAAAAAGGCCCCATTATCAAGCTTTTTGGCGAATACCAAAGAAAATATTCCGCCAATTGCTCCGACGAATATTTCAAAATAACTCACATTTCTTGTCCAAAGCATGCAGACAGAAACAAACAGGAGCATACTTCCTATTATTTGATAACCCACGCTGTTATCTCCGGATTGATTAACCTTGACAGCATAATAAAGAACAACAATACCGGCTATCATTCCCAATGTTCTAGGGATAATACGGAGAAAAGCACCAAAACCGCTTATTGTACGTGCAGGTCTACTAATATAATTAGTTTGATTGGTAGCTTTTCTTTTTCTTTTCCGATTGTTTCGTCGAATTTGCTTATGAGTATTTGCGTAAATACTCTGAATCTTATGAAAGTCCGAGTCGTTGGACAACAGAAAATTCGCTTTTTGATAACACTGCTCAAGCTTTACCAACCAAGCATTTGTTATTTCGTCCGAAGCATTATCAGAGCATGCATTGGTTGCTGTCAAAATCATAAACTCAATAATGTCTTCTTTGGTGTTGGGGATTGTAAAGCTTTTAATTAGGCGAATTCTGTATTCTTCTGATTCAATTGTTTCGATTTTTGATGCAAAATCGATTATTGCACTTACGCTTGCAGTGTCACGCAACTCATATCCACAGAACGGACAACAAGAAACGAATGAATTTAACAATTCACCGCAGTTTGGACATTTATGTAGCTCACCATCATTGATAATGCGTCTAGAGTTATTGTTTTCTTGCGCATTCACATCAAAGCAAACCGAAGCTCCACAATTTGCACAGAAGTTTGCTCCATCATTAAGGGAATGCCCACAATTTGAACAAAACGCCATTCCATACCTCTCAAAAAATAAGACAGATTAGCTAATTCAAATAATTATTGCATTACAATATTGCCAATACTACATCAAGATATCCGCATAGGGATAAGCGGAACACAGCACAACTATCAGATCCTCATAAGTTACGCTGCACATAAATTATACGGCAGTACATCAAATGTGTCAACAGATATCGATAGAATCTGTCTTGGACTCCATGCCTTTGCATGAAGCCCATATGCTTACAGAAGATCCTTTGCGAGAACCTTTAATCTTTCCGGGGTGTTGTCCTTGGGGAAGCGCGCGCAGTGCTTCAGCAGGCCGAATTTGATGCGCCCGACCTCAGGAGAGGCGGGGATATCGAGCCATTGACAGATATTGTTGCCGGAGCAGCGGAGCTCGTTCACAGAGAAGGGAACCTTTTCGTCCTGCATCTGGGCGATGAGACTGCGCCAGCGATCCGCTGCCTTGACCCTGTCACGGATGATGCCGGAGCCGTGCACGTCCGCCTCGCGGATCTCGGCAAGCTCCAGCGTTCGTTCCACTCCCCAAATAACGAAGCGGACGCGCAGCGTGCTGTCCTTGGCGGTGTTGTTGAGGTCATACATATGATTCCGCACAAGGAAGGCAACCTCGTCGATGGTCTTCTTGTCATAGTGAAGCCGCTGCAATATTTCCCGGGAAATATCTTCACCTACATAGTTATGCTCGTGCATGGTGCCGGTCTTTTCGTGGACATAGGGCTTGCCAACGTCGTGCAGAAGCCCTGCCAGCCTGAGAACGAGCTTTGGCGCGGTCTCAGATGCCGTGTGCAGACCATGATTGAGCACATCATAGCGGTGATGGGACGGCTTTTGCTTCAGTCCCCTGCCCTTTGCAAGCTCCGGCAGAATGATATCGACAGCGCCAACGCGATCCAGCAGCTCAAGCGCACGGAAAACTTTATCGGCAGAGCGTTCGCCGTACCGAACATCGCAGACGAGGAGTCTATTGAGCTCGGCGGCAATGCGTTCGGAGGAGATGCTCTTAAGATTGCCGGAAAGCTGTTTCGCTGCTTCAAAGGTGTTGGGTTCGATATCAAAGCCGAGCTCACCCGCAAAGCGGATAAGCCGCAGTATCCGTAGTCCGTCATCGGCGAGGACAGCGCGCGGATCGGGCGAGGTCGTTCGCAGGATGCGGTTTTGAAGATCCTCAACGCCGCCGGTGGGATCGATGAGCCTGCCGGTAAGCACGTCAACATATAGTGCGTTCACGCTGAAATCCCTTCTGAATGCGTCATCCTCAAGACTGCATGAAAAGTTTACGGAGCTGGGGCGGTGTGCGCCTCCATCGGGATAGCTGTCGCTTCGGAATGTCGTATGTTCGTATCTTTCTCCGTTCCAGCATATCTCGACAGTGCCGTAGGCAAGACCCTTGGGGTAGACCCGAAGCCCGTTGCGGCGGCAAAGCTCGATAACCTTCTCCGGACGGAGGGAGGAGCAGATATCAATATCGCTTATCGGGAGGTTCAACAGGGTGTTGCGTACCGAGCCGCCGACGGCATAGAGCGTTACACCTTCGTTTTTTACAAGCTGTGCAAAGCGCATAAGCCCTTTAGGAAACTCGAGACCTGTCAACTGCATACGGCACACCTCCCATCATACATGCTAAGTACATTATACACTCTTTTTCTCCGTCTTTCCATAGCAAAATCATGGCAAACGGAACTTTATCATGATATATTATAGAAATACGGAAAGTATTGAAGCCGGATAAGCGCATTGAAACCGAAATTATAGAAATATATGTTTCCATATGGATGCTTAGCGTGCTTTAATCAGCCTTTTTATGGTAGAATAATAAAGGGCATTTTCATATCATGCCCACGAACAGAATACGGTAAAGGAGAAACGGAATGTTTATTACAGAAGATATAAAGTACATTGGCGTTAACGACCATCAGGTCGACCTGTTTGAAGGCCAGTACAAGGTGCCGAACGGCATGAGCTATAATTCATATGCCATCATTGATGAAAAGACCGCGATCATGGATACTGTGGATGCGCATTTCACCCATGAATGGCTGGACAATATCGAGACCGCTCTCGGCGGAAGGAAGCCCGATTACCTGATCGTTCAGCACATGGAGCCCGATCACGCAGGAAATATCGCCAACTTCATGAAGATTTATCAGGACACCGTGATAGTTTCCTCTCAGAAGGCATTCGTTATGATGAAGAACTACTTCGGAAGCGATTATGAGGAAAGGCGCATAGTGGTTGCGGAGGGCGACACCCTTTCGCTCGGCAAGCACACCCTCGCCTTCGTCGCGGCGCCGATGGTTCACTGGCCCGAGGTCATAGTGACCTATGATACCTGCGACAAGGTGCTGTTCTCCGCAGACGGCTTCGGAAAATTCGGCGCGCTGGACGTTGACGAACCCTGGGTCGATGAGGCAAGGCGCTATTTCATCGGCATCGTCGGCAAGTACGGCGTTCAGGTGCAGAACCTTCTCAAGAAGGCATCTTCGCTCGATATCTCCGTCATTTGTCCGCTCCACGGTCCGGTGCTCAAGGAGAATCTCGGCTATTATCTCAACCTTTATAACATCTGGTCGAGCTATGACATCGAGACCGAGGGCATAATGGTCGCCTACACCTCCGTCTATGGCAACACCCGCAAGGCGGTGGAGCTGTTCGCCGACAAGCTCCGCAACAAGGGCTGTCCGAACGTTGAGGTTTTCGACCTTGCACGCTGCGATCAAGCGGAGGCCGTTGCCGCCGCATTCCGCTATGGAAAGCTCGTGCTTGCGACAACCACCTACAATGCGGATATCTTCCCGTTTATGAGAGATTTCGTTATTCATCTTGCAGAGCGCGGCTATCAGAACCGCACCATCGGCATCATCGAGAACGGCTCCTGGGCGCCCCTTGCCGCAAAGACCATAAAGAACATGTTGGCAAACTGCAAGAAGCTGACCTTCTGCGAGACGACCGTGACCCTGCTTTCGGCACTGAGTGATAAGAGCAAGGACCAGCTCGAGGCGCTTGCGAACGAGCTTTGCTCCGATTACATTGCGCAGCACAGCGAGACTGCGGATAAGAACAATCTCTCCGCACTGTTCAATATCGGTTACGGCCTCTATGTCGTGACCTCCAACGACGGCAAGAAGGACAATGGACTCATCGTCAACACGGTTTCGCAGGTCACCAACACCCCGAACAGGATCGCCGTCACCATAAATAAGGCCAACTATTCGCACCATGTGATAAAGCAGACGGGCATCATGAACCTTAACATGCTGTCCACTGACGCCCCGTTCTCGGTATTCGAGACATTTGGCTTTGCCAGCGGCAGAAACACCGACAAGTTCGCCGGCAGCGAGGTGCTTCGCTCGGACAACGGACTGGTATTCCTCCCCAGGCATATCAATTCCTTCATGTCCCTGAAGGTCGAGCAGTATATTGACCTTGATACCCACGGAATGTTCATCTGCTCGATCACCGAATCCCGCGTGATCTCCACTACCCCCAGCATGACCTACGCCTATTACCAGAGCGACGTCAAGCCCAAGCCCGAAACGAGCGGAAAGAAGGGCTTCGTCTGCAAGGTCTGCGGCTATGTTTACGAGGGCGATGAGCTTCCCGAGGACTTCATCTGTCCCCTTTGCAAGCATGGCGTTTCGGACTTCGAGCCGATACAAAAATAATGATAATGATAATGAAAGGGGCTGCTGCATTAAGCCCCTTTTTTGCAATACAAACCCGTACGCACTTGCACGCTTAACTCACACGCACTTGCACACATACAAGTTAAGCGTGCAAGTTTGCCTTGAACATTTTGCACGCGTGCAAGTTTTTGCGTGCAAGTTTGCTATCCGGTTTTACAAAAAACAAGGGCTTCTGCCAAAGCGATGTTCGCCTATGCAGAAGCCCATTTTTGCTTAAAAACTAACAGACCTTATTTGGAATAATCGTAGAAGCCCTTGCCGGTCTTTTTGCCGAGCAGTCCGGCGCGAACCATCTTCCTGAGAAGCGGGCAGGCGCGGAACTTGCTGTCATGGGTCTCGTTGAACATGGTGTCCATTATAGCGAGGCAGACATCGAGTCCGATAAGGTCGCCGAGAGCGAGGGGCCCCATGGGATGGTTTGCACCGAGCTTCATGGCGGTATCGACATCTTCAACGCTGGCAACGCCGTCCTGTACGATGAAGCAGGCTTCGTTTATCATCGGGATGAGAATGCGGTTCACGACGAAACCGGGGCATTCGCTGACCTCGACGGGCTGCTTTTCCATGGCGATGGAGAGCTCACGAATTGCGTTGAAGGTTTCATCGGAGGTATTCATGCCACGGATGAGCTCGATGAGCTTCATAACGGTCGCGGGATTGAAGAAATGCATACCGATGAACTTGTCGGGGCGGCCGGTGAAGGAAGCAAGCTCCGTGATGGAGATGGAGCTGGTGTTGGAGGCGATGATGGTATGCTCGGGGCATACGGCCTCGACCTGCTTATAGACCTCACACTTTACGGCGGAGTCCTCTGCGACAGCCTCGATGACGAGATCGGCTTCCGCAACCTTACTGTAATCGGTCTGCCAGGAGATATTGCCCATGATGGCATCCATGGCTTCCTGGGTCATCTTTCCGCGTGCGACACGCTTGCTGAGGGAACCGTTGAGCTTGCCCTGTGCGCGGTTAAGGCTTGCTTCGCTGCGGGCATAAGCGCATACGTTCAAACCGTGGGAAGCGAACACCTGAGCGATGTCAAGACCCATGGTGCCTACACCGATGATGAAAACATTCTTAATACTCATTGAAAAATCCTTTCCGACTAAAAAGCCGATAAAAATCTCGAAAAATACGGAATACCCTATTTACCGGTGAATTCCGATTTGGGAGTCTTGTTGACGAAACAGGTCATAGCCATGCGCTGATCCTCGCTTTCAAAGCAGGAACCGAAGAGCTTTGCCTCATCCTCGAGGTCAGCGCGGAGAAAGCGCAGATACCTCGACTGCATTGCCTTCTTTGCCGCGCGTACGGCAATCGGAGCGTTGGCGGCGATGGTATTCGCAAGCTCCATTGCGGTGCTCATAAGCTCCTCGGGAGCGACGACCTTGGTGACAAGCCCTATCTTGAGCGCCTCTTCGGCGGAATAGGTCCTGGCGGTAAGCACCATTTCCATTGCATCGGCGCGATTGCCGACCGTACGCATTAGCCTCTGCGTACCGCCGAAGCCGGGGGTGATGCCCAGGCCCACCTCGGGCTGTGCGAACTTGGCCTTGGAGCTGGCTATGCGGATATCTGCGCAAAGCGCAAGCTCACATCCTCCGCCCAGCGCATAGCCGTTGATAGCGGCGATGATGGGAACCTCGAGATTTTCAAGCGCGCAGAACGTAGTGTGACCCTTGATGCCGAAGTCGTAGCCCTGCTCACGGGTGAGATCCTTCATTTCGGAGATGTCAGCGCCTGCAACAAAGGCCTTGCCGCTTCCGGTCATGATAAGGCAGCGCAGTTCGCTGTCCTTTTTGAGCTGCTCGACCAGCTCGTAAAGCTCATCGAGCATATCCGAATTGATTGCGTTGAGCGCAGCGGGGCGGTTGATCGTTATGATGCCGATATAGCCCTGCTTTTCATAAAGAATACTGTTTTGCACTGTATTGCACTCTGCCCTTTCGAAACGATTTTTTATTAAGGGAAACGGCAAATTTCCCCCATCATTCATGAGCAATTTTACCGTCATCGCAATAACTTGTCAATAAGAAAATCGGGGGAAGAGGACAATATACATAAATTTCCCATGAAATTTTTGGGCGGATAAAGTTTCGTACAGGGCGGGGCAGGCTCCAGAAACGACAAAATAAAACGAAATAATGTTAATTAATCTTTTGGGGACGCGATACCCTCCCAAATATGCCGAAAAAGGATAATTTCGCTGTAAATAAATAACATGAACCACAATTTCAATCAAAAGTCAACACCGAATAGAAATATATTATTGAACTCTTGAGAGGATTTTCCACAGGATTATCCACGCCCAAAATGCTGTCCATCCCTAAAAAAGTGGATAACTATGTGGATAATGTGGATAACTCATCAGAATAAACGTGGATAACTCGACAAAAACAAACGAAGGATAAAAAGTAAATTAATTTCTTGTTTTTCACAAAAAGCATCGGAAAACTTTGGGACATGCTGCAGGGCTGCTCATTCGACAAGATTTATACAGCATAATAATCCCGGCTGCAAAAATGTGAAAATATCAGATATTATTTCAAAAAGACGATAAAGTATCGAAGAAATGGAGGGGCTTGCTGCGTCCCCTCCCATTGTTTTTGCGTCAGCCGACGTATTCCTGCGGTATGTTTTCAAAGACTACATGGAGCACATCGTCATCGCCGTCATTAGCCTTCGCCGCACCGCGCGCTTCGTGCTTCCCGGCGTAATCAAGCGCTGCTTTGATCGCGCTGAGCCTGTCCGACGGCTTAAGATTCTCGTCCGTCATCATAGCATAAAGGCATTGAATCGCCGTGCTGCGCATACGCTTCACACTCAGGGCTGTTCGCCTTGCTTTGGGTGTATCCTGTTCCATTGGCGTTCCTTTCCCTGCTTCCCATACCATTATACCATATTTTGGCGTTTTTTTCCAGCAAAACAAAAGGACTGCATGCATTGCACACAGCCCTTGGGGGTCAACTGCTTATGAATTGATTATGCGTTGATCATGAAGGCACGATAAGCCTTGACTGCCTCATACAGGTCGGCCTTGGAGATGATCTCCCAGGGAGCGTGCATGGAGAGAACAGCAACGCCGCTGTCGATGACTTCCATGCCGTATGCGGCGCAGATATAGGCGATGGTACCACCGCCGCCCTGATCGACCTTGCCAAGCTCTGCGGTCTGGTAGTTGACGGAGTTATCGTCCATGAGCTTGCGGAGCCTGCCGAGATACTCAGCGTTGGCGTCATTGGAGCCGCTCTTGCCGCGGGAACCGGTGTACTTGTTGAAGCATACGCCCCTGCCAAGGTATGCGGCGTTCTTGCGCTCGAATACGCCTGCAAAGTTGGGATCGAAGCCTGCGCTTACATCGCAGGAGAGCATCCTGCATGCGGTGAGCGCACGGCGGAGGGTGAGGTCGGAATACTCGCCGCAGAGATTGATGAGCTCTGCAACAGCATTCTCAAAATACTTTGCACTCATGCCGGTCGCACCGACGGAGCCGATCTCCTCCTTGTCTGCAAGCACGCAGCAGCAGGTGTATTCGGGGATCTCGTCAATGCTGAAGATGGCGTTGAGCTGCGCATAGGCGCATACCCTGTCGTCATGGCCGTAGCCGAGGATCATGCTGCGGTCAAGGCCGAAATCACGGGTGGGGCCTGCAGGAACGACTTCGATTTCGGCGGAGAGGAAATCCTCTTCCTCGATGTCGTACTTTTCCTTGAGGATCTTGAGCATATGGGCCTTGACGGGTTCCTTATCCTCGCCCTCGAGGGGACGGCCGCCGATGATAACATTGAGCTCTTCGCCCTCGATAACGACGGAAGCCTTCTTACCGAGCTGGTCTGCGGAAAGGTGTACGAGAAGATCGGAAATACCGACAACGGGATCTGCAGGGTCTTCGCCGATTACGATGTTGACGAGGGTGCCGTCCTTCTTGGCTACAACGCCGTGCAGCGCAAGGGGAATGGTGACCCACTGATACTTCTTGATGCCGCCGTAGTAATGTGTGTCGAGATAAGCGATGTCGCTGTCCTCATACAAGGGGTTCTGCTTGAGATCCATGCGGGGTGAATCGATGTGAGCGCCAACGATATTGAGGCCCTTTTCGAGGGGAGCCTTGCCGATTTTGAACAGCATGATGGCCTTGCCCATATTGTTTACATATACGCAGTCGCCTGCGCTGAGCTTTTCGCCGTTTGCGATAATATCGTTAAGGTTGCGATAGCCCTTTGCTTCCGCCATTTCGATGGCCTCGGCAACGCATTCGCGCTCGGTCTTGCCGCCGTCGAGGAATGCCGCATAACCGGTGCAGATCTCGTTAAGCTTCGCAAGATCGGCATCGGAATAGGTTGTCCAAGCATTTTTACGTTCCATATTCTTAACCTCCGAATGATTTTCGTCACGCCGGAAACACATGCGCATCCGGCAGTTGATTTCATAATAATGATAGCATTTTTTGGACGAATATGCAAGCGTTTGATTATTCTAAGTGATTATATACCAATATCGGAGCAGATGAGGTGTGCATGATGCGAATAATTATATTTTAGACGGTAAATTAAAAGACTTGCCTATTGTTTTTTTATGTAGTATAATAAAAAACGGTCATTGAGGTCGGGTCTGTGGTTGAAAGTCGATGCCAGTCGCAGGCAAAGCGATCCACGTAAGCGGAACAAAGCTTCCGTGAGCATGGTGCGGTTTAGAAGTAAGCCCTGTCGGCGTCCGTTCGGACAGCCGAGAGAGGCAGTAGTGAGAGGACGATTCCGGGTAGCGAACCCTCCAACAGGCGAGTGTGGGGTCAAAGACCAGGTCAGCCGACGTCAATGCCAAATAACCAAAGGGGAAAAAATCATGTTTGAAGACAAAGTGCTGGTCTGCAAGGATTGCGGCCGAGAGTTCACCTTCACAGCGGGCGAACAGGAATTTTATGCTGAAAAGGGTTTCCAAAACGAACCCACCCGCTGCAGGGAATGCAGGCGAGGCCGCAGGAACGGCGGCGAACGCAGAGCTCCTCGTGAGATGTTTGACGCCGTATGCGCCGAGTGCGGAAAACCCACCCAGGTTCCCTTCGCACCCAGGACAGACAAGCCAGTATATTGCAGCGAATGCTTCAGCGCACACAGAGGACAGAGGAACTGATTGGGTTTTGGCAGCATAAAAGCTCCAAAATCGAAAGCATACGAACAACAGTTTAGACCACGGCCGGATGGACGGATGGTTATCATTAAGCAACAACATCCGAAGTTCAAAGAAACCGTTATCTGAATACTGAGAGATACGCCCGAAAAGTCATAACCTTTCGGGCGTTCCTTTGTGCGAAGAATTGATTTTGTGACTCCTTTCTGATACAGTTTACTTAGGAGAAGCGATTACCGAAATAAATCTCCGCAAGGACGAAACCGGCTCAATTTCCGATAGAAAGGATGGTATAAATAAGTGATAATTAAAAACAGCTATCCTATTTGTGAATATGACACAAGCAGAGCTTCCATCATAGCACCCAAAGACTTTCTGAAAAAGTGTCTTCCCGAAAAATGCGTCATCACCTTCTTCAGAAAAGAGCTTGAACAGCTCGCTCGGGAAAAGGGGCTTAAAGCGATCGGATATCTCAAATCGGAGGTTCTGGACATACCGATCTATGATTATGCAGACTGCGGTCAACGTATTTGCATTACAATGCCGTTCCTCACTGCGCCCGGCACTGCCGCGACAATTGAAGAGCTTCATGCCATGGGCTGTGAAAAGTTCGTTATCTGCGGCGGAGCGGGAGCGCTGAATAGGGGCAGTAAGGTGGGCGATATTATCGTTCCCGTGGCTGCGGTCAGGGATGAGGGAACATCATATCATTATGTCGAACCCGGCCGTGAGATCGAAGGTCACAAACAGACCCTGGAAGCTGCTGCTGCGATCCTAACTGAAATGGGCATACCGTTTGTAACGGGAAAGACGTGGACAACGGACGCCATGTACAGAGAAACTCCCGATATGATCGAATTGAGACGAAATGAAGGGTGCCTGACCGTAGAAATGGAGACAGCGGCTTTCTTTGCGGTATCTAAATTTTATGACATACCGCTCGTCCAATTGCTGTACGCAGGTGATGACGTCAGCGGTGCGGCATGGGACAGCAGAGGTTGGAATAAACAGAAAAGCATTAGGGCAAATCTGATCGATTGCTCCGTTGAGCTGATAAAAAGATTATGATTATAACAGCGTTTATAATTGCTTCGACGCCGCTAAGCATATGAAACCGTTGGAGGAAAATCAATGTGATAAACGAAAACTGCCCATGTAAAAAGAAAAAATGCGACCGCCACGGGAAATGCGATGAGTGCAGGAAGCATCACGCCGAATCCAAACGGCAGATGCTCGTCGCCTGCGAAAGAAGGAAGCAGGGAATGGGTAAGTTGCTCGGAAGATGAGCAGGAGTAGATACGCCGAATAGAGGCAAACCGCCATGCCCCGCTGCTGCCGACATCTTCGACATATTAGAAAGACGAAAAGTTAAGGCAGAAAGCAAAAAAGAGGAACCGCCGGAGCGGATCCCCTAAATTAAATCCGTATTTTCAAATTGCACATGCGCGGCTAAATACGAGCCGCCTCAAGTTTATGTCGTCCGTGGGTCGGAAAAAGACATCTTCAAGCTTGCTTTAGCACCGCCCCACAGGCTCTCTTATGAAAGAGGGTCGGTCGTAAGACCACAAATTTATGAAGTAAATTTGTGCTCAAGCATGAAATTAGCACCACCCCACAGGCCCTCATAAAACAGAGGGTCGGTCGTAAGACCACAAATTTATGAAGTAAATTTGTGCTCAGGCATGATTTTAACACCGCCCCACAGGCTCTCATAAAAAACAGAGGGTCGGTCGTAAGACCACAAATTTATGAAGTAAATTTGTGCTCAGGCATGATTTTAACACCGCCCCACAGGCTCTCATAAAAAACAGAGGGTCGGTCGTAAGACCACAAATTTATGAAGTAAATTTGTGCTCAAGCATGACTTTAGTACAGCCTCGCAGGCCCTCCCAAAAATCAGTCGTTATCCTCTTCAACGGCATCTGTGATGAGGGGCGCAGGCTCCTCGGAGCCGGAATCGATGAGCGCACGGAGCTTCTGCTCGATCTCCTTGCAAAGCTCGGGATTATCCTTTAGGAACGCACGCGCATTTTCCCTGCCCTGACCAATGCGGATATCGCCATAGGAGAACCAGGCGCCGGTCTTACTGATTATCTTGTTGTTTACGCCCATATCGAGGATGGAGCCTTCACGCGAAATGCCTTCGCCGTAGATGATGTCGAACTCTGCAACCTTAAAGGGCGGAGCGACCTTGTTTTTGACGACCTTCACACGCGTACGGCTGCCGACCGGATCGCCGCCCTGCTTGAGCGTATCTATCTTGCGTACGTCAAGACGGACGGAGGCGAAGAACTTGAGCGCCTTGCCGCCGGTGGTGGTTTCCGGATTGCCGAACATAACGCCGACCTTCTCGCGAAGCTGATTGATGAAAATGACGCAGGTATTGGTCTTTCCGACGACGCCGGCGAGCTTCCTGAGCGCCTGGCTCATAAGCCTTGCCTGAAGTCCGACGTGCGAATCGCCCATGTCGCCCTCAAGCTCCGCCTTGGGAACCAGCGCGGCAACGGAGTCGATAACGATAACATCTATCGCGCCGCTCCGCACGAGCGCCTCCGCAATATCGAGCGCCTGTTCGCCGCTGTCGGGCTGCGAGATATAGAGCTTGTCCATCTGAATGCCAAGGTGTTCGGCATAAACAGGATCGAGTGCATGTTCCGCATCGATAAACACGCACATGCCCTTATCCTTCTGCGCCTCCGCAATTATGTGGAGTGCAAGGGTGGTCTTACCGGAGGACTCCGGGCCATAGATCTCAACGATCCTTCCGCGCGGCACGCCGCCTACGCCCAGCGCCGCATCAAGCTCGATGCAGCCGGTGGAAATGGTCTCGACCTGAATCCTGGACGCGGCATCGTTCATGAGCATGATAGCGCCCTTTCCGTATTGCTTTTCAATCTGTACAAGTGCTGAATCAAGCGCTTTTTCTTTCTGCATAATGTCCTCCGAAACTGAATTTGTTCTGCATTTATATTATACCATAGAAGCGTTTCCGTGTCGATAGCTTTTTATCATGGCTTGGCTGACAGGTCCGCAATATGGCTTCCGCCAAGATATGCCGCCAGAACCCCCGCTGCAAGCTTCACCGCAGCAAGGTTGGTCAAAAAGCGTATAGCCTCACGCGAACCGTCAAAATGGTACTCACTGACAACATATCCGTCCGCACAGGCAATACCGATATAGACAAGCCCGGGTGCTCTTCCCACGGAATCCCTCCCCGGCCCGGTGAGCCCGGTGGCGGATATGGCGAGCATTGCGCCGCTCATGTCGCGTGCCCGAACCGCCATTTCAGCAGCAACTTCGGCGGAAACATCGGTCTGCGGTCGATAAGCTCCTTTGGAACGCCGAGCAGCTTTTGCTTGGATTCGGAATTAAAGACGATGCAGCCGGATTCATACCAGCGATGACTCCCCGGAATATCCGTCAAATGCGAGGATATCAAGCCCCCGGTATGACTTTCGGCAACGACAAGCCCTCCGCCTGCGCTTTGCAGGAGCTTTGCGAGCTTCTTTGAATAGCCGTAGATAAGCTCTAAACACTCTTCCTTTTCCATATGATTCCTTCCTGTGCGTTTAATTATCGTACAAACGGTTTATTCCTGCATGACCTATCTTTCAACAAACAATTCCTTTGCACCGATCGTGTAATCGATGCCCGACCAGATGGTCAAAACTACCGCAGCGCATATCAATGCGAAATCGATGGGTATGCCGATCGCCCTGAACAGCGGGCCGCACATGAGCGTTACGAAAACGGCGATGAACTGCAGGGTAGTCTTGGCCTTGCCGATGGCCTTTGCGGCGATGACTATGCCCTTGCCGGCGGCAAGCTGGCGGATGCCGCTGATGAAAATTTCACGGGCGATTATCACGAATGCAAAGACGGGCATGAGGAAATTCCCGAAGCTCATGACCTCGAATTTGCACATCATTATGAGCGCAGCCGAGCTTAAAAGCTTATCGGCGGTGGGATCCATGAGCTTTCCGAAGTCGGTCACAAGCCCCTTTGCCCTTGCTATCCTTCCGTCAAGGGTGTCGGTGACATAGGCGAGCAGGAAAATGACGGCGGCAATGAAGTAGTTCCATTGCATATTGACGCCGTTAAGCGTGCCGATGACCCAGCTTGAGGGAAGGTAAAAACAGACTACAAACAATGGGATCATGAGGATCCTTATCATGGTAAGCTTGTTGGGAAGATTCATTTTACGATTTTTCCTTTCAGGTCATAGATATCCGCACCGGTTATCTCAACATTTACATAGTCTCCGGGCAGGGGCTGTTCGCCGTGCAGCTCTATCTTTATCAGTCCGTCGACATCAGCCGCTTCCGCATAGCTGCGTGCATAGGCGATGCCCTCCGTGACCTCCTCGACAAGGGCTTCGCATACGCTTCCGATACGGCGGCGGTTTGACTCCAGCGAAATATGCTGCTGCCGGCGCATGATGGCGTCAAGCCTTGAACGCTTGACGCTTTCGTCTATCTGGCAGGGCATTTCGGCGGCAGGGGTGTTATCCTCCGCAGAGTATGTGAACGCGCCGACCCTGTCAAAGGGATGCTCGCTCATGAAATGCATCAGCTCTTCAAAGTCCTCCTCCGTTTCGCCGGGGAAGCCCAGCATAACGGTGGTGCGGAGAATGAAATCGGGAGCTTTCCTGCGGATATAGTCGGTTATCTCCCTGATATGCTCGGCGCTGCCATGGCGGTTCATGCGTTTCAGCATGTTTTCGGAGATATGCTGTATGGGCATGTCGATATAGTTGCAGATCTTGGGCTCTGCGCACATGGTGTCGATAAGCTCCTCCGTCACCGTGTTGGGATAGGTGTATAACAGCCTTATCCAGTGAAGCTTTTCGATAGCCGCAAGCTCTTTCAAAAGCTCCGTCAGCATGGGCTTGCCGTAGAGGTCGATACCATAGGCAGAGGTATCCTGTGCGATGACGGTAAGCTCCGTCACGCCGCTGTCCGCAAGGGCGTTTGCTTCGGAAATGAGCTGTTCCATGGGCACGCTGACCCTTTCGCCCCTTATAAGGGGTATGGCGCAGTAGGTACAGCGGTTGTCGCAGCCGTCGGCGATGCGAAGGTATGCCCTGTAATCGGGCGTGGTGAGCAGACGGCGTGAGCAGCCTGCACGGCAGGGGCTCAGGTTGAACCTTGCGGCAAGCTCACGGGCGAATCGCGGATAGTCCTTGACTCCCCAGAACATATCGACTTCGGGCAGCTCATCGGGCAGCTCGTCCCGATAGCGCTGGCTAAGACACCCGGTCATTACGAGAAAACGGCAGTTTCCGCTTTCCTTATATTGAGCCATTTCGAGTATGGTTTTGATGGAATCAAGCTTTGCGCTCTCGATAAAGCCGCAGGTGTTGACAATGATAATATCGGCGAGGGAGGCGTCCGCGACGGGCTCAAAGCCGTTGGCCTGAAGCTCCCCGAGCATTATTTCGGTATCGACCGTATTCTTGGAGCAGCCAAGGGAGACCGCTCCGACCTTGATGGCATTGCTGTTCATTGGTTTCCTTTCTGTTTGGGATAATGGGCTATTCCTCGTTGGGTGTGACCGGGGCTTCGCCGCCATAGATTTGGGCATACATGGCAGGGGTGATGTAGATCTCACGGGGCTTTGCGCCGTCCTGCGGCCCGACATAGCCCTTCTGCTCCATGATATCCATGAGCCTTGAGGCCTTTGCATAGCCTATACGCATACAGCGCTGCAAATATGAAGCCGACGCCTTGCCCTTTTCGATCACGACCCGCACCGCTGCGGGCAGATCCTCGTCCTCCATCGGGTCGTTTCCGCCCTGTGCGCCGGTGATGGCGTCCAGCTCGCGCATGATGCTCTCGTCCTGCTCGGGCGCAGGCTGATTGCTCCCCGCAAAGAAGTCCATGACTGCGGCGACCTCCGAATCGTCGACGAATGCGCCCTGTATGCGCTTGGACTTGCCTGCGCCGCCGGGAGCGAAGATCATATCGCCGTGACCAAGAAGCGTCTCCGCGCCGCTTTCGTCGAGGATAACGTTGGAATCGACATATCTCGATACCGCGAACGCAATCTTGGCCGGCAGGTTTGATTTTATCGTACCCGTGATAACGTCAACGGAGGGACGCTGTGTTGCGACGATAATATGAATGCCTGAGGCGCGTCCGAGCTGCGATATCCTTAGTATGCTGTCCTCGACATCCTTGGGCGCAACGAGCATCAAATCAGAAAGCTCGTCTATTATGATGACAATGCGCGGCCAGCGGTCGTCCTCATTCTCCCTCGTGGCGTTATAGGTGTCGATCTTGCGGTAACCGTATTTGCCCAGCTCCTTGTACCGCTTATCCATCTCGTTGGCTGCCCAGCGCAGCGCACCGGCGGCCTTGTTCTTATCCGTTACGACCGGGCAGAACAGATGCGGAAGCGGAGAGTAGACCTTGAATTCCACGACCTTGGGATCGATAAGTATCATGCGCACTTCCTTGGGCGAAAGGCGGTATGCCAGGCTCAGAATGATGCAGTTGATGCATACGGATTTACCTGAACCGGTGGTGCCGGCCACCAGCATATGGGGCATGTCCGCAAGATCGGCGGTTATCACGTTGCCGGTTATGTCCTTGCCGAGCGCAAATACGAGCGAGCCCTTGGCGTTTTTGAAATTGTCGCTTTCGAATACCTCACGAAGCAGCACCGGGGTGGGGCTTTCGCTTGGTATCTCAATGCCGATGGTGGTTCGGCCGGGTATGGGCGCCTCGATGCGTACGGGTGATGAAGCAAGCGCAACACCGATATCGTTTTTCAGCACGGTGACCTTGCCGACCCTGATGCCGGGCGCAAGCTGTATTTCAAAGCGTATGATGCGAGGGCCTTCGCATATGCTTACCATCGTGGCATTAACGCCGAAGCTGGCAAGGGTGTCTATGAGCGCTTTGGCCTTGGCATCGACCAGACTGCTTCCGGCGCGGACGCCGCCTGTCGGCTTTTTGAGCAGGGTCAGCGGCGGACGGCGGTATTCGTACAGCTCCGACGGTTCGCCCTCGACTATCGGAGTGGTCTGTTGAGCCTCGATAATTGCAGCGGAGGGCTCATCATCGGCAGCATATTCAGTTCCATCGTCAACGATGGGAGCCGCTTCCTCCGGGGTTTGACTTTGTGTATCACCCTGCTTGGGCGGCGTATCGACAGCGGCCTCGGCATCGGATATATCGGGTTCTTCCGTAAAGGTATGCTCCTTCGCCGTATCATCAACGAAACGGTAGCGGTCGGACGGCGAAAAGCTTTCGCCTATCCTAAGCTCATCATCAGCCCTGTTCCTTCGGCGGCCTCGTTTGCTGAGGCTTCCGGAGGACGGGAACAGCGTCAAATCGTCCGCAGGCTCGTTTGCGTATGCGGCCGCCCTCCTTCGCGGAGCAGGTGCATCCTCAATGGTAGTAATATCATCGGAGCGTGTTCTGCGCTCGGTATGTTCAGCCCTGTGCGCTGTGGGCTTTTTCTCTTGTCCGGCAGGCTTTTTCTCCTGCTCCGCAGGCTCATAATCCCCGGCTGTCAAGGGCTTCCCGGAATGCGGCATGAATTCGTCTTCATCGTCGTCGACATCGGGAATGGCGGTTCGCCTCTGCTCCCTCCTGCGCCGTGCCTCGGCATGGCTGCTGCCGATTCGCTTTCCTATGCTCTTGACCGAAAAGTTGGTGACGCATAATAGCATTATAACAAGAAGCCCGATGAGAAGCACCAGAGTTCCGGTCCTGCCCAGCAGCGCGGTAAGTCCCCGAAGGATTATCGCGCTCAGCGCTCCGCCGCCGGAGCCTTTCGTGCCGGCGGTATACGACATTGAGATGAATTTGAAATAGCTTTCGGAGAGGGCGTCGCCCATGGCAAAGAGGTGTACGATATGCAGGGCATCACAGAACGCACCGAAGCCAAACCAGACGGCACGCCCACGGAATGTATTCTTTTCGGTGGCGACGAGATAGACTCCAAAGCCTGCCAGCAGCACGGGCAGCGCATACGCCGCAATGCCGATAAGCCCCTTGAACAGGGGCGCTGCAAAGCTGAGCAGGCCGTCGGAGCTTCCGTAGATGAAGATCCCGAGTATAACCGCAGTGATAATGATGACTATTCCGGCGATATCCCTTCTGTTGGAGCCGGAATTTTTAACTTCGGTTTTGGCTTTGGGCTGAGCGGCTTCCGCTCGCGCGGCGGACGACCTTTGTGTTCCGCCGGAGGTTCGCCGTCTTGGCGCACTCTGACCGCCGGAGCGTCCTTTTCCTTTGTTGTTTGCGGCAGGCATATGGTCTCCTTTATGCAGGTTGGATTCTATGAAACAGGCAGATTACAGATACCCAATATTAATTATACATCAAAGCGGATAAAATGGAAAGTGCGAAAACCTCAAATACAGAAAAGAGGGTGAAACAAAGGCCGGGAAAGGCCCTGTTCACCCGAACAACTGTGAAAAATTACACCGCATAGGCTATTGCGGAAGCTGCCAGTCGATCACGGCCTGCCCCGATTCGCTCAGAATGCGGTTGGCCTTGGAAAAATGCCTGCATCCGAAAAAGCCGTTGTACGCCGAGAGCGGACTCGGGTGTACCGTCTCAAGCTTCACATGGATGGGATTGGTGATGAGCTTTGCCTTGCTGCGCGCGTTTGCGCCCCACAGCAGGAAAACGACGGGAGCGGTCTTGTTGTTAAGCTCGGAAATGACCCTTGTGGTAAAGCTTTCCCAGCCAATGCCCCTGTGACTGTTCGGCTCGTGCTCGCGCACAGTCAAAACGGTGTTCAGCAGCAGTACGCCGCGCTTTGCCCACTCGGTCAGTTCTCCGTGATGCGGAGGGATGAAGCCGACATCATCGGAAAGCTCTTTATAGATATTCTTCAAAGAAGGGGGAGGCTCGATGCCGCGCTTCACCGAAAAGCAAAGCCCGTGCGCCTGATTCGGGCCGTGATAGGGATCCTGCCCCAAGATGACGACCTTGGTATCGGCAAACGATGTGTACCTGAGTGCATTGAATATGTCGTACATATCCGGATAAACGACTCGGGTGCGGTATTCATGAGCGAGGAATTGCCTAAGCTTTTGATAGTATTCCTTTTGAAACTCGTCCTTCAGTATTTCGTCCCAATCGTTATTGAGCTGAACCATTATTCTCTCCCTTCCGCTTCCTTCCTATTGTGGCGACCAAACCCACACATTGTCCGCTCAGTACGACGGTCAGGAGCGAATACAGTATCCTTTTGAGCGGAATATAGCTCAACGACATGGCGAGCACCACGAGGTCGCAGAACAGATAGATCCATTTGATGTTGAGCTTTGTTACATGGGCAAGGCTCATGGCCAGCGCATCGTCGCCGCCGGGAGCGCCTCCGGCACGCACGGCAAGCCCAACGCCTATGCCGATAAAGGCCGCACCGAGGAACGCCGCCGCAAGCGGCATATCTGCCACGAACGGGAACACCGGGCCGATGGCCTCAAACACCGCATAGAAGAGCGAGAACGCTGCACCTGCGATAACGGAGCAGCCGATGAAGTCGTTGCCGAGAAGCTTCCAGCCCAGAATATAGCAGCAGATATTGAGTACAAGGCTTGATATCGAGGGAGAAAGCCCCAGCCAATGCTCCAGCAAAAGCGAAAGCCCCAGCACGCCGCCCTCGGTAACGCCGGATTGGGCGTGGACGTTAAACAGACCGAACGCCGCTATCATGCTTCCGACGACCGTCAAAATAATGCGCTTTAGGGTGAGTTTGCCAAATAAAGCATCAAAAAACCGTGCAATTTTCTTTTTCAGCAATTAAATCATATTCCTTTCCTGTTGTACGCTCATTCTACCAATACGGGCATCGTATGTCAAGCCGCAACGGAAAAGGGGCTGCGGTTGGCAGCCCCCCCGAAAAGGTATGTTATGCGGATGCAGGCGGATTGGCAGCGGCGTTTCGGTGCGTTATCTGCTGCGCTTTTTTGATTCTCTCGGCGTTACTGCCGAAGTATTGAAGATGCTGTCGATCTGTTCGCCCCTCAGATGGTTCTGGCTCATGAGCACATCAACGAGTGCGTCTATCGCTGCCCAGTTCTGCGAGATGAGCTGTATCGCCTTTTCCATCTCGGCTGACAGTATGCGGTTTATGCCCCTGCGCACCTCAAGAGCCATTTCGCCGGACTGCATGGAACGCTCATCTATTACGGCAAGGCCGAAGTCGTCATCCATGCCGTAGCTGCAGATGATATTCTTTGCAATGTTGGTCGCTTGGATAAGGTCGGAAGAGGCCCCGGCGGAGACGCCGTCCTGCGTTCCATAGTAGACAAGCTCGGAAGCCCTTCCGCCCAGGGAAGTGCGTATCCTTGCGAGAAGATCGTTCCTGGTATAGTTGCCCTTGTTCTCGTTGTCGCCGTGCTGCATATAGCCTCCGTGATTACCCCTTGCGACGATGGTTACATACGAGGGCGTTTCGCCGCTCTGCCAGCAGAGAAAGGCGTGGCCTGCCTCATGCCTTGCGGTTCGCAGAAGCTCGGAAGCGTCCCATTTCTTCTCTTCTCCGTTGTTGAATATCTCAAAGGCTTCCTCGAATACGGCGTCGGTAACCTTCAGGCTGCCGTCGCGGATGGCGGAGCGCAGTGCAAGATCCATTGCGGATTCAAGGTTTGCAAGGCTCATTCCGGTGGAGCGTATGGCGATGTTTTCGATAGCCGGCTTGGAAACAACGAACGCCTTGTTGCCGGAGGTAATCTTGGTGATATAGGTTATCCTCTCGTCCTTTGTCGGCAGGTCGATATAGATCCTGCGGTCGAACCTGCGCATGAGTGCGGCGTCAAGGCTTCTGCTGCTGCCGGGTTCAACATCGAAATTGGTGGCAGCCAGCACGAATACGGGCTTGGAGGGGTCATTCTTGAAGCCGTCCATCTCGGCAAGGAATGCGGTCAGAATGTCGCCGGTATGCGATGCTGCGGAGCCGTCGTTGCCGGTGCGCTCCATTGCGATGGCGTCTATCTCATCGATAAAGAGGATGGAGGGAGCATACTTTCGGGCGGTCTGGAACAGCTCGTGGACCATGTCCTTGCCGACGCCGACGTACTTTTGGAGGAACTGGTTGCCCTCGGACACGATGAAGGTTGCGTTGGATTCGCACGCCATTGCCTTGGCGAGCATGGTTTTGCCCGTGCCCGGAGGGCCGTAGAGCAGCACGCCCTTGGGGGGCTTTGCGCCGGAACGCAGGAATTTTTTGGGAGCCCGCAGGAAATCAACAAAGTAGCGCAGCTCCTTCTTGGCGTCCTCTGCGCCGATGACGTCGTCAAAGCGAACATTTGGCTTGGAGACATTGCTCAGCACGTTCTTGGCGTCCTCGGAGTCGATGGCGGTCATGGTTTCAAAGTCGAAGAGCATTATCTCTGCGGTCTCGCCGTCGTCGGATATGGTCTGCGCCGTCTCAAATGTCAGCACCTTATTGGCCTTGGCAAGCGATATGACGCTGTTCTGCTGATGCAGGTATTCCCTTATCTCACCTATGCGCTGCGCAAAATCCTCGCTGTTGTCGGTTAGCTTTACGAAGTCCCTTGCGCCTATGCGCGTATAGGAAAGCCTTTCCTCGGGAGTGAGCGCAGGCTCGGTCGTTTCGAGGATATAGATGGGCAGATTGGAGTGATTCTGCACAACATACCACATGAAATCCCTTGAAACCGAATCGATGTCGCCGGAATTGAGATAGGGAGAGGGAGCCTTGCCAAGGCTGACATCGATAAATACGGAGGTTATGTCCTCCTCCAGGAGTATCAAAGTGGCCTGCTCCATGGTATGTGCGCCGAATACGCAGTCGCCGGGGATGAATCTGTCGAATCTGTGAACGTTTTCCTCGGAAGCGAATACAAGGATGTTGTTGGGCGCATTCTCGTCCATGACGAACAGCGAATGTATCTCGGGGTCGTTTTCGGGCAGATTCACGCTGAAGCGGATGGAATTGATCTTTGCAATGTTTTCGGAAGCGCCTATGAGCCTGAACAGCTCGAACAGCTCCTGATCGAAGAATGATGAAGCACGGCTGGTGATGGTGCGTGCGTCCGGGGTGCCGCCCTCTGCAAACAGCAGGGCGGTATATACCGATTCGTCAATGGCGATGCTTATGCCTATCTCCCTCTCGATATTGGTCGCCTGCCTTGATACCTCCCTCTTGGCGATGCTTCTGAGATGGTGCGCGGTCATGTGGTTGAACATGACGATGTTGCCGGAAGCAAAGCGTGAGCAGAGCGCCTCGGGGAAAAGGGGCGTTCCGGTATCTTCATGGGTGTCCTTACGGAGCGCGGAAAGTATGACTTTCCTTGAAAGATTGGAGAAATTGCCCGTTTCCGACTGCGAGTAGAGCTGCTTGCCGGCATTGGTGGTAAAGATGAGGATCGCGTCGGAAAGCGAAAGCTCCTCATCGGTGAAATTGTCGCGTATCCTGCCTGCGTCAAGGATCTGCAGGAACAGATGGATGATGCTGATATGTGCTTTTTCTATCTCGTCAAGGAGAAGCACGCATTTCGGGTTCTTGCTGACGAACCCGGTGAAGTTGCCCTCTTTGGCATCCTTATAGACCTTGTCGCTGCCGCAGAACTCGATTGAGGATTCCTTGTCGCAGTATTCGCTCATGTCAAAGCGCATGAACGGCAGCTCAAGGACCTCGGCAGCCTTCTGCGCAAGGAAGGTTTTACCGACGCCCGGAGGGCCGGCGAACAGGAAGGTAGCCTTGGGCTTATCCCTCTTTCCGTCCGTCATTGCGGCAAGTTCCGCCTGGAAATAGCCGGACGCAAACACGCTGACGGCGTTATCCTGCCCGAATACGGAGCCGAGGAGGATTTCATGCATCTTCTTTACCCGGTCTGTCAGCTTCGCTATCTCATATTTAAGGTCGTTTGACGCCCGAACGGGCTCAACCGTCGTCGGCTGCTGCGTCTGAGGCTCGTATGCCTCCGCCTCGCGAACCTCGGGGGAGCTTGCAGGGGAAGACTGCCTTTGGGAGCGAATATCGTTGATGCAGCCGGAAATGAAGTCGTTCGGGGCATCGAATATGCTCTTTAGCAGCTGAAAGGTCGTCAGCTCATCATGGCCTGCATCGCTTGCGCAGCGTTTGGCATCGGAAATGCGCAGCTGGGTATAGATAGCATCAACAAATCCGTCCGGTTCCTTGGCCATGATGCGATCTTCAATAAAGTCAAGTATTCGGGGAAACTGATCCGGCGTGGACGAAAAGACCGAAGACAGCAGCGAAGTAATCTCCGAACCCTCCGCCCGGGTGAAGTTCAGCTTGGTCATTCCGAGCAGGGTTCTCAGCACGGCGACGATGAATTTTTCGGCGGTACAGGAGCCGCCGCCGCATATATTTCCCGAAACAGAGAGCAGCTCGTCAAGCATATTGCTGTTTGGTATCTGTGACATTTTCAATTCTCCTCTACAAGAAAATCGATATGGCTCGGTATTTGCCCTTTTGAGCCGGAATCGTGATTCATATCCGTCTAAAAATGAAAACGGATGGGGTCAACCCACCGGCCGGATATGAAAATAAAACGAAGTGCGGACGGAAAATACCTGAGAAATCATTATCTGACAATATTCTACCCTACACCTTTGCCAAGGTCAAGACTTTTGATAAGAACAATTATATATAACAATGAATGCGGGAAGAAAATGCTGTTTTTTGCAGCACCATGCACGACATTCCAGATACGGAGGGCATTGGATTCTCCCCGGCAGGATTATATTTTCAAGACGGGTCACGGACTGTTTACAACGGCATGATATCCTGCTATAATAGGCGCAGCTAAATAAAGTTTCTTCAGGGCGGGGTGCGATTCCCCACCGGCGGTGACAGTCCGCAAGCCGAAAGGCATGATTCGGTGAAACTCCGAAACCGACGGTACGACAGGCTTTTCTGTCGGGGTCATATGACCTTACAGTCCGGATGAGAGAAGAATTTGCCCCGAGGTGTATTGCGCTCGGGCATTTTCTTTTGGAAGAATACAAGCTTTATGTGCCGAACTGCTTTGCGGCTCTTAAGGGCATCGGGTCAGTACGCGCAGACGGCCTTCTTCCGAGAGAAAATGGGCTTATCCCAAACGAAAACTCTATCCGCATTTCCGTTCCCGAAGGAGAAAAGGAGATCGATATGGAAGAAAAAATCAATCAACTCAACGACACCACAAAGAAGCAGAAGGTTCTTTTGACCGTCCGCCGAATGGTATTCATCGCCCTGTTGGGCGCGCTTGCCGCCGTGCTGATGATTCTCAACTTCCCCCTGCCGTTCATGCCTCCGTTTTTGAAGTTTGACGTGTCGGATATGCCTGCGCTGTTTGCGTGCTTCTATCTTGGGCCCATAAGCGGTGCGTTCGTGTCCGTTATAAAGGTGGGGCTGGAGCTTCTTCTGGTCGGTACGGATACGGCGTTCGTCGGGGAGCTGTCCAATCTGACCATGAGCCTTGCCTTTACCCTGACCGCAGGCATCATTTACAGGTTCAACAAGACCAAGAAGGGTGCGCTCATCGGCCTTATCTGCGCAACGGCATTCGTGTGCGCTCTCGGCGTTATCTCGAATAAGTTCGTCATGCTGCCGCTGTATGTGAAGCTTTACGGCCTCGACATGGAGGCGATAGTCGGAATGTGCAGCAAGGCAATGCCTGCGATCAAGGATGAATTTACCCTGCTGGCGTTCGGCATTCTGCCGTTCAATATTATCAAGTTTTCAGTGACCTCGCTTGTCACATTCCTTATCTATAAAAAGCTCGGAAAGCTGCTTTCCAAGCTGCTGAGGCCGTAAACCGTCGGCTTAAAAAGACAAAAAGCACAGCATCCGCATGGCTGACTTGCGGATGCTGTTTCTGTTTCGGTATTGAATCGATCGGCGGCAGGCAATGCATGGAGCGGTTTTCAATTAAGAGACCGCTGCTTTTTGTAAAGCTGTGCGGCTTCCCCGTCATAGTTTATGAATTGCTCGACAAACACAAAGCCTTCGTGCTCCAGTATCCGCTGTGAATACCTGTTTGCAGGGTCGGTGACAGCCGCAATATCGCTCTGCTCGTCGGAGCTTCTGATAATTTCAAGCATATGCTGCACCAAGGCTCTGCCATAGCCGTGATTCCAATATTCGGGAAGGAGCATATACTCAATTTCAACGGCATTGTATTCATCGTTCCAATTCATCGCACCCATTCCGATGTATTCGGTTTTCTCGTCCTGCCTGAGCAGCACTTTATAGAACCCCTGCGTTGAGCCGCTGCTATTGCAGGCCAGCATCATTTGGAAAAAAGACTCTGCTTCCTCCGGAGTGAAGATACGCCCCAAATTCATATTCATTGCCTGCTCGTTGTAGACAAGCTGCGCATACAGCGGAAAATCCTCTTCGGAATACTTTTCAAGAATTATCATGGACAATCTGCTTTCCCCGGGAACACCTGCCCCCGGATTTTGGTTGAGTCAATGATAGCACAAGAATTTGAAAATAACAACCGCATGCAAAGAGAAGATCGAATAAGAAAAAGAACGGCCGCATCAAAATCGCCGTGAGCGGTTCTGATGCGGCTCATAAACTAACAAAGAAGGAAGCTGAAGCTGCCCATATGTCGGGCTTTGGAGCTTACAGCCCCATGCCTACCCTTATCGCAAGGAGGGCATCGGCGGTATTGATAATGCCGTTGCTGTCAAGATCGAACAACGCCTCTCCCTCCATCGGAGCAAGGTTCAGGCTGCCGCGCATTATAAGGTTGGCGTCCATGATATTGATAAGGCCGTCACCGTTGACATCGCCTGCAAAGCAGGCATACACCTTGCCGCCGCCCTGATGGACATAGTCGGTTTCGGTGCTGACGAGCTGACCGCCAACGAACCAGCCGATAAAGCCAAGCTCTTCGGTGGGATAGGCATAGAGGTCAGCTTCCTGCGAACCGGTAAAGGAATAATCCATACCGACGCTGCAATTGCCGATGGAAGATACATCAAGGGGAGCGTCATAGCCCATTGGCTTAACCGTTATCTGGCGATAGTCGCAGTCCCTTGCCTCGATATGACTTAGGCTCGGACAGTTGAGCGCGGAAAGCTCGCGGCAATACCGCTGACCGTTGAATGCAAGATGGTTGAGATATTCGCAGTCGTTGACAATAACGCTGCGGATATGGGTCTGGCCGTACTGCGGACTGTTGATAGTTTGTGTTAGTGTGCCCGTTACATCAAAATTGCCGCAAAGGTCTGGATAAATTTCCATTTGACAGAAATCATAGGATATCTCTCCATCAGAATAGTTATAATTGACGATGCCGAAAAACTCAACCGTATTGATATAAACAGCTCCGTTTGTGCTATTTCCGGAACGGAATATGGGTGAAATATCGTTATCCTGTTCAAAATTCCAGAAGGAATAGCCATGATCTTCCGCATAAAGCCTGTCAAGAGCGGCTTGCAGGGCGGTGGAGTTGTTAATGCCCAGCTCATCATCAGTCTGACGCATGAAATTGCGATACATCGTATAGTCATGCGGAACATAATGGGAGGGATATAAAACGTTCTGATCGTCGCTTGTCTCCGCAAACGCAGGCACGGTGAACGCCATGACCATTGCAAGGCATATGGCGATGCTGATAAACTTAAATAATACTCTGTTCATTTCAATACCTCCGACTTAATTATTTTTGCTTCAGCTAATACATTATACATTGCATTGTAGGTATGCGTCAATATAAATTGTCACATATTGGCATAATATATTATAATGCGACGTGCGCTGCTGCACATACGCACGCACACATTGTCCTTCGGAATTTTCACATGGATAAAAGGGATTTGGGAAAGCACTTTAGTAATGAACAACGATTTATGGCGAAGAATATCGGAATAAAAACGCACGGCAGGAAACATTAATTAAAGCAAAATAAAAAATATGCCGCATTGACAGCTTTGACAAGCGGTCATGATACGGCATAAGGAACGATGATTTCGGTTCGGCACGCTCAATCCATGTCGCGCCGGTTCTGCATGGCCTTGAAAAGCGTCATCTCATCGATGAATTCAAGATTGCCGCCGATGGGAATGCCGTGAGCGATCCGGGTGACGCGCACGGGCATACCGCGAAGGAGCTTGGCAATATAGCTTGCGGTCGCTTCGCCTTCAACATCGGGATTGGTGGCAAGAATGACCTCCCTGACGCCCTCGGCCTTTATGCGTTCGACAAGCTGCGCTATGCGGAGCTTATCCGGGCCGATGCCGTCCATGGGCGAAAGCACTCCGCCAAGCACATGATAGCGGCCGTTGTATTCGCGCATTCGCTCCATGAAGCTCACGTCGCGGGCGTCCTTGACGACGCACAGCGTCTCGGAGCTGCGCTTCGGGCTTGCGCAGATTTCACATATCTCGTCCTCGGTATAGCTGCCGCAGACGGGACAGAAATGGACGCGCTGCTTGGCCTCGATAAGCGCATCCGCAAGCGATTTCACATCCTCATCGGGCATGGAGATAACATGGTACGCAAGGCGCTGCGCGCTCTTGATGCCGATGCCCGGAAGCCTGTTGAAGCTTGCGATAAGCTTTTCTATGCTCTCCATATCAGAAGCCGAAGCCGCCAAGGCCGCCAAGACCGCCCATGCCGCCGGTGACCTTGTTCATCTCCTTCTCCATGGCGTCCTCCGCCATGCGGAGCGCTTCGTTGACGGCGCTGAGTATGAGGTCCTGAAGCATTTCGATATCATCGGGATCTATGACCTCGGGGGCGATGGTTATGCCCTTGAATTCCTTGGCTCCGTTAATGACGACCTTGACCACGCCGCCGCCCACGCTGGATTCGAATTCGGTATTGCCAACCTCCTCCTGAACCCTTGCGACCTCCTGCTGCATCTTCTGAGCCTGGCGCATGAGCTGCTGCATATTGCCGCCGCCCGTATTGAATCCGTTATACTTACCCATATATAGCTCCTTTCATTGTTTCCGAAACAAGAATTTAATGAAATCAGGATTTCATTAAAAATGCGTTGATAAAATTATCGATCTCGCCGTCCATTACCGCCTGGATGTTTCCGGTCTCCTCGCCGGTACGGTGATCCTTGACCATGGTGTAGGGCTGGAATACATAGCTTCTTATCTGGCTGCCCCACTCTATCTTCTTCATCTCGCCCTTGATGTCCGCCATATGCTCCATGCGCTCGCGTTCCTTGATCTCAAGGAGCTTGCCGCGCAGCATTCGCATTGCCGTCTCGCGGTTCTGTATCTGGCTGCGCTCGTTCTGGCACTGCACGACCACTCCCGTCGGGAAGTGCGTTATGCGTATAGCGGAAGAGGTCTTGTTGACATGCTGTCCGCCTGCGCCGCTGGAACGGTAGGTATCCACGCGGATGTCATCGGGGTTGATCTCGATCGCACTGCTGTCATCATCAAGGATGGGGGTTACATCGAGCGAAGCAAAGGAGGTGTGCCTTCTGCCGGAGGAATCGAACGGAGAGATCCTGACGAGGCGGTGAACGCCTTTTTCGGCCTTGAGATAGCCGTATGCGTTCTCACCGTCGCATTCGAAAGTAACGCTCTTGATGCCTGCTTCGTCGCCCTCGAGAAGGTCAAGCTCCTTGACCGTATAGCCTGCACGCTCGCAATAGCGCACATACATGCGGTACAGCATACTGACCCAGTCCTGCGCTTCGGTACCGCCTGCGCCGGCGTGCAGCGAAAGCACTGCGTTGGCGCTGTCATACGGGCCGTTGAGCAGGGTAGCTATGCGGAATTCTTCAACGAGCTTAACGAACTCGGCAAGCTCCTGCCTGGCCTCGTTTGCAAGCTCCTCGTCGTCCTCCTCCTCTGCCATTTCAAACATGACCTCGACATCCTCGCCCTTACCCTCAAGCTTCTTGTATTTGTCAAGCTTCGAGTGAATGACCTTGATGCGCTGATTTACCTTGTTGGCGTTGTCAACGTCGTTCCAAAAGCCCTCCTCTGCCATTTGCGATTCAAGCTTTTCCTTTTCGTCTGCAAGCCCTACAAGGTCAAAGGGATTCACCCGCCTGCTTTAGGGCTGCAATGGTTGCCGTCAGCTGCTGACGGTATTCGTCCAATAAAACCATTATATTTACCTTTCTTCTTATTAAATTGCGTTGTTGATTCTATGCCGCTGCCGGCTCCTTCGCCGGGAATTACATGCGCTCGGGCGCTTCAAGTCCGACGAGGAAGAGCCCTGTGCGGACAGCCGTCCTCGCCGCCTCGGTGAGCGCAAGACGGGCGTTGCGCACGGCAGGGTCGTCGTCCATGATGCGGTTGTCGTAGTAGAACTTATTGAAGCAGGAGCATATCTCGATGACCGCACGGGAGATGAGATAGGGCTCGTACTTCTCCGCCGCCTGGGCGATGATGTCGGGCAGGGCGTCGATGGCCTTGAGAAGGTTTCGGCTCGATTCGTCGCCAAGCACCGAATAGTCGATATTGCTGCGGTCAAAGCCGCCTGCCTTGCGCATGACGGAGCAGCTTCTGGCGTAGGTGTACTGGGCGTACGGGCCTGTTTCGCCGTCGAAATTAAGCGACTTTTCCCATGAGAAGGTGTAGTCCTTTATCCTGCCGTTGTAAAGCACGCTGAACACGAGCGCACCCACGCCGACCTGCCTTGCGACCTCCTCCTTGTCTTCGAGTCCGGGGCTTTTCTCCTTTATAATATCCAGCGCCCTGTTGATGAGTGCATGGAGCACGTCCTCGAGATAGATTGCGTTGCCCTTCCTGGTGGAGAAGGTCATATCCTCCATGCTGACCATGCCGAAGTTCACATGCACGCAGTCCTTGGCCCAATCGTAGCCCATGAGCTCCAGCACCTTGAACACCTGGCGGAAATGCAGGTTCTGCTGATATGCGACGACATAGAGGGATTTATAAAAATCGTAGGTGTCGTGGCGGTATTTGGCGGCGGCGATGTCACGGGTGGCGTAGATGGTGCTTCCGTCGCTCTTCTTGATGATGCAGGGGGGCATATCGTATTCCGATAGGTCGACTATGGTCATGCCGTTGTCGATCTTGGAGATTCCCTTGTCCTCAAGCTCCTTGATGACAGCAGGCATCTTATCCTCGTAGAAGGCTTCGCCGTTATAGCTGTCAAAGGTTATACCGAGAAGGTCATAGACCTTGGCGACGTCCTTAAGCGTGACATCCTTGAACCACTCGAAAAGCTCCCACTCCTCCGGGGAGTGAAGCTCGATGCGGTGAAATGCGGCACGGGCCTCGTCGTTGAGCGAGGGATCCTTCTCCGCTTCCTCATGGAATTTGACATAAAGATTCACAAGCTCGCGCGTGGAGTTGCCGTTTTCGATGACGGAACGGTCGCCCCAGCGCTTGTATGCAACTATCATCTTGCCGAACTGGGTGCCCCAGTCGCCAAGGTGGTTGATGCTGATGGTATGATAGCCGAGATGGTCGTATATCCTCCTGAGGGAGTTGCCGAGCACGGTGGTGGTGATATGGTGTATGCCGAACGGCTTGGCGATGTTGATGGAGGAATAGTCGAGGCAGATGTTCCTGCCGTTCCCCTCGCTGGAGGAGCCGTATTTGTCGCCCTTATCGAGCACGGTTTCGATGACGGTGCGCGCGAAGGCCGCCTTATCGGTGAAAAAATTGAGATAGCCGCCGGCATTCTCAATGCGGTCAAAGCCTTCGATGCTGCCAAGCTTTTCTCGCAGCTCCGCAGCGATGAGCTGAGGAGCCTTTCTCAGCGTCTTTGCCAGCTTAAAGCAGGGGAAGGCAAAATCGCCCATATTGGGATCGGGCGGAGTTTCAAGCATTTCGGAAGCGGCCGCGACTTCAAGACCGGTGTTCTCGGCGATCGATTCCGCAAGCTTCATTCTGAAATCCATATGGAAATTCCTTTCGTTTTGAGAGTATCGGGAACATTTCAATGCGGCTGCGACGGGCAAAAGCTGCCCAATTCACATAATGCCCCATGATAAATACCATTATAACATGCTTTTGTTCATTAGACCATAGTTTTTTATGTTGCCAAGAAGAAAATTATCTGATATAATGCTGTGTATGGATACTAAACAGAAAAAAACCTACTCGAAAGAGGAAAGGAAAAAAAGAAACAAGCGGTTCAACACCGTTCTGTATATCATTTCTGCCGTGCTCGTGCTTACCGGCGTTATCATTATCATCAGCGATACCACGCTGTGGTTTGATAAGCTCTTTCATCCGGGCGATTTCAACGAGATACCCGTGCCGACCGGCAATTTTGTGTTTATAACCCCCGATCCCAACGTCACCTTTGCCCCCGGCAATACGCCGGAGCCCGGAGAGGAAGTGCCGGATCCGCACCGCACGCTTGCGCCCGGAGAAACGGAAGCACCCGACGATCCGTCCAAGCCCACTGCGACCCCGAGGCCGCAGAACCCAGAAAGGCCGATAAACGTCTATTTCTCGGGCTATAACATCACCTGCCCGATAGATCCCGTCGGCTTCAACTGGAAGGGCCAGATGGCGACCGTCCGCGCGCACAACCGTGCCGCATGGCTGCGTACCAGCGGTACCCCGACAGAGGGCGGCAATATCATCCTTGCCGGACACAACAAGTACAGCGGCAAGCTGGGCTATTTCGATGTCGTCAGGAGCAAGCTTAAGGTCGGCGATATCGTTATAATAGAGAATGCACACCATGATTTCTATTACTACGCCGTGACCTCCGTGACCACATATCCTCACGACGGAGTGCCGTGGTCGGTAATGGATACCGGCGGCGAGCCGAGGCTCACGCTCATCACCTGCCTCGGCGACTTCGACAGCTCCATCGGCTCATCCAAGCACAGGGTGATCGCCGTCTGCCACCCGATAACCTTCGATACCGGGGATGGCGGGGATACCGGCGAATGACAGATCTATAAAAACAATGGTTGAACGACCGTTAGACAATTATTATACTAAACTTAACAGTACAGGAGGTACTTATGTCCGGACATTCCAAATGGGCAAACATTAAGAACAAGAAGGAGAAGACCGACTCCGCACGCGGCAAGGTGTTCACCAAGATAGGCCGCGAGATCGCCATCGCCGTCAAGGAGGGCGGCAGCGACCCTGCCAACAACTCAAAGCTTCGTGATGTCATCGCCAAGGCAAAGGCTAACAATATGCCGAACGACAATATCACCCGTTCCATCAAGAAGGCAGCAGGTGAGCTTGGATCAATCAACTACGAGACCGGCACCTACGAGGGCTACGGCCCCGGCAAGATCGCCGTCATCGTTGAAGTTCTGACCGATAACAAGAACCGCACCGCCGCCGAGATCCGCCATATCTTCGATAAGTACGGCGCAGGCATGGGCAACTCCGGCTGCGTCAGCTGGATGTTCGATAAGAAGGGCCATATCGTCATAGAGCGCAGCGCTTCCATAGATGCTGATGAGCTCATGATGCAGGCCGTCGATGCCGGTGCGGAGGATTTCGTGGAGCAGGACGACTGCTTCGAGATCTTCACCGCTCCTTCCGATTTCTCAGCCGTGCGTGAAGCGCTTGAAGCACTTGGCTACAGCTTCCTGACCGCCGAGCAGGATATGATACCCCAGAACACCGTTGACGTTACCGATGCCGAACTTGCCGCCAAGTTCGAAAGGCTCATCGATATGTTCGAGGACAACGATGATGTTCAGGAGGTGTTCCACAACGCCAACCTTCCCGAGGAAGAGGAAGAGGACTGATTTAGTAATAAGCATATTACGGCAGGCACGGATGTTCTCTGTGCCTGCTGTTTTGTTTCCGGGGACAGCCAGAACAGCGAAATGTTTGGATAAGCAGCCGCGAGCCCGAAGAGGGGCTGTCAGCCGTGTTTTGGACACAATATTTACGGTTTTCGTCAATTTTCGCTTGACAAACGAACGGGATTAAGGCATATTTTATTCATAAATCGAACAGAGCCTGCAAATGCATACTCTTTTCCAATAAAACCGTGGGAGGCATATTATGGAAAGCAACAACATTCCGAATCAGTCAGCTAATGCGAGCGGCGGCACAAACGAAATGCCCAACATGGGCGGCACCGGCGGAACGAACGCAATGCCCGGCATGGGCGGCACCGGCGGCACAAACGCAATGTCCAATATGGGCGGCACCGGCGGAACCAACGAACTGCCGAGCAGGGGCGGTACCGGAGGAATCAACGAGCTGCCGTATACGGGCAGGACTTCCGCTCCGAGCGGAACGCCGTATGCCGTCAGAAGCTCCGGCACAACCGAGCTGCCCGAACAGTACAGGCCGCTCAGCCCCTGGGCGTACTTTGGCTTGCAGCTGCTGTTCGCCATTCCCGTGATTGGCTTCATCTTCCTTATTGTATTTTCGTGCAAAAAGTCCAATATCAACCGCCGCAACTTCGCACGGTCGTATTGGTGCGCACTCCTTATTGCCGTGATCGTTTGCACGATAGTGTTCATAGTTGCCGCAATTCTCGGATACTCCTTCGGCGATGAACTGTTTTAGCGGCAAAATTTGAGCGCACGGAGACGGTCAAGCCCCGGTGTGGGCATGGCTGTCTCCTTTTTTATGAAATCCATCCAAAAATTTTTAGTAAAATTCACAAAAATATCGCAAAATACTCCTTGACAGGAGTTGACAAAGGTGATATTCTATAATAGTGCGTGATAGTATGGATGCGAATGCGTACAGAACCGCGCGCGTATTTTGCGGAAAATATCCCTATTAAGTGGTTGCAGGGATTTTCTTATATATATACAATAAAAATAACTTAAGGAGAACTTTCATGCCCACAATAAACCAGTTGGTCAGAAAGGGTAGGGAACAGGTACAGTATAAGTCCAATTCCCCCATTTTGAAGCAGTGCCCCCAGCGCCGCGGCGTATGCACGGCGGTCCGCACGCTCACCCCTAAGAAGCCGAATTCCGCGCTTCGTAAAATCGCCCGTATCCGTCTTACCGACGGCCTCGAGGGCACCGGCTATATCCCCGGCATCGGTCATAACCTTCAGGAGCACTCCGTCGTCCTCATCAGGGGCGGCAGGGTAAGAGATCTTCCCGGCGTACGTTACCACATCATCCGCGGCGCACTCGATGCTTCCGGCGTTGCAAAGCGTATGCAGGCTCGCAGCCGTTACGGCGCAAAGCGTCCCAAGAAGTAATAGGAGGTAAACTATGTCCAGGAGAGGTTCCGTCCCCAAGAGGGAAGTTCTTGATGATCCTATCTACGGCGGCAAGCTCGTAACTAAGCTCATCAACCAGGTTATGCTCGACGGCAAGCGCGGCACTGCCCAGAAGGCATGCTACGGTGCTTTCGACATCATTCGCACCAAGACCGGCCGTGAGCCCCTTGAGGTTTTCGAGGAGGCCATGAACAACGTTATGCCCGTTCTCGAGGTCAAGGCTCGCCGTATCGGCGGTTCCACCTATCAGGTACCTATCGAGATCCGTCCCGAGCGTCGTCAGACCCTCGGCCTGCGCTGGCTCGTAACTTACTCCCGCAACAGGAGTGAGCGCACCATGCAGGAGAGGCTTGCCGGTGAGATCATGGACGCTGCAAACCAGCAGGGTTCCGCCTTCAAGAAGAAGGAAGACGTTCACAAGATGGCAGAGGCCAACAAGGCTTTTGCACACTTCAGGTATTGATCGCAGACACCTGCTTTGTGTCCGCCGGGTGCTTAGCGCCCGCAATATCGAAGCCTGCACTGCCAAATGCAGATTCTGCGGAAGGGAGGTTACGCCATGCCTAGAAATACTCCGCTTGAGCTTACGCGCAATATCGGCATAATGGCCCATATCGACGCCGGTAAGACGACCACCACCGAGCGCATCCTGTTCTATACCGGAAAGATCCATCGTATAGGCGAGGTGCACGAGGGCGCTGCGACCATGGACTACATGGAGCAGGAGCGAGAGAGGGGCATAACCATAACCTCCGCCGCTACCACCACCTATTGGCGCAAACACCGCATAAACATCATCGACACCCCGGGCCATGTGGACTTCACCGTTGAGGTCGAACGTTCCCTGCGCGTCCTGGACGGCGCCGTTGCGGTGTTCTGTGCAAAGGGCGGCGTCGAGTCCCAGAGCGAGACCGTCTGGCGTCAGGCGGAAAGATATCATGTTCCGCGCATTGCGTATGTCAACAAAATGGACATCGTCGGCGCAGACTTCCAAAATGTCATGAACATGATGCGCGAGAGGCTTGATGCCAACCCTGCCGCGATCCAGCTCCCCATAGGCGCAGAATCCGGCTTCCGAGGCGTTGTCGATCTCGTCAATATGAATGCCGAGGTCTACTACGATGAGGAGGGCGAGGATATCCGTATCGAGCCCATCCCCGAGGATATGCTGGAGGCGGCCGAGGAAGCGCGCAGCGCCCTTATCGAAGCCGTGGCAGATGAGGATGACGAGCTTACAATGCTCTATCTCGAGGGCGAGGAGATCCCCGTCGAGATGCTCAAAAGGGCTATCCGTTCCGCCACTATTAATAACCATGCGGTCCCCGTATGCTGCGGTTCAAGCTACCGGAACAAGGGCGTCCAGCCCCTGCTTGACGCAATCGTCGACTATCTGCCCTCCCCGCTCGATATTCCCCCTGTCACCGCTATGAGCCGTGACGGCAAAAAGAGCTATGAGGTGCACAGCGATGAAAGCGAGCCCTTTGCGGCGCTTGCCTTCAAGATAGTCAGCGATTCGTTCGTCGGAAAGCTGGCGTTCTGCAGGGTCTATTCGGGAAGCATTAAGGTCGGCTCTACCGTGCTTAACTGCAGCAAGAACAAGCGTGAGCGCATTACAAAGATCCTGCTGATGCACGCCAACAGCCGTACCGAGGTCGAGGAGGCCTATGCCGGAGACATCGTTGCCTTCGTCGGGCTTCGCGAGACGGTCACCGGCGAAACGCTTGCAAGCGAGGGAAGGCCCCTGCTTATGGAGTCTATGGAATTCCCGGAGCCGGTGATAAAGATCGCCATCGAGCCAAAGACCAAGGCCGGGCAGGAAAAGCTTGCCCAGGCGCTTGAAAGGCTTGCGGAGGAGGATCCCACCTTCCGCACCTATGCGGACAAGGAAACGGGTCAGACCATCATCGCAGGCATGGGAGAGCTGCATCTCGATATCATCGTTGACAGGCTCATTCGCGAGTTCAAGGTCGAATGCCGCGTGGGTAAGCCCCAGGTCGCATATCGGGAGACCATTACCAAGACCGTTCGCACCGTCGGCAGCTATATACGCCAGGGTGCGGGAACGAAGGGCGTTTATGGGCATTGCATCGTGGAGTTCGCTCCCGGCGCTCCGCTCAGCGGCATAGTGTTCGAGAACCGTGTCGCCGCCGATGTGCTCCCCCCCGAATATGTAAAGGCTGTTGAACAGGGCATCCGCGAAGCAAGCGCAAGCGGTGCTTTGGGCGGATATGAGGTCATAGATTTCTCAGCCGCACTGGTCGGAGGAAGCGTGAACGAAAACGATTCCTGCGAAATGGCCTATAAGGTCGCAGGCAGCCTTGCCTTCCGCGAGGCCTGCGAAAAGGGCGAATCGGTGCTGCTCGAGCCCTTTATGAACTGCGAGATCGTCGTTCCCGACGAATACCTCGGCGATGTTATGGGAAATCTTAACGCCCGAAGGGGTCAGATCCAGAGTACCGACCTCCGCTCCGGCGGCCAGCAGTGCATTCATGCGCTCGTTCCGCTCAAGGAGATGTTCGGCTACGCTACCGACCTTCGTTCGTCTACAAAGGGCAGAGGTACGTTCTCGATGCAGTTCGACCACTATGAGGAGGTCGCCAAGAACCTCGTTCCCAAGATACTTGGCATTATATATTAGCAGGCGAGCATTTTTCTAATAAAAAATAGAAAAAATCGCAATATATCTATTGTCCTGTGCTTGCAAAAAATTGCGGCATAGGCTATAATACCAAAGTAAACTATAAATTACATTCCATTAGGAGGAATACAACAATGGCAAAGCAAAAGTTTGAAAGAACTAAACCCCATGTTAACATCGGCACCATCGGCCATGTTGACCACGGCAAGACCACCCTTACCGCAGCTATCACCATGGCTCTCTCCCAGCAGGGTCAGGCCGCTGCAATGCGTTATGATGAAATCGACAAGGCACCCGAAGAGAAGGCTCGTGGTATAACCATCAACACCGCACACGTTGAGTATGAGACCGATCATCGTCACTATGCTCATGTTGACTGCCCCGGCCACGCCGACTATGTTAAGAACATGATCACCGGCGCTGCACAGATGGACGGCGCTATCCTCGTTGTTTCCGCAGCTGACGGCCCAATGCCCCAGACCCGTGAGCACATCCTGCTCGCCCGTCAGGTTGGCGTTCCCTACATCGTTGTCTTCATGAACAAGGTTGACCAGGTTGACGATGAGGAGCTGCTTGAGCTTGTTGAAATGGAAATCCGTGAGCTGCTCTCCAGCTATGATTTCCCCGGCGACGATATCCCCATCATCAGGGGTTCCGCTCTCCGCGCTCTCGAGGCTCTTACCGAAGGCAAGATCGCAAAGGAGACCCCCGAGTGCCAGTGCATCTTCGAGCTCATGGATGCTGTTGACTCCTACATCCCCGAACCCGAGCGTGCTTCCGACAAGCCCTTCCTTATGCCCGTTGAGGACGTATTCACCATCACCGGCCGCGGTACCGTTGCTACCGGCCGTGTTGAGCGCGGTGTTGTAAAGGTAAACGATCCCGTTCAGATCGTTGGTCTCAAGGAAACCAGGCAGACCGTTGTTACCGGCGTTGAAATGTTCCGTAAGCTCCTCGATCAGGCTATCGCAGGCGATAACATCGGTGCTCTTCTCCGCGGTGTTCAGAGGTCCGAGGTTGAGCGCGGCCAGGTTCTGGCAAAGCCCAACTCCATCCATCCCCACACTCACTTCAATTCCGAGGTTTACGTTCTGACCAAGGATGAGGGCGGCCGTCATACCCCCTTCTTCTCCGGCTATCGTCCCCAGTTCTATTTCAGAACCACTGACGTTACCGGCGTCATCAAGCTCCCCGAGGGTGTTGAAATGGTTATGCCGGGCGACAACATTCGCATGGAAATCGAGCTCATCACTCCTATCGCAATGGATGAGGGCCTCCGCTTCGCTATCCGTGAGGGCGGCCGCACCGTTGCTTCCGGCGTTGTTACCAAGGTTATTGAATAATCTTCGCCGCTAATTTGACATGTAAAGAGGGTTATGGGTCAGGCCATAACCCTTTTACATTCCGATTGAGGAGCAACCATGAAAAAGAGCATAAAAACAATTCTTTGCGTTATCTTGGCAGTTTCGCTCTGCGCCGCCGCACTGTGTCTGGCAGGCTGTGATGGCAAGAAGGATATCAATAATACCAAGCCGCCGCAGACTTCCAATAACCCATCCCAGGGCAACGACAAGACCATGACCTCCGCCCCCGGCAGCGCGGTAAAGGAAACCATGGCCCCCGGTACTGTAATGGCTGCCGATTTTACGGTCGTCAATGCGGAAGGCAGCAGCGTAAAGCTGTCCTCGCTGGCGGGCAAGCCTGTCGTCGTCAATTTCTGGGCGACATGGTGTGCGCCGTGCGTGAGCGAGCTCCCGGAGTTCCAGCGTGCATATGAGGAATACGGCGATCGCGTCGAATTTATCTTTATCAATATTGAAGCGGACGTTGGCAAGGTCATGAGCTTTATGCAGGATAACGGCTTCACATTCCCCCTGTATTTTGACCTTACCTGCGTTGCTCAGGAGGGCTATTCTGTCAGTTCCATTCCAATGAGCGTATTCATCGATCCCGAGGGCCATGTGGCAGCCGAGCAGGAAGGATCAATGGACTATGACACGATAATCGGACACATCGAGCAGATAATCAAGTAAGAAGTTCGAAGGAAGCAGAAATTGCTTATATAAAAAGAGAGCTGCCGCAATGCGTGGGCATTGCGGCAGCTCATTTGTATTGACAGATATCAGTAGTTGAGTGCCTGCCTGATAGCCTTCCTGAACGGAGGCAGCAGAGCGATGATGGCACAGAGAGCGATATCGGCAAACATATAGGGTGCATTGTAAACGAACGATGCGGTGAAGTTGGCGCTCAGCATGGTGCCGAATGCAACGTTGGTGACAGCGTCCGGTCCGATCATGACATATTCACCGAATACGAGCATACCGGAGACGAGGTGCGCAAGGAACCTTGCAGTACCGCCGATGAGTACGGAGAATACGAGGTTGCGGTCGCCCCTGGTAAGACCTGCGAGGCCGATGAGTGCAAAAGCGATGGGATAGTCAAGCAGGAACTGCGCCCAGTGCGCGATATAGCCGCCCTGAACATACTGAAGCAGACCATAGACAAGACCTGCAAGCAGACCCCATTTTACGCCGTAGCGGTTGGAGTAGACCATCAGCGGCAGCATGCTTGCGAGAGTGATAGAGCCGCCGAGGGGCATTGAGAAGAGCTTGATGTAGCTGAGGACGAACGCAAGCGCGATGCAAAGCGAACCGTGGACGAGGATGAGGGTCGTACTGACCTTCTTTTCGGTTACGGGCTCTGCTGTCTTTGCGCTCTTGCCGCGCTGTACGAGATAGATGATGAGAACAACCGCAATCACGGCAGCGGCTGCGAGCATTATCCACTCCTTGGTGTCGAGACCTTTAAGCTTGTCAATGAGAACAAACTTAAATCCATCAAAAAACATGGTATTCCTTTCTGTAAACAAAAGTCTCCGCAAACGGTGCGGAGGCAATAAAGCTGATTTCCGTACCGCTTCCCTACGCAGGTATTACCCCAACAGGTTCAAAGGTTCAATCTCAGTATGCGGAAAAACCGTATACGCACCCAGCGGATCTGTTTTGATTACGGAAGGATTATAGCTCATCGCTTGTGATAATGCAAGCGTTTTTTGCTTTTTTATCGATAATTATCGTTATTTCTGGCTCTCGCCGTTGGAAAAATCAACAAATGAGAGCGGCTTCATGGACGCATGGCTGCTGTCGTGGGAATTAACATAGTTGACATCGGGATCGATCCGAGCCAATGCGGAGTTGTATTCGTCCGGAAATTCTCGGGCAAATTCAGCGTCGGCGGCGCCGGGAAGCTCATATGGCAGCCTGCCAAGGCCCTCGCCGGGAAGGCTTGATGCAGGGAATCCGCCGAACCCGGAAAGGAAAAGCTCATCATCGAATATCTCTCCGAACTCCTCATGCGCGAATCCCGAGTTATATCCGTGCTCGTCATCGGCTTCACCGCCATCTGAACTTTTGTCACGGCACCGGCAGCACTCGCGGCACCCGGAGCGTTCTTTGTCCACACGATAGCCGATGACATCATCCGGAACATCGTAGCCAAGGTCGGTTTCGTCTTCGCCGAACTCCGTCGCCGCAAATTCCGTGGACTGAAGCCCATGAAGGTCGCGTATGGAATCAAGCTCCGAATCGGTAAGCGGAGGAGCGTACATCATGCCGGTCGCCTCGTTGGCGGAGGCGGTAAAGCCGGAAACGGATGCGCCGGTCGGCTCATCGGCGCCGGGATTGTTAATTTTGGATTTTTTCATGAATACTAAGCTCCTTTCATGAATATATATTAATTTTTAGCGAAAAAATCGCAAAAAATTCGAGGTAAATACTTGAAATTGACGGGTTCGGACAGTATAATAAAGTGTTCTACCGAAAAAGAATAAAATACCAGATAAAAAATGGAGGAAAATATGTCCCACAAGTATGTATACCTCTTTGATGAGGGCAATGCAAACATGAGAGAACTGCTCGGCGGCAAGGGCGCAAACCTCGCTGAGATGACCAACATCGGTCTGCCTGTTCCCTACGGCTTCACCGTTACTACCGAAGCCTGCACCCGCTACTACGAAGACGGCAAGATGATCGGCGAAGACATCATCGAGCAGATCAAGGCGGCTCTCGCGGTAGTCGAAGCCAAGGTCGGCAAGAAGTTCGGCAGCGTTGAGAACCCTTACCTCGTTTCCGTCCGTTCCGGCGCAAGGGCAAGTATGCCCGGCATGATGGATACCATCCTCAACCTCGGCCTTAACGATGAAACCGTTGTCGCGCTTGCAAGGCTCACCGAGAATGAGCGCTTCGCCTACGACAGCTACCGCAGGTTCATCCAGATGTTCTCCGATGTCGTTATGGAGGTCGAGAAGAAGTACTTTGACGAGATCTTCGACGGCATCAAGGCTAAGTACAACTGCAAGCTCGATACCGAGCTGAACGCAGAGCAGCTCAAAGAGGTCGTTGAAGCTTACAAGGTCATGTTCAGGGAGAAGAAGGGCTTTGAATTCCCTCAGGATCCCATGACTCAGCTCATCGAAGCGGTCAAGGCGGTATTCCGCAGCTGGGATAACCCCCGTGCCATCTTCTACCGCCGCACCAATGATATCCCTGCAAGCTGGGGCACCGCGGTCAACGTACAGAGCATGGTATTCGGCAACATGGGCAACGACAGCGGCACCGGCGTTGCATTCACACGCAACCCTGCTACCGGCGAAAAGGCACTGTTCGGCGAATATCTGATGAACGCACAGGGCGAGGACGTCGTTGCAGGCATCCGCACCCCCGAGGACATCAATCACCTCCGTGAGACCAATGAAGAGGTCTATAACGAATTCGTCCGCATCTGCGGCATTCTTGAAAAGCACTATCGCGATATGCAGGATATGGAGTTCACCATCGAGCGCGGCAAGCTCTACATGCTCCAGACCCGCAACGGCAAGCGCACCGCAGCGGCCGCTCTCCAGATCGCAGTCGATCTCGTAAACGAGGGCGCACGCACCAAGCAGGAAGCCATCGAGATGATCGATCCCAAGTCCCTCGATGCACTTCTCCATCCCACCTTCGACGCAGCGGCGCTCAAGGCGGCAGCTCCCAAGGCTGAGGGTCTGGCAGCAAGCCCCGGCGCAGCATGCGGCAAGGTCTATTTCTCCGCTGACGAAGCCAAGGCGGCTCATGAGTCCGGCGAAAAGGTCATCCTTGCCCGTAAGGAGACCAGCCCCGAGGATATCGAGGGCATGAACGCATCCGAAGGCATCCTGACCGCATTCGGCGGCATGACCAGCCACGCCGCAGTCGTCGCTCGCCAGCTCGGCACCTGCTGTGTCTGCGGCTGCAAGACCATCACCATTGACGAAGCAAGCAAGACCATCACCTTCCCCGACGGTACCGTTGTCCGCGAGGGAGATTGGATGAGCCTCGACGGCACCACCGGCAAGGTCTATACCGAAGCTGTCAAGACCGTTCCTGCAGAGCTCTCCGGCAATTTCGCAACCATCATGGAGTGGGCGGACTCCTTCCGTACCCTCAAGGTCCGCACCAATGCGGACTCCCCCGCTCAGGCAGCAGCAGCCGTAAGGTTCGGCGCAGAAGGCATCGGTCTCTGCCGTACCGAGCATATGTTCTTTGACGAGGCAAGGATCCCCGCAATGCGTGAGATGATAGTCTCCAAGAATGCCGACGAGCGCAAGGCCGCTCTTGCAAAGATCCTCCCCATGCAGCGCGAGGACTTCAAGGGCATCTACAAGGCAATGGAAGGCCGTCCCGTTACCATCCGCTTCCTGGATCCCCCCCTCCACGAGTTCCTTCCCACAAAGGATGAGGACATCAGGGCGCTGGCAGAAAACATGGGCATCACCTTCGAAGAGCTCAAGAACACCGTTGTCGGCCTCCACGAGAGCAACCCCATGATGGGTCACCGCGGCTGCCGCCTCTCCATCACCTATCCCGAAATCGCTGAGATGCAGACCCGTGCCGTCATCGAGGCAGCTATCGAGGTTCGTCAGGAGACCGGTCTTGAGATAGTTCCCGAGATCATGATCCCCCTGGTCGGCGAGACCAAGGAGCTTGCATATGTAAAGGGCTTCGTTGACGCCACCGCAAAGCTCGTCATGGAAGAGAAGGGAATGACCATTCCTTATCTCGTAGGTACCATGATCGAGATCCCCCGCGCAGCGCTGACCGCCGACGAGGTTGCTACCCAGGCTGAATTCTTCAGCTTCGGCACCAACGACCTCACCCAGATGACCTTCGGCTTCAGCCGTGACGACGCAGGCAAGTTCCTCGGCGATTACTATGAGAAGAAGATCTTCGAGAGCGATCCCTTCGCACGCCTTGATCAGGTTGGCGTCGGCAAGCTTGTAAAGATGGCAGCAGACCTCGGCAGGCAGACCCGTCCCAACATCAAGCTGGGCATCTGCGGCGAGCATGGCGGAGACCCCTCCAGCATCGAATTCTGCCACAGGGTCGGCCTCAACTATGTCTCCTGCTCACCCTTCCGCGTACCCATCGCAAGGCTTGCGGCAGCACAGGCGGCTATCAAGAACAACAAATAAGCTAATATAAAACTGTATTTGAAACAGCAATAACGGTTACACCCATATGCGGTGTAACCGTTTTTTGTCGTGTATGGAGATTTGTGAGCATAAACGCCGCATTAATTTGGGGCTGCTGTTCATGGCACCTGCCAAAGAAACCAAGTGACCCATTATACAGTAAATCGGTTGTTAGTTTCTGAGCGCAGTTATTGGTACAACATATACGCCATCAGGGCGGTGATAGGCGGCGCTTGTCAAACCGCACAGCACACAAAGGATCGCGGGGGGCTTTGCTTTGGGGTCTTCCTCAAAGGCTCTTTTTATGTCCAATAAGTTGTTGGCAGCATCATCAATTTGATTAGCTCCCAGCTTGATTTCAAAGGCACACCAGCCGCCGTCCGGCATTTCGATGACTGCATCGATTTCCTTTCCATTGTAATCCTGATAGTGGTATAGGCTTCCTCCAAAGGCTTCGGCATAGATTTTCAGGTCGCGTTCACACAGCGCCTCAAACAGGAACCCCAGGGTTTCAAGATCGCCCAAAAGGGAAGCAGGCGTAACCTTCAGCAGGGCGCAGGCCAACGAGGGGTCGGAAAAATGCCGCTTTACAGCCTGCTTTACACGGACGGAGGAGCGGACTCCCGTGGCGAATGGAGGCTGATTGTCGGTAATAAACAACCGCTCAAAGATGTCCAAATACTCTTTTACCGTTTCTGCATCGATATCTTCGTCGTCCGCTTCCTTGATGTCGTTCTTCAAGGTTTTGTTGGTTGCCGTGGTGCTTTCGTTCCTTGCAAGGGAGCGCAGCAGCAAGCGCATTTTTGTGGCATTACGCCGGATACCATCTATACGGTAAACATCATCATCAATTACGGCATTCAGGTATTCCGTCGGAAGCAGCGCAGCTTGCTCCGCAGGAACGCTGATGCTGCCGGGCCAGCCGCCCCGGATGATTAACCTGATAAGCTCCTTCAGATCCACCTCTCCGGTAATCATTGGTGACAGTTCGCCCTTGCACAGCTTTTCAAGGGATACTGCACCGGAGGAATCCCCGGATTCATACAGCGACATCGGATGCATACGAAGTTTGGCAATGCGGCCTGCACCGCTATGCAAAATGCCTTTGTGGTTTGGCGTTGCAGAGCCGGTCAGGATGTACTGCCCCTTTTCGGCCGTATGGTCGACATTGTGACGGACTGCATCCCAGATAAGCGGAACCTCTTGCCACTCATCGATAAGCCGGGGCTTTTCCCCATCAAGGATCAACGCCGGGGACATCTCTGCCAACTTTCTGTTCTGAAAGTTACCGGCAGGATCTCCGATGAAAATCTCGCTTTTGCAGTGATAGGAGGAGGTCCATGTCTTGCCGCACCATTTTGGGCCTTCCAAGCAGACTGCTCCAAATGCTTTTAGATATTCTTCAATTTTATTATCAATGATGCGTGGCATGTAGTTTTTCTTATCCATAAAGTTCACCTCCTGCATTATTATATGCCATTCCGATCGATTTTACAACTCCAATCCGATAGATTTTTGATTTTCAACCCGATAAATTTTGAAGATATAACCCGACGGATTCGGTGTTTTCAACCCGATAGATTCGGGAAAACCAACCCGATAGATTCGGAATCGGGACTTGCGGCAGACGGGCGGCTGTCGAGAACGGAGGATATGCTGAGGGAATTTGCTCTTGGTTAAGAAAAACGGCTGCATCCGTATGCGGTGCAGCCGCAATAATGTGAAGTCAACAGCAATGCAGCCAGGGTTTTCTGCGAAGAATGCGATGAAAGGGGTTCGGCTTATGGGCTGCGATCGGAGAAGCGGAGAATCACCGATTAGAAAGCGGAAGGATAATAATGCCCGACAGGTTCAGCTTCTGTTCGGATTTGGCATTCGGAGCTTGGATTCGACAAAGGTTTGGCTGGAATAGAGGCTCGATTGGCCGCTGAGCATATAGCAGATGACAACGGGCAGGGTTATCGGAACGAGCATACTTGAATTAAAGACCTCAACGGCGAGAATGATGCTTGCAAGCGGACAGTTGACAACGCCGCAGAACACCGTCACCATGCACACGGCGGCGGCAAAGCCCGGGTCGATGCCGAGAAGAGGGGCGATCAGGCAGCCGAAGGTCGCTCCGGTGAAGAAGGCAGGCACGATCTCGCCGCCCTTGAAGCCGCAGCCAAGGCTGACGGCCGTGAACAGTATCTTTAGGATAAAGCTCCAATCCGTGCTCATACCAAGCTCGATAGCGTCCCTGACGGCGGACATTCCGGCGCCGTTATACCGCTGGCTTCCGACGAGGAGCGTCATGCCGAGCACCAAAAGGCTTCCGATAAGCGGACGGAGCCAAACGATTTTAATTTTTCCAAACAGCTTTTTTGAGAGATGCTGGCTTTCGCAGAATATGATGGCGATAACGGCGCAGAGTACACCGAGAATCAGAAGCTTTATCATCAGCGAAGGGGTCAGCTTCGGCATCACGGCAAGCGTAAACGCTGTCGGGGTTATGCCGGTGAACATAGCGACATACTTTGCAACATATGCGCTGATGATGCAGGGGGCAAGCGCAGCGTACGGCATGCTGCCGATTCGGCCGACCTCCATGCAGAACAGCGCCGCAGTGACAGGAGTTCCGAACAGGGAGCTGAATACGGCGGACATGCCGCATAGGGTAAGCACCCTGTCATCGTTGAGGCTGAATTTATAGGGTGACAGCTTGCTGACGAGACCCGAAATACCGCCGCCGAGCTGGAGTGCAGCGCCCTCACGCCCGCCGCTGCCGCCGACAAGCTGCGTGACGATGGTTGAAAAGAAGATGCCGAGCGCCATCTTGGGGGTGACGTGCTTTCCGGTCAGACTGGCGTGGATAATTGCGTCCGTTCCCGGGTCAGGAATGAGCTTTAGCCATTTGTAAACGAAATAGATAGCAAGTCCGCCCACCGGAAGCAGGAATATGAACCAAGGATGCTCAAGCCTCAGCTCCGTGCCGAAATCGATGGCGTGATGGAACAGCGCGCCGATGAGACCGCAAACAAGACCCATTATCACGCCGATAACGCACCATTTGACCGTCACGCGGATATAAGAGGCCGCCGTGACTGCGCTTTTGCCGAGCTTTTCCTTGATTATCTTAAGCTTCTGCCCCATTGCGGCTCTCCTTTCACATAATCGCTAATTCATTATGACCCAAAAGCCTGTGATTGTCAATATATTCTGCATGCGGTCTGCGTAAAAAGCGGATTTTGAAACCGAATGTTTATTATGAAATCAAGTCCGTCAAACGGCGCGCTTGGGGCAACAAAAAGCCCTGTCACGGCGCAATCGGGACAGGGCAGGATCGGTATGGCTTAAACCCCTATTTCGACGCTTTCTTCGTTGGCGCCTTCAAGGTCAAGAGCCGAAATAAACTCCTCGACCTGATGCGCAGATCTTCCGGTGAAGTCTTCGGGGTTCAAAACCGCAGCGATCTCATCGCGGTCAAGGGGGAATTCCGGGTCGTTGGCAAGCCGGTCGAGCAGGTCGCAGCTGAGACCCTCCTTCATTCGGGCGGTAGCCTCCATGGAGCGGCGGCGAATGACCTCGTGAAGCGCCTGCCTGTCGCCGCCCTTTTTGACGGCGCTCATCAAAAGGTTCTCCGTGGCGATAAAGGGAAGGTATTCGAGAACGGCTTTCCCGATGACCTTCTCGTTGACGTGAAGCCCATCGGTCACGTTGCGCATTAGGCGGAGCACGGCGTCGCAGGCGAGGAAGCCTTCGGGCATGGAGATGCGGCGGTTGGCGGAATCGTCCAGCGTGCGCTCGAACCACTGGGTGGAAGCGGTCATGGGGGCGTTGAGAGCGTCCGACATGATATAGCGTGAGAGCGAGCAAATGCGCTCGCAGCGCATGGGGTTGCGCTTGTAAGCCATGGCGGACGAACCCACCTGGTTCTTTTCAAACGGCTCTTCGACCTGGCGCAGATGCTGAAGGAGCCTCATATCGTTTGCAAAGCGGTAACAGCTTTGGGCGATGGAGCTGAGCACATTCAGTATGCGGCTGTCATATTTCCTCGGGTAGGTCTGCCCGGCGATCGGGAACATTGAATCAAAGCCGCATTCCTCGGCGATGAGAGCGCTGAGCTTTTTCACCTTCTCCTCGTCACCGTCAAAGAGGGCAAGGAAGCTTGCGTCCGTGCCTGTCGTGCCGCGGCAGCCGTGGAACTTGAGGTTGGAAAGCACGAAGTCCAGCTCATCAAGGTCGAGAAGCAGATCCTGTATCCAGAGGCAGGCACGCTTGCCGACGGTCACGAGCTGTGCGGGCTGAAAATGCGTGTAGCCAAGGGTCGGAAGGGAACGGTACTCCATAGCAAAGGCGGAGAGCGATTCTATCACGGCGACAAGCTCGCCCCTTATATAGCGAAGAGCATCACGGAAGATGATGAGATCCGCATTGTCGGTGACATAGCAGCTCGTTGCGCCGAGGTGTATTATGCCTGCGGCATTGGGGCAGCTTTCGCCATAGACATGGATATGTGCCATGACGTCGTGGCGCAGCAGCTTTTCCTTTGCGGCGACGGCGTCGTAGTCGATATCGTCGAGCATATGCGCTTCAAGCTCCGCCACCTGTTCGGCGGTGACAGGAAGCCCCAGCACATGCTCTGCACGCGCCAGTGCGACCCAGAGCTTACGCCAGGTATGATAGCGCGTGTCGGGCGAAAACAGCTCCAGCATATAGGGCGAGGCGTAGCGTGAAGAAAGCGGTGATTCGTAGACGTTTTTCATATAACTCTCCTGCCTTAGTCCCTGTAAATTATCTCGTCCCTGCCGGGGCCGACGGAAACATAGCTGATGCGGCAGCCGATCTCCCTCTCGATGTATTCGATGTAGCTGCGGCATGCTGCAGGGAGCTCGTCATACTTGCGGATGGAGCTTATGTCGCAGCACCAGCCGGGCATATGCTTAAACACCGGCTGCGCTCCGTTCAGCTTGGAGGGGAACGGGAAATTCTTTGTTATGCCTTCATCTATATCATAGGCGATGCAGACGGGTATCTCCTTGAGATAGGAAAGTACGTCGAGCTTTGTAAGCGCGATCTCGGTCGCCCCCTGCATCAGAACGCCGTAGCGTGTGGCAACGAGGTCGATAGGACCGACCCTGCGGGGCCTTCCGGTCGCCGCGCCGTATTCGCCGCCTGCTTCACGGAGCTTTTCCGCTCTCTCACCGTCCCATTCGACGGTGAACGGGCCTTCGCCGACGCAGGTCGAGTATGCCTTGACCACGCCGACTACCCTTGTTACCGGTATGCCGGGCGTGCCGGAGCCGATGGGGGCGTATGCAGCCAGTGGGGATGAAGAAGAGGTATAGGGATAGATGCCGAAGTCAATATCGCGAAGTGCGCCGAGCTGAGCCTCGTAGAGTATCTTCTTGCCCTCATGAGCGGCGTTGTTGAGATAATAGCCGACTTCTCCGATGTAGGGCTTAAGGATCTCGCCGTAGGTATCGAGATACTCCATCATGCTGTCGAAGCTGAAGGGCTCGCCGCCGTAGACACGGGTAATGACGAGGTTTTCATACTCGAGAACATCACGAAGGTGCTCCATGAGGTATTCGCGGTCGAAGAGCTCGCCCATCATTATGCCCTTCTTTTTATACTTATCGCCGTATACGGGCGCAATGCCGCGCTTTGTCGAGCCGTAGGGCTTATCCGAAAGCCTTGCTTCCTCAAGCCCGTCGAGCGCAACATGGTACGGCATGACGATGATGGCGCGGTTGGATATCATGAGATTTGACGGGGAAATATGTATTCCGGCGCTGCGAAGCTTTTCCATCTCTCCGCACAGATGGCGGATGTCTATGACGGTGCCGTTGCCGAGCACATTCATCTTGCTGCGGCGGAAGATGCCGGAGGGAAGCAGGTTCAATGCGAACTTGCCGTATTTGTTTACGATGGTGTGTCCGGCGTTGTTGCCGCCCTGATAGCGAACGATGATATCATAGTCCTCCGCGAGAAGGTCAACCATGCGGCCCTTTCCTTCATCGCCCCAGTTGATTCCCACTATTGCACAGGTTTCCATAGTCTTCCTTTCTCCTAAAAAAGGTAAGCTGCACCTATAAGGTACAGCCTGATTTGATTTCTTTGCGGTTCGGGGGTAGGCTCGGTCCGAAGCCGGGTATGCGAATCTCATGCCCATCCGGAAGACGGACTTTACCTGATGATTCGCTTGTCAAAGCCTTGTTTTTCATTGCCATACCTCCACAGCTATAATTTAGCATAAAACCGCTCCACTTTCAATAGGATTTTTTATTGTTTTGTGCTGAAAGACAGGTTGCGGGCAGGATGAACGAAAATATAATGCCAAAAATGTATAATATAATTTAAGTCAGATACTTGAAATTGAGCTTGCATTTCTGATAGCATATGCTAAGGGATAAAATCGCCCGAAAAAACGCAAAATCTTACTTGGAAACGCCTGCGTTTACGGCAGGCAGGAAAGGGAGCAATGATAAAAGCGATGAATAAGAGGGTTGCCGTTATCATGGGAAGCGACAGCGATCTGCCCGTGGTCAGAAAGGCTGCCGAAAAGCTTTTGGAGCTTGGGATACCGTATGAGATGCGCGTGATGAGTGCGCACAGAACTCCGCGTGAGGTCACGGAATTTGCCGTCTCCGCCCGTGAAAACGGCTTCGGCGTCATCATCGCCGCCGCCGGAAAGGCTGCGCACCTTGCAGGCTTTATTGCGGCGAACACTACGCTTCCTGTCATCGGCGTGCCGCTCAAATCGGATGCGCTGGACGGAATGGACGCCCTGCTTGCCACCGTTCAGATGCCTTCCGGGATCCCGGTTGCGACCGTGGCTATCGACGGTGCGGCAAACGCCGCGCTGCTCGCTGCCGAGATGCTTGCGGTGCAGGACGGCGAGCTGGCGCAAAGGCTTGATAAGATGCGCATCAGCATGGCTGAAACCGTCCGCAAGAAGGATGAAGCCGTCAGGATATCAACACTATAAAACTAACACGATAGTCGCATACCCTGCGGCTATCACTGTTTTAGAAAACTCACACTAAGGAGATAAATGCTATGAAGAAAACCGTTCAGCTCTATGAGGGCAAGGCAAAAAAGGTCTTTGCAACCGATGTACCCGATATTTACATCGTGGATTATAAGGATGATGCGACCGCATTCAATGGGGAGAAAAAGGGAACAATAGCCGGAAAGGGAGTTATCAATAACACCGTCACCAACCGCATAATGAAGATGCTGGAGGAAAAGGGCATTCCCACCCACTTTGTTGAGCAGCTTTCCGAAAGGGAGACCGCCGTCAAAGCAGTTAAAATAGTTCCGCTCGAGGTCATCGTACGCAACATTGCGGCAGGTTCGCTCTCCAAGAGGCTCGGCCTTCCCGAAGGAACGGAGCTTGCAAGCACCGTGCTGGAATTCTCCTATAAGGACGATGCGCTCGGAGATCCGATGATAAACGATTATCACGTATTCGCCATGAAGCTTTGCACCGCCGAGGAGCTTGACCTCATCAAGAGCTACGCTCTGCGCATAAACGAGATACTCGTTCCCTTCTTTAAGGAGCTCAATATCGATCTCGTGGACTTCAAGCTCGAGTTCGGCAAGCTTGCGGACGGCACCATCGTGCTTGCGGACGAGATATCGCCCGATACCTGCCGCTTCTGGGACAGCACGACCCATGAGAAGCTCGATAAGGACAGGTTCCGCAGGGACCTGGGCGGCGTTGAGGACGCATATCAGGAAATACTAAGGCGTTTGATGGGAGAATAATGGACGATTTTTTCAGCTCAATTCATGAAGAATGCGGCGTTGTCGGGCTTTCGCTCCAAAATGACAACGATGTTGCCGCATACGCATATTATGCGCTCTACGCTCTCCAGCACAGGGGGCAGCAGAGCGCAGGCATAGCCGTCAACGATGACGGCGTTATCACCGCCCATTGTGACGAGGGCTTGGTGAACGATGTGTTCGACGAAAGCACGCTCGCCTCGCTCGGCACGGGACGCATGGCGGTGGGGCATGTACGCTACGCCACCACCGGCGACGACAGGCGCGTCAACAGCCAGCCCCTGGTCGTTAACCACGTCAAGGGAAGCCTGGTGCTTGCGCACAACGGAAATCTGACCAACGATGCGGAGCTCAGAGAGGAGCTGGAGCTTCAGGGCTCTATATTCCACACCACCACCGATTCGGAGGTCATAGCCTACACGATAATAAAGGAACGCCTCAATACATCCTCCATCGAGGAAGCGGTATCCAAGGCTATGGAGCGTATCGAGGGAGCGTATTCGCTCGTCATCATGTCCCCGACCAAGCTCATCGCTGCGAGGGATCCCCACGGCTTCCGTCCGCTCTGCATGGGTGAATTCCCCTGCGGCGGAATTGCATTCGCTTCGGAGACCTGCGCTCTCGACGCCATGGGCGCGCATTACGTCCGGGATATCGAGCCGGGCGAGATCGTCGTCGCCAAAAACGGCAAGATAACCTCCAGAAGAGAACACTGCGGAAAGAAAAAACATGCGCTCTGCGTGTTCGAATACATCTACTTCGCAAGGCCGGACAGCTATATAGAGGGCTGCTCCGTCCATGCGGCAAGGAAGCGCGCCGGAGCGTTCCTTGCGCTTGAACATCCCGTTCAGGCCGATGTCGTTATCGGCGTTCCCGATTCGGGCATAGACGCCGCACTCGGATTTTCCCAGCAGTCCGGCATACCATACGGCGTGGGCTTCATCAAGAACAAGTACATCGGCCGCACCTTCATATCACCAAACCAGACCGCAAGGGAGAAGGGCGTGCGCATTAAGCTCAATCCGGTCGTCGAGACCGTCAAGGGCAAGCGTGTCGTGCTGATAGACGATTCCATAGTAAGGGGCACTACGATAGCAAGGATAGTCAAGCTCCTACGCAGCGCAGGCGCGACGGAGGTACATGTGCGTTCGGCTGCGCCAAAGTTCCTGTACCCTTGCTATTTCGGTACGGACGTACCCTCGTGCGAAGAACTGCTCGCCAATAAATACGATGATATAGGCCTGCTTGAAAAGCTGAACGTGGATTCGATAGGCTTTTTGAGCATCGAAAACGCCAAGCATCTCGCCGGGAACGGCTGCCTCGATTACTGCGTGGGCTGCTTCAGCGGCGAATATCCCTGCGATCCGCCAAAGCGCAGGTGGGATAACAAATACGCCAGGAAGATAGGCGCCAAGGAGGAATAAAAATGACAACCATAAGCAGAAGCGAAAGCTATGAAAAGGCAGGCGTGGACATCACGGCCGGTTACCGTGCGGTGGAATTGATGAAAAAGCATGTCGCAAGGACGGTTACCGAGGGCTGCGTATCGGATATAGGCAGCTTCGGGGGGCTGTTCAGACCCGACCTCGCCGGAATGAAGGAGCCCATCCTCGTCAGCGGTACGGACGGCGTCGGTACCAAGCTCAAGCTGGCGTTCCTCATGAACAAGTATGACACCGTTGGCATAGACTGCGTGGCTATGTGCGTAAACGATATCATCTGCTGCGGCGCAAAGCCCCTGTTCTTCCTCGACTATATTGCGCTCGGCAAGAACGTCCCCGAAAACGTTGCTTCCATCGTGGCGGGCGTTGCAGAGGGCTGCGTGCAGTCAGGCTGTGCGCTCATCGGCGGCGAGACAGCGGAGATGCCGGGCTTCTATCCAATCGATGAATTTGACCTTGCCGGCTTTGCCGTCGGCATTGTGGACAAGAGCAGGATCTTCGATAACGAAACGATGCTCCCGGGCGACGCAATAATCGCCCTTCCCTCCAGCGGCGTGCATTCCAACGGCTTTTCACTCGTCCGCCATGTGTTCGGCATGAACACCAATCCCGACGTCATCAGGACCCATGTCGAATCCCTGGGCATGACGCTGGGCGAAGCGCTGCTTGAACCCACAAAGATCTATGTAAAGAGCATCCTCTCCCTTGCGGAGCAGACTGCTATTAAGGGCTGCGCCCATATCACGGGCGGCGGCTTCTATGAGAATATCCCCCGCTGTCTCAAAAAGGGCATGGGCGCAAAGATCTCCCGTGACAGCCTGAGGATACTGCCGCTGTTCGAGCTCATTCAGCGCACCGGCAATATTCCGGAAAGGGATATGTTCAACACCTTCAATATGGGCGTCGGAATGTGCGTCGTAGTCGCCCGTGAGGATGCCGACAGGGCCGTTGAGATACTTAAGGCCTCCGGTGAAGACGCCTATATCATGGGCGAGGTCGTCTCCGGCGAAGGAGTTACGATATGCTGATCCCACGCGCGGCGGTGCTCGTATCCGGCGGAGGGACAAACCTTCAGGCGCTGCTGGACAAGCGCGGTACTGTTATCAAAAGCGGCGAGATCGCGCTCGTTATCTCCAACAAGGAGAATGCATACGCGCTTGAAAGGGCAAAACTTGCCGGAATAGAGAATACTTACATTCCCTATGATAAAAAGCATCCGGAGGAATTCGAACGGAGGACGCTTGAGCTGATGGAGAGCAGGCACATTGACGTCATCGTGCTTGCAGGCTTCACGGCGATATTGAGCGGGGACTTCGTATCGAGGTATCCGAGAAGAATGATAAACGTGCATCCCTCCCTCATTCCCTCGTTCTGCGGAAAGGGTTATTATGGGCTGAAGGTACATGAGGCTGCGCTCGGATACGGAGTCAAGGTCACCGGAGCGACGGTGCATTTTGTCAACGCAATAGCCGACGGCGGCGAGATAATAGCGCAGAAGGCAGTGGAGATCCTGGACGGCGACACGCCCGAGACGCTTCAGCGCCGGGTGATGGAGCAGGCAGAATGGGAACTGCTGCCGCAGGCGCTTGAAAAGGTATTCCGAGAGATAGGAAGGGGCTGAAACCATGAAGCTTTTTGATTATTTATCCGAAAATGAGTATCCCGGCAGGGGCATACTGCTTGGGCATAACGGCAGCGCGGCGGTGATAGCCTATTTCATCATGGGCAGGAGCGAGAACAGCCGCAACCGCATCTTCGAGAGGACGGACGACGGCATACGCACAAGGGCGTTTGACGAAAAGAAGTGTACCGACCCGAGCCTTATAATCTATTCCCCGGTCAGGAGGTTCGGCGGCGCCGTCATCGTCACCAACGGCGATCAGACCGACACCGTTTATGATGAGCTTGCCGCCGGCGGAAGCTTTGTTTCTGCGCTGAGGAAGCGTGAGTTCGAGCCGGACAGCCCCAACTTCACCCCGAGAATAAGCGGAATGATGGATGAAAACGGCTATAAGCTGAGCATATTGAAGTCCGAGGACGGCAGCGGAAGCCGCTGCATGAGGGCGTTCTATGAGTACGCATTTGAGCGCAATACCGCTCATCTTATACACACCTATGAGCATAACGGGAACCCGATCCCTTCCTTCAGGGGCGAGCCGAGAAGATTTGAACTTCCCGATACGGATATCGATGCGTTTTCCGAAAAGCTCTTTGCTTCGCTGAATGTCGATAACAGGGTATCGCTCTATGTCAGCTATATTTTCGATAACGGCGCAGAGGAAACAAGAATAATTAACAGGCAGGGCTAAACAATGAAATACGAACTGAAATACGGCTGCAATCCCAACCAAAAACCGGCTTCCGTCTCCATCGACGGCGAGCTTCCCATCTCCGTGCTTAACGGCAGGGCAGGCTATATCAACCTTCTTGATGCGCTTAACGGCTATCAGCTCGTTCGTGAACTTCAGCTTGCGACAGGGCTTCCTGCGGCGGCAAGCTTCAAGCATGTCAGCCCGGCAGGCGCCGCTATCGGGCTTCCGCTCGATGATACGCTGAAGAAGATGTATTTCGTGGACGATGATACGGATCTGTCCCCCATCGCCTGCGCCTATATCAGGGCAAGGGGTGCGGACCGAATGTCATCGTTCGGAGACTTTGCCGCCGTCAGCACCAAGGTCGATATGAGCCTTGCAAGGGTCATGCACCATGAGGTTTCGGACGGCATCATCGCTCCCGATTTTGACGAGGATGCGCTCGAACTGCTCAAGACCAAAAAGAAGGGTAATTATACCATAATCAGGATGGATCCGGACTATGTCCCGGAGCCCATTGAGAGGCGTATGGTTTACGGCATAACCTTTGAGCAGGGCAGGAACGACCTGCTTATTGATGCGGAGATGCTGAAAAATATCGTTACCGAGAACAAGGAGCTGCCCGACAATGCGAAGAGGGATCTTCTCATCGCACTCATAACTCTAAAATACACTCAGTCCAATTCCGTCTGCTATGCGGAGAACGGCCAGACCATCGGCGTCGGCGCAGGCCAGCAGTCGAGGATACACTGCACCCGTCTTGCGGGCGGCAAGGCGGATTTTTGGCACTTGAGGCAATGCCCGAAGGTGCTTGAGCTTCCGTTCCGCAGCGATATTCCGAGGGCGAACAGGGATAATGCGATAGACCTGTATCTCAGCGACGAGGAATGCGGCGATGTGCTGGACGAGGGCAAGTGGCAGAGCTTCTTTACCGTCCGTCCGGAGCCGTTCACCCGTGAGGAAAAGAAGGCATGGCTCGCCAATTATACCGAGACCTGCCTTGCAAGCGACGCGTTCTTCCCCTTCAGCGACAATATCGAACGCGCCCACAGGAGCGGCGTGCGCTATATCGCCCAGCCCGGCGGCTCCGTGCGCGATGAAGACGTTATAAAGGCCTGCGATGAGCATGGCATTGTTATGGCATTCACCGGGATAAGACTGTTCCACCATTGATAAAGGATAAGAATATGAACATTTTACTCATCGGCTCCGGCGGCCGTGAACACGCCATAGTCAAGGCGCTGAAGAAAAGCCCCATGTGCGGCAGGATCTACGCCCTCCCCGGAAACGGCGGCATTGCGGAGGATGCGGAATGCGTCCCCATCCCGGCAACGGATATCGAAGGCATAGTCGGTTTTGCCAAAACGCACCCGATAGATTTTGCCGCAGTCATTCCGGATGACCCGTTGGCAATGGGACTGACCGACAGGCTTAGGGAAATGGGCATTCCGTGCTTCGGGCCGACCCGGCGCGCCGCTGTCATCGAGAGCAGCAAGGCCTTTTCCAAGGAGCTGATGAAGAAATACGGCATTCCGACCGCAGCGTACGAGACCTTTACGGACTGCGACAAGGCCATTGCCTATGCAAGGACTCAAAGGCTTCCGATCGTCATCAAGGCGGACGGCCTTGCGCTTGGCAAGGGCGTGATAATAGCAGAAAGCCATGACGAGGCGGAGAACGCCATAAGGGAAATGATGCTTAACGGCAGGTTTGGAAAGAGCGGCGAATGCGTCGTTATCGAGGAATTCCTCACCGGGCCGGAGGTGTCCGTGCTGACCTTTACCGACGGAAAGACCGTCGTTCCCATGCCAGCTTCCATGGATCATAAGCGCATCGGCGATGGGGATATAGGACTGAACACCGGCGGCATGGGCGCGATAGCCCCGAATCCCTATTATACCGAAGAGATGCAGCGGCGGACGATGGAGGAGATAATCCTCCCGACAATTGCCGCTATGAACGAAGAAAACAGGACCTTTAAGGGCTGCCTCTATTTCGGTCTTATGCTGACATCGGACGGTCCGAAGGTCATCGAATACAACTGCCGCTTCGGAGACCCCGAAACCCAGGCGGTGCTGCCGCTGATGAACAGCGACCTTCTTGAGATAATGCTTGCGGTGGAAAACGGCACGCTTTCCGAATGCAGGGTGGAGTTCCTGAACGCCTGCTCCTGCTGCCTTGTGCTCGCCTCCGGCGGCTATCCCGAAAGCTATGAAAAGGGCAAGGAGATAACCATGGGACATTTCCCGGGAAATATTTCTGTTTTTCATGCTGGGACAAAGCGTGACGGCGATAAGCTCCTTACAAACGGCGGAAGGGTACTCGGCATAACCGCCGTTGCGCAGAGCCTTGAGGACGCCGTCGGCGCAAGCTATGAAGCGGCAGAGTCCATCGGCTTTGACGGCGTTTATTACAGGCACGATATTGGAAAACGAGCCCTGAACGCACTTAAGAAGGCTTGACGGCATTGGGGTTAACGGCATTTTACGATAATTATCGGGAGTAGGATATGGTATTTAGAATTTACAGTGAAAAAAAGAAGGAATACGGCGAGGCGGCTGCGGCGCTCGCTGCGGAGCTTCGCACATTCTTGGGGATCAGGGAGCTTCACGACGTCCGCATAATCAACCGCTATGATGTGGAGGGCATAAGCGAGGAGCTGTTCAAACTCTGCGCCGTAACGGTATTCTCCGAACCGCAGGTGGACAATGTGTATTATGAACTGCCCGAAGCCGGCGAAGACACCAAAGACACAAAGGTCTTCGTCTTTGCGGTCGAATATCTGCCCGGCCAGTTCGATCAAAGGGCGGACTCCGCTGCGCAGTGCATAAGCCTTGTTGCCGCCTGCGAACGGCCCATCGTGCGTTCGGCGGTGGTGTACATGCTGACCGGAGAATTATCCTGTGAGCAGGTCGATAGGATAAAATGCTACATAATCAACCCCGTTGATTCAAGGGAGGCGGAGCTTGCCATGCCCGATACTCTCAAAATGGAAAAGACCGAGGTCGCAAGCGTCGGTTATGTTCCGCTTTCCGAGGCCGAGCCGGGCGAGCTTATAAAGAGCTACGGGCTTGCAATGGATGAGGCGGATGTCATGATGCTCAAGGATTATTTCGCTTCCGAGAACCGTGAGCCCACAGTGACCGAGCTTAGGGTCATAGATACCTATTGGTCGGATCATTGCAGGCATACCACGTTCAATACCGAGATAGTAAATGTTGAATTTGAGGATGAAAGGGTTCGGAGATCCTTTGAAAGATATCTCGAACTCAGAAAGTCGACGGGCGACAGAAAGAGCGTCTGCCTAATGGACCTTGCCTGCATTGCGGCAAAGGCGCTCAAAAAGAGCGGCGAGCTCAGAAACCTTGACGAATCGGACGAGATAAACGCCTGCACGGTCAAGGTCGATGTCGATGTTGACGGCAAAAAAGAGCCGTGGCTGCTCCTGTTCAAAAACGAAACCCATAACCATCCCACGGAGATAGAGCCGTTCGGCGGGGCTGCCACCTGCGTGGGCGGTGCAATACGCGATCCCCTGTCCGGCAGGAGCTATGTCTATAACGCCATGCGCATTACCGGCTGTGCGGATCCGCTCGCAAGGGTCGAGGACACCATACCCGGCAAGCTTCCGCAGAAGAAGCTCGTGACCACCGCTGCGGCAGGTTACAGCTCCTACGGCAACCAGATAGGGCTTGCGACGGGGCTTGTGGATGAGGTCTATCATCCCGGCTATGTCGCAAAGCATATGGAGATCGGCGCGGTGGTCGGCGCTGCCCCCTGCGAAAATGTGCGAAGGGATAAGCCCTGCGCAGGCGACAAGGTCATTCTGCTCGGCGGAAGAACCGGACGGGACGGCTGCGGCGGCGCGACAGGCTCATCAAAATCCCACACCTCCGGTTCGCTTGCAAGCTGCGGCGCAGAGGTGCAGAAGGGCAATGCGCCCGAGGAGCGCAAGCTGCAGAGGCTGTTTTCAAACAGCGAGGCAACGAGGCTTATCAAATGCTGCAACGATTTCGGCGCAGGCGGCGTATCGGTTGCAATAGGCGAACTGGCGGACGGCCTTGAGATAGATCTCGACTCCGTACCCAAGAAATATGAAGGACTTGACGGCACCGAGCTTGCGATAAGCGAATCGCAGGAGCGCATGGCGGTCGTCGTCGACGCTAAGGACGCGGACAGGTTTTTGGAGCTTGCCTATGCGGAAAACCTCGAAGCGACCATCGTTGCCCAGGTCAACGACAGCGGCAGGATGGTTATGAACCATGGCGGAAGGCGCATAGTCGATCTGTCAAGAGAATTTTTGAATACCAACGGCGCAAGGAAGCGTGCGGACGCCTATGTTGTCGGCGGCAGTTCGCTTTCGGAGCTTGTGAACGGCGAGGGCTTTGCCGAAAAGCTCAGGAACCTCGTTTCCGATATAAATATCTGCTCCCGTCAGGGACTTTCGGAGCGTTTTGACTCCACCATCGGCGCAGGCACGGTGCTGATGCCCTTCGGCGGAAAGAATATGCTTACTCCTCCGCAGGTCATGGCGGCAAAATTCCCGGTCAGGAACGGCGAAACGGATTCCTGCTCCGTCATGAGCTACGGCTTCGACCCCTATCTTTCAGAGGCCGACCCCTATGAGGGCGCATACTGTGCGGTGGTCTGCTCCGTCGCAAAGCTCGTCGCAAGCGGTGCGGGTCTTGAAAACTGCTATCTCACCTTCCAGGAATACTTTGAAAAGCTCGGCAGCGACAAAAAACGCTGGGGCAAGCCTCTGGCGGCGCTGCTCGGCGCGCTAGACGCCCAGATGGGCCTGCGTCTTGCGGCCATTGGAGGCAAGGACTCCATGAGCGGCAGCTTTGAGGAGCTGCACGTCCCCCCGACCCTCGTTTCCTTCGCGATTGCAAAGGACGAAGCGAAGCACATCATCTCGCCTGAATTCAAGGTGGCAGATCACCCGGTCGTTCTCGTTGAAGCGGATAAATACGTCGACGGACTGCCCGATGGCGAAGCGCTCAGAAAGTGCTTTGAGCTTGTGCATGAGCTTATAAGGAGCGGCAAGGCGGTATCCGCATGGACGCTGACCGCAGGCGGAATTGCCGAGGGTATCTTCAAGATGGCGATCGGCAACGGAATAGGCTTCCGCTTCTTGGATGGTGTTGATGCGGACGCACTGTTCGGGCGCGGCTACGGCAGCTTCATTTTGGAGCTGTCCGAGGCTATTCCCTGCACCGACGGAATGACTCCGCTCGGCTTTACCACCGAGGAGGCGGCTATCACGCTTCGGGGCGAAAGCATTGTGCTTTCGGAGCTCAGAACGCTCTATGACTCCAAGCTTGAAAGCGTTTATCGCCACAAGACCAACGACGATTCTGCCGTTCCCTCGCTTCGCTTTGAACGCAAGAATGTCTGTATCAAGCCCAACGGAAGGCATGCTTCGCCCCATGTGCTGATACCGGTGTTCCCCGGCACCAACTGCGAATTTGACTCCGCAAGGGCAATGCGTCTTGCCGGAGCGGAGCCCGAGATACTTGTAATCAACAACCTCAGCGCAAAGAGCATAGAGGATTCGGTAAACGCCTTCTCCGACAGGCTGGCGCAGTCCCAGATTCTGTTCATACCCGGCGGCTTCTCCGGCGGCGATGAACCGGAGGGTTCCGCAAAGCTCATAGCCTCCTTTATGCGGAGCAGCAGGGCGGCGGACGGCATCATGGAGCTTATAAGCAAGCGTGACGGCCTCATTCTCGGCATCTGCAACGGCTTCCAGGCGCTTGTGAAGCTCGGACTCGTGCCGTTCGGCAGGATAATGACCGCCGATGAGAGCTGTCCCACGCTCACATACAACACCATCGGGCTTCACCGCTCACGCCTTGTGCATACCCGTGCGGCATCGAAGCTCTCTCCGTGGCTCATGTACAGGGAGCTTGGCAGTGTTGCGACCGTTCCCGTATCCCATGGCGAGGGAAGGTTCGTATGCAGCGATGAAATGCTGAAATCGCTCATCGAAAACGGACAGATAGCGTTCCAGTACTGCGATGCGAACGGCGTGCCCTCCATGAGCACGGATGTCAACCCCAACGGCTCTGTCATGGCGATCGAGGGCATAACCAGCCCCGACGGCAGGGTCCTCGGCAAGATGGCGCACAGCGAGCGCACGGGAAACAACCTTTACAGGAACGTTCCGGGCGAGGGCGAGAGCTGCATCTTCAGGGCTGCCGTTGATTATTTCAGGGCTTGATTTGAGTAAAATAATGGTGTATAATCAATCAATTTATACCATCAATCGGTATTACGAAAGGAGTATCTATGCCGGCAAAAATCATTGACGGAAAAGCGCTTGCAAACGAGGTCTACCATGAGCTCGCCGGAAGGGTCAAAAGGCTCGGCTCAAGGGGCATAATCCCCTGCATAGCCATTATCTGCATCGGCGAGGATGAGCTGGATAAGCGCAGGGTAGCCCTAAAGGAAAATGCCGCGATGAAGCTCGGCATGGAGAGCGTCACCTATTGCCTCAGGCAGGATGTCACGCAGGAGAGGGTTGTCGAGCTTATCAAAAAGCTCAATGCGGATGAAAATATTCACGGAATTATCGTGCAGACCCCCATGCCCGATCAGCTTGATGTTAAGGCGGTGCTCGAGAGCATAGATCCCGAAAAGGATCTTGACGGCCTGCATTTCTGCAATGCCGGAAAGCTTCTGAACGGCGATCCGGCGATAGTTGCGTGTACGCCAAGGGCGATAATCAGGATCATTGACAGCATCGGAATGGATATTCAGGCCAAGCACACGGTCGTGGTCGGGAAGTCCGTATTGGTCGGAAGGCCCATTGCGGTATGTCTTCTCAACCGCAACGCCACCGTTTCCGTCTGCCATACCAAGACCACGAACCTTGCGGAGATAACAAGGAACGCAGATATTCTGGTGGTTGCCGCCGGAAGCCCTGCGCTCATCAAGGAGGATATGGTCAAGGAGGGCGCAGTTGTCATCGATGTCGGACAGACGAGCGTTGACGGCCATCTCAAGGGAGATGTGGACTTTGAAGCGGTCAGCCAAAAGGCAGGCTATATCACCAAGACCGTCGGCGGCGTCGGCCCCATGACCGTCGCAATGCTGATGGCAAATTTGGTGGACTGTGCGGAAAACCTCACCAAGGAATAAGTAAAAACATACATAAAGGAGAAAATTATGGCATACATCTACGATGAACCCTCAAGAACCTTCGGCGAATACCTGCTCGTTCCGGGTTATTCCGGTAAGGACTGCATTCCTGCCAATGTCAGCCTGCGCACACCGCTCGTCAAGTACAGGAGGGGTGTGGAGGAACCGCCCATCAGCATCAATATTCCCATGGTTTCCGCCGTAATGCAGGCGGTATCCAACGATACCATGGCCATTGCGCTGGCGCGCGAGGGCGGAATTTCGTTCATCTACGGTTCGCAGACGCCGGACGCACAGGCGCAGATGGTCCGCAACGTCAAGTCCTACAAGGCAGGCTTTGTGGTCAGCGATTCCAATCTCCGTCCGGATGCGACGCTTCAGGATGTGCTGGATCTTTACGAAAAGACCGGACACTCCACCGTTGCCGTGACCGATGACGGCACCGGCACAGGCAAACTCCTGGGCATAGTGACCGACAAGGATTACAGGGTCAGCCGTATGGATCCTTCCGAAAAGGTCAGCAGCTTCATGACCCCGATGGAGAAGCTCTATTTTGCCTATGAGGATACCTCCCTCAAGACGGCGAACGATATTATCTGGGAGCACAAGCTGAACGCCCTTCCCATAGTCGACAGGGAGGGAAGGCTTAAATATTTCGTATTCCGCAAGGACTATTCAACACATAAGGCCAATCCGCTGGAGTGCATCGACAGCCACAAACGCTACATGGTCGGCGCAGGCATAAATACGCGCGACTATGCGGAGCGTGTACCCAAGCTCGTTGAGGCAGGCGTGGACGTGCTCTGCATCGACTCCTCCGAGGGCTTCACGGAATGGCAGAAGATAACCATCGACTATATCCGCGAAAAGTACGGCGACAGCGTCAAGGTCGGCGCGGGCAATGTCGTCGATGCCGACGGCTTCCGCTTCCTTGCGGAGTGCGGTGCGGACTTTGTAAAGGTAGGCATCGGCGGAGGCAGCATCTGCATTACCCGCGAACAGAAGGGTATCGGCAGGGGGCAGGCAACTGCGCTGCTCGAGGTCGCAAGGGAAAGGGACAGGTACTTCGAAGAGACAGGCATCTATATCCCCGTCTGCTCCGACGGCGGCATTGTACACGATTACCACATCACCCTTGCGCTTGCCATGGGCGCGGATTTCGTAATGCTTGGCAGGTATTTTTCAAGGTTTGACGAAAGCCCCACCGAAAAGGTTCGCATCAACGGCAACTACTATAAGGAATACTGGGGAGAGGGAAGCAACCGCGCGAGGAACTGGCAGCGCTACGACCTTGGCGGCGCGGCAAAGCTCAGCTTTGAAGAGGGCGTGGACGCGTATGTGCCGTATGCAGGCAGCTTGAAGGACAATGTCGGAGCGACGCTCGGCAAGGTTCGTTCGACCATGTGCAACTGCGGCGTGCTGACCATACCGGAGCTTCAGAAGAATGCAAGGCTTACCGTGGTATCCTCCACGAGCATAATCGAGGGCGGTTCGCATGACGTAATTCTGAAGAACAGCGTCCCCACCAAAAACCAGTAGTTTTTTGGGAGAGGATTGTTGTAAGGTATAGGTAAGTTACATACGCGACTTGCTTAAATCAGCTGTTTACCTCCTTTTTTTGGGAGAGAATTGCTGTCGGGTATAAGTAAGCTCCGCACCTGGGCTTGCTTATTGCAGCTGTTTACCTCCTTTTTGGGGAGAGAATTGTTGTCGGGCATAAGTAAGTTACATAAGCGACTTGCTTATAGCCACTGTTTACCTCCTTTTTTGGGAGAGAATTGCTGTCAGGCATAAGTAAGTTCCGCACCCGGGCTTGCTTATAGCAGCTGTTTGCTTCCTCCTTACATATTGCATCAGACGGCAGACAGCCCGAGCGGCATTATCCGATTATTGCAATATTATCCGTCAAAACGAAGGCTGCCGGCTCGATCCGGCGGCCTTCTTCGGCATTAAGGCCTCCGAAATGTAAATATATTTTGGGGCTTTTCAAAAAAACGGCTCGGTTTCAGAACAAACCGCTTGACATTCGCCGGACTTTTCGGCTATAATGTGTACTTGTGACACTATGGGGAAAAGTGCCCTTAAATTGGACACGCCGCCCATGTAAGAAGTAACTAAGAAAGAGGTACTGTATCATGAAGATGACCTATCAGCCCAAAGTTAGGCAGAGGAAAAAGGTTCACGGCTTCCGCAAGCGCATGAGCACCAAGAACGGACGCAACGTTCTCGCTCGCAGAAGGCTCAAGGGTAGGAAAAAGCTCTCCGCATAAATTATATCCCATGGATTTAATGGCGGAGCCGGATTCGGCTCCGCCGGACAGCTTATTTTCTCGGAAAGAAACAGCGGCTTGACCGCATAAACCATTGAAGCGTTGCTACTCTCTCAAACGAAACAAGGAGTTTCGATATGCTTACCGTGTGGGCAGATCCGCCGGTTCAAAGAGCATGGTTCTTATCTATGCCAAGGGGCGGCAGGATGAGATCAAGATCGGATTCTCGGTCAGCAAAAAGCTGGGCAACGCTGTGGTTCGCAACAGAATAAAGCGCAGATTGAGAGAGGCGGTCACGCCTCTTATTCCCGATATAAAAAAAGGCTGGAAGCTTATCTTTATCGCCAAAGCTCCCGTCAGGGACGAAAAGCTTCCGGCGATCAATTCGAGTATGCAGTATATGCTGAAAAAGGCAAATCTGCTCGATCCCCATTCAGCGGACCAAAATAACGCCGCACCGGACGGTTCGTCCGAGGTCTGCCGCAGCCATAATGCGGCATCGGCGCAATGACCGATCGGCCCGACGCCCCGGAGGAGAAGAAATACGGTTTTTTCTCCCGTTTTGTGCAATGGCTCATCCGCTCTTATCAGGCCGGGATATCTCCAATGCTTGGGGCCCATTGCAGATTCACCCCATCCTGTTCCCAATACGCGCTTGAAGCGGTCAGGGAGCACGGAGTATTCATGGGATCTTTATATGCCCTTTGGCGAATATTGCGCTGCAATCCCTTCTCCAAGGGAGGATACGACCCCGTCCCGCCCAAAAAACACAAGAAAGACTGACGGCATATCCGTTCACGATAAGAAAGGCAAGAGATGATCCACGAATTCTTTCTAACCGAATGGTTCTTTGACCTGCTGAGATGGCTGTATTCCGTATTGGGCAACAGCTATTTTCTGGCGATCTTCGTAACGACCCTTGCGCTGAGGCTCATCCAGATCCTCCCCGACATCAGCAGCCGCAAATCACAGCGGAAGCAGGCAGCGCTCCAGCCCGAGCTTGAAAAGCTGCAGAAGCGCTATCAGGATAATCCGCAAAAGCTCAATCAGGAACAGAGCAAGCTCATGAAGGAAAACGGCGTGAACATGCTTTCCGGCTGTCTTCCAATGCTCCTAACCCTGCCGATATTCTTCTGCTTCCTCGCAGCGTTCCGCTTCTGGGGGTATGAACAGACCCTTAAGCTCACCTATGAGACCATCATCAGCGAGCAGCAGCTTGCCGCTCATGCCGAGGTCATCGACTGGGAGAACGGCAACAGCGATGAAAACTGGGCAAAATGGGAAAATACGATAGCCGCAAAGACCTATGAAAGCTTCCGTTTCCTCTGGATAACGAATATCTGGCAGCCCGACAACGGCTTCAAGCCCGTCGTCTCCACCGCAGCGGATGTTAAGAAGTATCCCAAGATCGAAAACCTCGTGCTCTTCCACAAGGGCTATACGGATCTTGACGGCAATACGGTCAACGGTGAGGATATTTGGCAGACCTTTGTTGACAACGGCATCGCCGAGGGTGAGTTTGGCTCGGAGAACATGAAGCTGCTTTCGAGCAGTGAAGCCGAGGAAAAGTATGATAAGCTCATGTCACTCTATAAGCGCGGCTACAACAACGGTCTCTTCATTCTGCCCATACTTGCGGCAGGCTTCCAGCTCCTCGCCGCATGGCTGCCGCAGCGCAAGCAGAAGAAGGAGAACCCGAACGCAGCTCAGGCCGCAAAGAGCATGAATTTCATGATGTGGCTGTTCCCGGCGATGAGCTTCTACTTCTGTCTGACAGCAACCTCCGCGTTCGCCCTCTACTGGGTGCTTTCAAGCGTATTCACGGTCGTTTCGTCCGCAATTATCAACGCCATTCTCGATAAAAAGCCGGTCGTCCTCACTCCGAAAAAGCAGGAGGAAAGGGTCAATCCCAGGCATTATTACTCAAAAAAGAAATAAACAATCCGCATAGCGGGCATGACGGAGCATGTCCGCTTACTTGAATACTGAAAGGACTTATATGCGTTCATTAGAAGTTTCCGATAAATCGGTAGACATCGCCATATTCAATGGCTTACAGCAGATGGGGCTTTCCATCGATGAAGTATCAATAGAGATCATTCAGACCGAAACCAAGGGCATCCTTGGCATCGGCGCAAAGCCGGCTAAGGTGCGCCTGACCGAAAAGCCTGCGGAGGAGATAGTGGTTCCCGACTTTGAGGCCGAGCGCGCACAGCAGCGCGAACGCCGCGGCGGTGACCGCAGGAACAACGAACGCCGCAATGACGGTGAATTCGGACGCAGCCGTGACCATGGAACCTCCCCGAGATATGGTGATGAGCGCAGGAGCGAGCGAAATACCGACAGCCGCAGCGACAGAAGAAACGACCGCAGAACCGAAAGAAAGCCGGCCGAAGCAGCCCCCGAAACGATCGAAGCAGCGCCTGTCGAAACGGTGCGCCGCCGTCCGGAGAAGAAAAAGCCTTATAAGAATATAGAAGAAATGTTTGCCGCGCAGGGCGGTGCAAGCGAGAGCCCGTCGTTCGAAGGCTTTGAATCGGACGATGAGCTGGGCGCCGCCACGCTACTGGGTTCCGGCTCGTCCGGACTGTATTCCGGAAGCATCGGCACCGAAAGGCCCGAAAGGAGCATTTCTGAGGTCGTCCGCGATGCGGAGCGCTGTGCCGATATGGCTGAACGCACCGAACCTGCCGAGCCTGCCGAACGCATTGAAAGACCGCAGCCCCGCAATCCCGGGAATAACCGCCGTCCCGAAAGGCCCGTCAGACAACCCGAGGAGTTCTCCGAGGAGCCCAAGCCCTGTATGCAGCCCGAGAGCGAGGTAGTCTACACCGAGGAAGCCGCAGAGGGCAACCCGGCTGCCGAATTCGTCAAGGGACTGCTTGAAAAGATGGATATCGAGGGCAAGGTGCTTGCTTCCTGCGAGGAGGGTGCGATCCGTCTGCGCATCGACAGCGAAGCGATTGGCGTGCTCATCGGTCACCGCGGAGAGAATCTCGACGCTATCCAGTACCTCACCAGCCTTGTCGTCAACCGCAACCGCAAGGAGGACGGCTATACACGCATCACCATCAATACCGAGGATTACCGCGAAAAGCGCGAGGAAACCCTCGTCAGGCTTGCAAAGCGCGTTGCGCAGCAGGTCAAGAACACCGGCAGGGCGCGCGTGCTCGAGCCGATGAATCCCTATGAGCGCAGGATTCTCCATTCCGCGCTGCAGAGCAACCCCTATGTGGCCACCCACAGCGAGGGCGAGGAGCCCAATCGCCGTGTCGTCGTGACCCCCAAGCGCAGGAACCGCGGCTACGGCAGCAGCCGCCGTCCCGATAACAGGCGCAGAAACGACGGCCAGCGCGGCGGCCGCACTATGAACGCTGCCAGAACCGGCGAGGCACGCAGCCACGCCGAGGCAAGCACCCCTGCATTCACCCCGGAAAACCCTGCCGTCCCCGTACAGCAGAGGACGGAGGAATAAATTTGTATGATTCCGGCTTAAAAGCTAATATTTTCGCACTGTCCACGCCTGTGGGCGGTGCGATTGCTCTTTTGAGAGCCAGCGGAAGCGGCGTTTTGACCGTCCTGAAGGCCGTTTTTACCGGCAGGATAGAGCCGAGAGTGCTGAACTGCGGCAGGGTCATCGACCCGGAGGACGGCAGAACTCTGGATTCCGCAATGGCTGCCTATTTTCCCGCTCCCCATTCGTACACCGGGGAGGATATGTTCGAGCTGAACCTTCACGGCTCGTATGCCGTAGCGAGGGCGGTTTGCGGCCTGCTGCTCCGTCACGGAATGCGGGAAGCGCAGCCGGGCGAATTCACCAAGCGTGCCTTCCTGAACGGCAAGCTGGATCTGGTACAGGCCGACGCGGTCATGGATCTGGTGCGTTCGGACACCGAGCGCAGCGCAAGAGCCGCATTGGAACAGCTCGGAGGAGGGCTCAGCCGCCGTATCGCAGCGATAGAGGACAAGCTCATCGGTCTTGCGTCGGAGCTCTCCGCCGCTATGGATTACCCCGAGGAGATGGAGGAGGAGGCCCTTTCCGACTCCGAGGCCGTGATAACCGAACAGCTTGCGGAGCTCGATGCGCTCATAGCCTCCGGAAGGGCAGGCAGAATACTCCGAGAGGGCGCGAAGGCGGTCATTTTGGGCAGCCCGAACGTCGGAAAATCGAGCCTGCTGAATGCGCTTACCGGCACGGGCAGGGCCATAGTCACCGATATTGCCGGCACGACCCGCGATGTGCTGGAGGAAAGGATAGACCTATCGGGCTGTCCCATACGGCTCGTGGATACCGCAGGACTGCATTCAACCGATGACACCGTGGAGAAAATCGGCATCGAGCGCGCGCTCAATGAGGCGGCAACGGCGCAGATAATAATCCGAGTGTTTGACGGCAGCTCAGAGCTGACCGATGAGGAAACTCAGGCGGTGCTGTCGGACGGAGTCGGCACGCTTTATGCCGTGAATAAGCATGACATTGACGCCCCCTCCTGCGAACGCCTGTCAAAGAGGCTTATCGGGCTGAAGCCCGGGCTGAAGCCGATAATGATAAGCTGCCGGACGGGCTGCGGACTTGATGAGCTTGCGCAGGACATGCTTAATGTGCTGGGCGCGAGCGATGGCGAGAGCGCGATAGTAACCAACGAACGCCACCTTGCCTGTCTTAAGAGGGCAAGGAAGGAGCTTTGCGACGCTCTCTGCGCACCTACCGCCGACCTTAGGAACCTCACGCTTGATTCCGCCCTGATGTATTTGGGCGAGATAACCGGGCGCACGGCAGGCGAAGAGGTGCTTGACGGAATTTTCAAAAGGTTTTGTGTGGGAAAATGATTTCTGCACAATCTATCAACAGATAACAATCAGTATGGAATCGAGGACTTTATTATGTTAATGGACGCAAAAGGCATAATCCGCCGCACGGAGGATATCCTCCGAAACGACTACCAGATAGATCTGCCCGAGGCCAACGCACAGCAGCTTCACCGCGCGCTCTCCGATGCGACGATGTACGCCATTGCGGACGATTGGCGCAGAAGCCGCCGCGCGCGTGAAAGCGGACGCAGGGCATATTATATTTCCGCCGAATATCTCACCGGACGCATGGTCTATAACAATCTCTATAATCTGGGCCTTCTCGACGAGGTCGCAAGACTGCTTGCGCTCAGGGGCGTGGACATAACCATGATGGAGGAGATAGAGGACTGCGCTCTCGGCAACGGCGGCCTCGGCAGGCTTGCGGCGTGCTTCCTTGACAGCGCCGCAACCCATGATCTGCCGCTGGACGGTTACGGCATCCGCTATAAGTTCGGCCTGTTCAAACAGAGCTTCGTTGATGGATTCCAGGTCGAGCGTGCGGACGATTGGCAGCGGCAGGGCGACCCATGGAGCCGCCGCAGGGACGATAAGACCATCACCGTATGCTTCGATGATAAAAAGGTGCTGGCTGTCCCCTATGATATGCCCATAATCGGCTATAACACCACCACGATAGGCACGCTCAGGCTTTGGCAGAGCGAGGCCATCGAGGAATTCGATTTTGATGCGTTCAATGCGCAGGATTATGCGCTTGCGGTGCGTGAAAAGAACTATGTGGAGGACATCACCCGTGTGCTCTACCCCAACGACAGCACCTATGAGGGCAAGAAACTCCGTCTGCGCCAGCAGTACTTCCTTTCCTCGGCCTCCATGCAGGACCTGCTGCGCAGGCATAAACGCTGTCTCAACATCACGGCCAATGACGCCGACAGGCTGGAGCGTATCGAGCGAATTGCGGACCTGAACTGCGTACAGCTCAACGACACCCATCCAACCGTCAGCATTCCCGAATTCATCCGCCTGATGCTCGATGAGGGTGTGGACTTTGACAGGGCTCTCGAGCTTGCAAAGCGGTTCTTCAACTATACCAACCACACCCTGATGAGCGAAGCGCTGGAGACATGGGATGTGGAGCTGTTCAGAAGCGTTATCCCCAATATCTACGAGATAGTTGAGCGCATTGACAACGCCCTTCTTTCGGAGCTTCGCGGCCGCGGCGTTTCGGAAGGACAGATCGCAAGGATGCGTATAATCGACGGCGGCAGGGTGCATATGGCAAGGCTTGCCACCTATGTATCGAGCTATGTCAACGGCGTCGCAAAGATTCATTCCGAGCTTCTCAAGCACGATGTGCTCAAGGATTGGTATTCGGTCTATCCCGAACGCTTTACCAATATGACCAACGGCATAACCCAGCGCCGCTGGCTGGGCCTTTGCAACCCGGGACTCACCCATCTCATCGGCAAGCGCATCGGCTACGGCTTCCTTACCGACCTTTATGAGCTAAAGCAGCTCGAGCCCATGATAGACGAGGAGCTGGTCAGGGAGTTCATCGGCATCAAGAAGCAGCTCAAGCACAGGCTCAGCGAAATAATCCTTGAAAAGGAGGGCGTGGAGATACCGGACAGCTTTGTGTTCGACGTTCAGGTCAAGCGTATGCACGAATACAAGCGTCAGCTCATGAATGCGCTTTCCATCGTTCACATCTATAAGGAACTGAAGCAGGGCAGGCTCTCCGATATGCCGCCCACCGCATTCATCTTCGGCGCAAAGGCCGCCCCCGGCTATATCATGGCAAAGGATTTCATGAAGTTCATCAATGAGCTTGCCAAAAAGGTCAATTCCGATCCCGATGTCAATGACAGGATCCGCGTGGTCTTTGTGCAGAATTATAACTGCTCCTATGCGGAGCACATCATTCCTGCCGCAGACATATCCGAGCAGATATCCCCTGCCGGTACGGAGGCAAGCGGCACGGGCAACATGAAGTTCATGCTCAACGGCGCTGTCACTCTCGGCACCTATGACGGCGCGAACATCGAGATAGTCGAATGCGCCGGCGAGGAGAACAACTATATCTTCGGCGCAAGGGTCGAAGAGCTGAACGCACTGCGTCCGAACTACAATCCGCGCGCGGTCTATGAGAGCAGCCCGACGGTGCGCCGTGCGGTCGATTCGCTCATCGACGGCAGCATCGCAAACGATCCCGAAAGCTACCGCGTGTTCCGTGAGATCTATAACTCCCTGCTCGTGGGCGATTGGCGCAAGCCGGATTATTACTTCAACCTCTATGAGCTTGAGGGCTACATAAAGCGCAAGCTCGATGCCATCTATGATACCCGTGACGAGATGAGCTTCTACACCAAGTGTATGAGAAATATCGTCAATGCAGGCAAATTCTCAAGCGACCGCACCATCAAGGAGTATGCGGAGGGCATCTGGCATATCGACAGGATAGGCATGGAGTGACGGCAGCGTCATTTGGAATGACGGGGGATCAAATGCCAATTAACGGAATAGAGCAGCCCGAATTCATTAATATCGGCAGCTTTGATGATGCGCTGCGGCTGAGGAGATTTGACGGCAGCTTTGGTTTTGCCCTTGGATGGTATCAGGATACGGAGCTTGTTTACCTTGTTGACGGGGACAGGACTGCCTATACCCCGGACAGGCTGGAACGAATGTATCGCTTTCTTGACGGGATAGGCGAGCTGTACTTCATCGAGGTTCGTGAAAACGGCAGGTTTATCCCGATCGGGGATGTGACATTCCTTCAAACCGATATGCCCATAGTTATCGGCGTGCCGGAATACCGCGGAAGGGGCATTGGCCGCAGGGTGATAGCCGCCCTTGCGGAGCGAGGCAGGCTGCTCGGCTATGATAGGCTGTATGTAAGGGAGATCTATTCCTACAACGAGGGCTCCAAGAGGTGCTTTGAAAGCGTCGGTTTTCGTGAATGCGAAAAAACGGAGGCAGGCGCAAGGTATGTATTGGAGCTGACATAAACGAAATAAGGCTAAAAAATGCTGTCCCTTCCGAGTGGAAGGGGCAGCCTCTTTTTATTCAATCGATAGCTTATTTAACCATAAGCCTTGTAATCCTTGCGGCAAAGCCTGCCGGGTCGTCGATCTTCAGCCCTGCAAGCAGCAAGGCCTGATCATAGAGCAGCTCGGCATAGGTCTTGAACAGCTCCTCGTTATCCCTGACGCCCTGAATGACACCGAAGATTGGATGGTCGGGGTTCAGCTCCAGTATCCTGTCCGCGCGCATTTCGCCCGAATTCGGCAGGTCGGAGAGTATCTTCTCCATCTCGAGCGAGATGGGGCCGTCGCTTGTGAGCGCAGCAGGCGCATCACCAAGGCGTGCGGAGAGCCTGACCTCGTGAACCTTATCGGAGAGAGCTTCCTTTACGGCGTCGAGCAGCTCCTTGTTTTCGGTCTGCTTCTCTTCAACAGCCTTCTTTTCGTCCTCGCCGCCGATGTTAAGGTCGTTATCGGTGATGGACTTGAAGGGCTTGCCGTCATAGCCGTTGAGCATCTTAAGACAGAATTCGTCCACGTTGTCGGGCATGAGCAGCACATCATAGCCCTTATCGAGCATGTACTTGAGCTGGGGCAGGCGCTTGATGCCCTCGATGTCGGAGCCGCAGGCGTAATAGATCTCGGTCTGGTTTTCGATCATCGCCGCCACATACTCCTTGAAGGTTATCATGCGGTTCTCGCGTGCGGAGTAGAACAGCAGCAGATCCTGGAGGAAGGAAGCTTCCATGCCGTAGGACTCGTAGATGCCGTACTTGAGGGACAGCCCGAATGCCTTGAAGAACTTTTCGTACTTCTCACGGTCGTTCTCAAGGAGCTTTTCAAGCTCGGATTTAATCTTCTTCTTAAGGCCGTTGGCGATCGCACGGAGCTGGCGGCTCTGCTGGAGCAGTTCACGGGAGATATTGAGCGAGATATCGGAGGAGTCCACAAGTCCCTTTACAAAGCCGAAGTATTCGGGAAGCAGATCTTCACAGCTTTCCATTATCATAACGCCGTTGGAATAGAGCTGGAGTCCGCGCTTATAGCCCTTGGAATACAGGTTGTACGGCGCTGCGGAGGGAATGAACAGAATGGAATTATAGTTTATTGCGCCCTCGGCCTTGTAGTGTATGTGATGGAGGGGCGCTTCGTAGTCGTGGAACTTGTCGGTATAGAATACCGTGTAGTCCTCGTCGGTGATCTCGTTCTTGTTCCTTCTCCACAGGGGCACCATGCTGTTGAGGGTCTGATCCTCGGTCACGGTCTCATATTTGGGCTCTTTATGCTCATGCTCGCATTCGCATTCCTCGTGGTCATGTTCGCATTCGCACTCCTCGTGGTCGTGTTCGCATTCGCACTCCTCGTGGTCGTGTTCGCATTCGCACTCTTCGCATTCACATTCCTCTTCCTCGACAGGCCTTCTGACCTCCACCAGCATCTTGATGGGATAGCGGATATAGTCGGAATACTTGGTGACGAGATTGCGGAGCGTATAGATCTCGAGATAGGTATCGTAGTTCTCCTCATCCGCATTGTCCTTGAGATACAGCGTGATGGTTGTGCCGACATCGTCCTTGACGCCGGGGGTCACGGTATAGCCGTCCAAACCTTCGCTCTCCCAAAGCCAAGCCTCGTCGCTTCCCTCGGCACGGCTCAGTACGGAAACCTTCTTCGCAACCATGAATGCGGAATAGAAGCCGACGCCGAACTGACCGATTATATCCATATCCTCCAAGGGCTTGTCGCCGGAATTTGCCTCCTGCTTAAAGGCAAGCGTACCGCTCTTGGCGATGGTGCCAAGGTTTGCTTCCAGCTCATCCCTGGTCATGCCGATGCCGTTGTCGGAGATGGTGAGCGTCCTCGCTTCCTTGTCGGGGGTCAGGCGGATCTCAAGCTCGCTTCTCACAAGCTGTGAACCGTCGGTGAGGCTCTTGTAATAACGCTTGTCAAGCGCGTCGCTCGCATTGGAGATAAGCTCTCTAAGGAAGATCTCCTTGTTGGTGTAAACCGAATTGATCATCAGGTCCAACAGACGCTTGGACTCGGTTTTGAATTGTTTCTTTGCCATTGCTCTTTGACTTCCGGATTTCGGAAGCTCCTTTCTGAAAACTTTAAGGCTTGAGGGCGACAGCCGCCTTCAAACCTGCTTGTCAAACTTGTTAGCACTCACTATTCTTGAGTGCTAACAGTATTTTATCATCATTATAGCTTTTGTCAATAGTATTTTTTGATTTTTTTGCCAAAAATATGCAGGTGAGTATCAAAAACGGGACACGGCGGACACGGAAACCGCCGCATCGGACATATTCGGAAGGCTTTGAGGGTTTTATTCCGCACCCTCTGCCCAGTTAAGCGCACACCTGACCGCACGCCGCCAGCCGGACAGCCGTTCCGCACGCTCTATCATGCCTATCTTGGGCGAAAAGCGTGTTTCCTCGCCGCGCACAAGGCGCTTAACATCGGAATAGAAGCCTGCCTTCAGCCCTGCAAGATATGCCGCGCCCATGGCGGTCGTCTCAACGCAGGCAGGGCGTACGACGTCAACGCCGCACAGGTCGGCTTGGGCCTGCATCAGATAGCCGTTATTGGCTGCTCCCCCGTCCGCGCGCAGCTCGGTGAGCGGTATGCCGGAATCCTTTTCCATGACGGCAAGCGCATCGAGCACCTGATAGGCAATCGCATCGAGAGAGGCGCGAACGATATGAGCTCTGCCGCAGCCCCTTGTAAGCCCGACTATCGTGCCGCGCGCATAGCTGTTCCAATACGGAGCGCCCAGCCCGGTGAACGCAGGCACGACGTAGCAGCCGTTGGTGTTTTCGACCGACAGCGCAAGCGGTTCGGAATCGGGAGCGGAATCTATGAGCTTCAGCTCGTCCCTAAGCCATTGGACGAGCGCACCGCCCATGAAGATGGAGCCCTCGAGGGCGTACTGAACCCTTCCGTCGATCCCCCATGCGATGGTGGTCAGCGGCCCGTTCTTGGAAAATACAGGCGTTTCTCCGGTATTCATAAGGATGAAGCAGCCCGTGCCATAGGTGGTCTTGGCTTCCCCGGGCATAAAACAGCCCTGCCCGAACAGCGCCGCCTGCTGGTCGCCCGCTGCGCCGAGTATCGGAATGCTTCCTCCAAGGAGGGTCGTTTCGCCGAAGCTTCCGCTCGACGGCCGCACCTCGGGCAGCATACTGCGCGGAATGCCAAGCTCCTTCAAAAGCTCCTCGTCCCAGTCAAGGGTGTTGATGTTGAACAGCATGGTTCTTGAAGCGTTGGAGAGGTCCGTGGCGTGCACCCTGCCCTCTGTAAGCTTCCATATGAGCCAGGTTTCAACCGTTCCGAACAGAAGCTTCCCACGCTCCGCTCTTTCACGCGCACCGGGAATGTTCTCCAGTATCCAGCGGAGCTTGGTGCCGGAAAAATAGGCGTCGATGACAAGCCCGGTCTTTTGGCGTATGGGTTCGCCGAGTCCGCGGCTCTTCAGCTCGTCGCAGTATTCGGCGGTGCGCCTGCACTGCCATACGATGGCGTTGCATATCGGCTTGCCGGTTGCACTGTCCCAGACTATGGTGGTCTCACGCTGGTTGGCAATGCCGATGGCCGCCACATCGTCGGCGGTCAGCCCTGCTTTTTCAAGCGCAGCCTTGGCAACGGCCATTTGTGTTGTAAAGATGGTCTCGGCGTCATGCTCGACCCAGCCGGGCTTTGGATAGATCTGGGCAAATTCCTCCTGCGCAACGCTTATTATATGAGCGTTTTCATCGAACAGAATACAGCGGCTGCTGGTTGTTCCGGCGTCGAGCGCCATAATGCATTGCTTTGACATTGACATGCGTAAGCTCCTCTTTCGTTTTTATGATTTTAGCATTACAGCCGATTTTTTTCAATCCCTTTCAGCAAAACTGCTGCGGAACCCGTCTTTTTCTCGACGCTGAATCGACCGACATTCGGCTGTGAAACGGCTATCATTATATTGAAATAATGACGGCAGGGGTAGGAATATGGAGAGCATAAGGGAGTTTTTATCGGAGGCGTATACCGGGGAGCTGAAGCGTCGGCGGCTCGGCTATGCGGCGGTGTTTGCGGCAAGCTTCTGCGTGGGGCTGATAAGGCTGACATTGTTTGAAGCGAAGCTTGCGCCGTTCGCGCTTGCTGCTGCGCTTGCGCTGCTTATCACGGACAGGGAGCCGAAGCTTGCGCTGCTCGGTGCGCTTGGCGGAGCGCTGGTCACCGGGAGCGTGCCAACGATGGCGTTTTGCTGCTTCACAGCGCCGCCGATGCTGATACCGTGGTTCCGAAAATCACCGCCTCGGGTACGATTTTGCACCGCCGCCGCACTCATGCTGATCCCCTGCGCAATACTGGGAGGAAGCTTTGTCGGCATTGCAAGCTATATGCTGGGGGAATGCATAGTGCTGATGTGCGCGCTTGCGGTATGCCTTGGGATAATGAACCTTAGCCCGGAGCGCAGAAAGGTTACGGTCGGAAGGGCAGGCAGCGGCGACAGGGAAACGGCAAAAAAACCTGCCGCAGCTGTGAGCATCGAGCAGCTGAGCGTCAGGGCGAGGGCACTTGCGGAGGTGCTGTATGAGGTTTCCCAAAAGAGCAGCGACGCACTGATGGGACGCCAGCTCTGCTGTATTGCCAACCGATTGGACAGGCTTACAGCAGTCGAGCCCAAGCGCAGCAAGCGGTTTGAGGTGCGTATAGGCACGGCGCTGCTACCAAAGCAGTTCAACGATGTGACCGGCGACAGCTGCATCGTGAGCCCAAACGGCACAAAAGTCCTCGTTGCTCTAAGCGACGGAATGGGCAGCGGCCATGCTGCGGAAAGGGAGAGCATGAGAACGCTTGAACTGGTTAAAAAGCTGATCGGCGTGGGGTTCAGCCTTTCGGAGGCGGCTGACTGCGTGAATATGCTGATGCTTGGAAAGGGGGGAGGGGAGATGTACGCCACCCTTGACGCCGCGCTCATCGACCTATCAACGGGAAGGGCGCAGCTTCTAAAGAGCGGTGCGTCGCCGAGCTGGCTTATCCGGGGCGGCGATGTACGAACGCTCTATTCGGAAGCCCTTCCCATAGGCATTATTAGGGACATCGCCCCCGCCGTACTGGAGCCGGAGCTTCGGCGCGGTGACGTGCTGGTCATGATGACCGACGGCGTTGCCGATGCGCTGGGAATGGAGCTTATCGCCGCCATACATGAGCTCGTTATGACCTTCGATGAGCCCGAGGCCGCCGCCAATTCGCTGCTGGAGGCCGCCAAGCGCAGGTCGGGGGCGGACGATATGAGCGTGGCAGTGATAAGAGTGGAGAGTTAAGCGTAAAGTTAAGAGTTTTGAGAGCTGAGTGCGGAACTGAGAGAGCGGAGAGCTGAGCGACGAGCTGATTCCGTGCAAGAGGGAGCCTCGGCACTGCTCGGTATCCGTACTGTAATCAAAAGCTCAAATCAAAAGGGGCTGATGTATGAAGCCCCGAAAAAATGGGCCTGCTGCCAAAGCGACATACGCTTCTGCAGCAGGCTCTGTGTATTAATTCTGTTTGGCTGAAATTATGCCTTCTTGGTCTGTGCCATGACTTCGTCAGCAAAGTTCTCCTGACGCTTCTCAAGGCCCTCGCCCATTACGAAGCATACGAAGGAAAGAACTTCGAACCTGCCGTTGATCATCTGGCCAACGCTGACCTTCTGGTCCTTGACGAAGGGCTGCTCGAGGAGGCAGACTTCCTTGTAGAACTTTTCGATACGGCCTTCGATCATCTTTTCGATGATGGCGGCCGGAGTCTTGGAACTCTTGGGATCGTTCTTTATCTGCTCGGCAAGGATCTCACGCTCATGCTCGACATCCGCCTGATTGCAGTCCTCCTTGGAGAGGCAGGTGGGGCTTGCAGCTGCGATCTGCATTGCAACATCGTGTGCAATTTCGGGATAGTCGCCGTTGCTGACCTTGAGCAGAACGCCCCTCTTGCCGCCGAGATGAACATAGGTGTCAACAAAGCCTTCGTAACGAGCGAAGCGGCGGATGGTGATCTTCTCACCGATCTTGGCGACTGCTGCGTTGATAGCTGCGTCAACGGTCATGCTCTCATCCTCGGAATAGGTCTGAGCCATCATTTCCTCAACGGTTGCGGGGTTCTTCTTTGCAACATGCATTGCAAGGGAGTGTACGAGCTCCTTGAAAGCATCGGTCTTGGCGACGAAGTCGGTCTCACAGTTGACCTCGATGATAACGCCAACGCCGCACTTCTCGCAGACGAAGCAGTCTACGAGACCTTCGGCAGCGATGCGGGAAGCCTTCTTTGCGGAAGCGGCAAGGCTCTTCTCACGAAGATAGTCCATCGCCTTTTCCATATCGCCATCGCACTCCTTGAGTGCTTTTTTGCAGTCCATCATGCCTGCGCCGGAGCGCTCACGAAGGGCCATTACGTCTTTTGCGGTAAATTCCATTATTCTATCCTCCAAATACAGGGATCGGTTATAGATTAGAAGTTGTCAGCTTCTTCTGCTTCGGGAGCGATGGTCGCATCGACAGCGGAATCGGTCATCTGCTCGCCCTGCTTGCCCTCGAGAACAGCGTCAGCGATCTTGGAAGCGATGAGCTTGACAGCGCGAATAGCATCGTCGTTGCCGGGGATGACATAGTCAACGTCGTCGGGGTCGCAGTTGGTATCAACGATAGCGACTACGGGAATGCCCAGAGCGCGGGCTTCGAGAACGGCGATGTGCTCCTTGCGGGGGTCGACTACGAACAGGCAAGAGGGAAGCTTCTTCATATCCTTGATGCCGCCGAGGTTCTTCATGAGCTTCTCACGAAGGTTGCAGAGCTGGATGACTTCCTTCTTGGGAAGCAGATCGAAGCTGCCGTCAGCCTCCATTCTGTTGATCTCGTTGAGCTTTGCAATACGGGTCTGAATGGTCTTGAAGTTGGTAAGAAGACCGCCGAGCCAACGCTGGTTGACATAGAACATTTCGCAGCGCTTTGCTTCCTGCTCGATGCTGTCCTGAGCCTGCTTCTTGGTGCCGACGAAGAGGACGGTGCCGTTGTTCATTGCGATATCACGAACGAAAGCATAGGCTTCGTCGATCTTTTTGACTGTCTTCTGAAGGTCGATGATGTAGATACCGTTGCGCTCGGTGAAGATGTATTCCTTCATCTTCGGGTTCCAACGGCGGGTCTGGTGACCAAAGTGTACGCCTGCTTCGAGAAGCTGTTTCATAGAAATAACTGACATGTGATAAACCTCCTGTTTTTATTTCCGCCCCACGCTTCGCCTCTCATGGGAACCGGCAGCACCGGCAACGCCCACAAAATCCGCATGGGTGAGTTATTTCATACCCGATTAGGATACCATAGTTTTATAACGTTTGCAAGGGAAAAATACGCTTATTTGATAATATAATGTTATCGCTCGCCTATTTTGTGTAGATGGCGACGTTCGTCTGCCCGTCGGTCTCCGTGAGCTTGACGGATATAAGCTCCTCAAGCGAGGTGGGGATATTCTTGCCCACATAATCCGGCTTGATGGGAAGCTCTGAATGCCCCCTGTCGATGAGAACGGCAAGCTGAATTCTGGCAGGCCTGCCGAGGCTCATGACCGCATCGAGTGCGGCGCGCGCTGTCCTTGTGGTAAAGATAACATCGTCAACGAGCACCACCGTCTTTCCGACGACGGAGAACGGCACATTGCTTCCGTTCACCACGGGAGACTTGTTCGCTTCGCTCAGATCATCGCGGTACAGGGTGATGTCAAGCTCTCCGACAGGAAGCTTTTCGCCGTAAATGCGCTCTATGTTGTCGGCAATGCGTTGAGCAAGCGGCACGCCCCTGGTCCTGATGCCGATAAGACACAGATCCTGCGTGCCGCGGTTTTTCTCGATTATCTGATGGGAGATGCGGACGAGCGTGCGCTGGACGTCCGCCTCCGACAGTATTGTAGCCTTGTACTTCATGATACGCTGAAAACTACGCTCAGTTCTTGTTGTTTATCGTTGCGGTTAGGTCGTCGATGGCGGTCTTGAAGGCCGGATCGGAAGCTATCTTCTTTTCCACCAGCTCGCAGGCGTGAATGACGGTCGAATAGTGCTTGCCGCCGAAGTAATCGCCTATCTGCTGATTGGGTATGCCGAGAAGCTTTCGCATCAGATACATGGCAGCCTGTCTCGGAACGGCAACACGCTTGTCCCTGCGCTCTGCCATTATATCGTCAACGGAGATATTGTAATAATCGCAGACGACCTGACGGATGCGTTCGGGCGTCACAGGGCGTCCGGAACCGTCCCCCGTCACGAAGTTTTTGAGAATGTTCTCCGCAAGCTCCACCGTAACCGGCTTGACGGCGATTCCTGCATACGCCACAACGCCGTTAAGACAGCCCTCAAGGCTTCTGACGTTTCCGGTGACATGCTCCGCTATGAGCTGAACGACGTCGTCCCCGACTTCCAGATGGTCCTGGATGATACGGTTCCTGAGTATTGCGACCCTCGTTTCAAAGTCGGGAACCTGAATATCGGTGATGAGGCCCGAGCCAAAGCGGGTCTTGAGCCTGTCGGACAGCGCGCCGATGGCCTGGGGCGGCATATCGGAGGTGATTATTATCTGCTTGTTTGCATCGCGGAGCGTGTTGAATACGTTGAAGAATTCCTCCTCCGTGGAGACCTTGCCGGCGATGAACTGGATATCGTCCACGATGAGAACGTCAAGCGTCCTGTACTTGTCCCGAAGCTGTTCGCGCGTGTTCGCCTGTATGGACGAGATGACATCGTTGGTAAACGTTTCGCTCGCCACATAGAGTATCTTGTAATCGGGATGGCTTGCGTGTATGGCGTTGCCTATGGCGTGGATGAGATGGGTTTTTCCGAGCCCGACGGTGCCGTAAATGTACAGCGGATTATAAGCGGTAGCCGGGTTGTTGGCGACTGCGACTGCGCTTGCCCATGCAAAGCGGTTGGAGTTGCCCATAACGAAGTTGTCAAATGTATACTTGGGAAGCAGCGTAGGGCATGGCTCGACATGGCCTGCCTCCGCTGCCGCGCCTGTGACGGCGGAGGATTCTTCCTCCGTTACAAACCTGACCTTAAGAGGCGTGCCGCAGGCGAAGTACAGCGCACTCTCTATCTTGGACTTATAGACATTGCTCAACGATGAAAAGCGAAGCTCCGTGTTCAGCGGAGAGTCGGGGGTCATGACGAGAACAAGCTCATCGTCATTCTCAATTCTGCTTGGAATAAGGCCTGCAACGAGGTTGCGGTAGCTTGCCTCGGTCATTTCACGCTTGATATATTCCTGCGCCTTTTCCCATATTAAGCCTGCAGATAACATGTTACACCTCCGCTGTTATTTGAAACCCGATTTGCCCGTATTGCGGCGAAGGAGCTGAAACAGGTGATCTGTATGTGGATAACTGAGCTCGTCCGCTGAAGGGGGGATTATTATTGTAACAATTTTTGACCCCGAGTGCAAGCGATTTTGCGGATAAATTTCTTTGGAATTGTATTCGTATCGCCATGAAAGCACAAGATGTTGGGTTGCGAATAATAATATACAAAACTGCTTCGGGGCGAAAAAATGCTATCCTATCTTCGCCCCGGTTATCTGCTGCGGCGCATCAGTCCGAAGCTCTTTTAAGCTCCGGCAGTCCGCCGATGCTGGTGAGCAGCGATAGAATTCCTGACACAAGGGCGGTGCTTACTGCAAGCGTCCAGTCGATCTCGCTGAGCACCGCTGTCGTGCCGATTCCTGCCGCCAGTGCCTGCGCCGTGGTCTTGAGTGCACGAATGCCTGCCGCCTTGAGCCATTCCAGGAAGCGTTCTTTGAACATATCCATATTTCCTCCTTTCCAAATACTTCCTTCAAGAATAGGTTGAAATAATTTGACTGTCGTGCTATACTGTGCTGAGTTAACTGCCCAATGGGCATGATATTTCAACCGTACTAATATTATAGCATAATTTTTTATACTTGTCCAGCATGAGGCGGATTGGGACGGAGCTGTACGGGATGATTGGAGGATGGAATGGGATTTTACGAAAGATATGAAAAGATATGCGTGCTCAGGGGGCTTCAGCCATGCTCACGGCGTGCGGCGGAGCTGTTCAATGTGACGAGGGCCACTATTTCTGCATGGAAGCGCAACGCAAATGCGCCCAAGGGGGAGACGGTCGCGCTGATAGCCGAAAAGCTGGGCGTTTCCTGCGATTATCTTTTGGGCAGGGCAATGCCTGCACAGGGCAGGGGCTCGGGCGGTTTTATAACCGTCAATGTGTACGGCGCCATACCGGCAGGCATTCCGATGGAAGCGATAGAGGATATTACGGGCACGGAGGATATTTCGCTCGACGATATCGATGCGGACAAGGAATACTTTGCTCTGCGCGTGCGTGGGGACAGCATGTATCCCGAGTATCTGGACGGCGACACGGTGATATTCCGCCGGGAATCCGTTTGCGAAAGCGGCGACGACTGCATAGTGTACGTCGGTTCGGACGAAGCAACGCTCAAGCGTGTGCGGCTGTTTGACGACGGCTCGCTTGAGATACGCCCCATCAATCCGAACTATGCGCCCAGGCGGTTCACGCCCGAGGAGGTGCGCACCCTTCCGGTCAGCATTGGCGGCGTCGCCATCGAGCTTCGCCGTTTTTTGAGGGGGCATTGATGTTTATTGCCTCTCGAATTGCTTGAATGTGACTTGCGGCAGAGAACACCCAAGCTTCCTCTTTTTTGGGAGGTAAGTGACGTTTTTTATCTCTCGAATTACTTGGAAGTGACTTGCGGCAGAGAACACCCAAGCTTCCTCTTTTTTGGGAGGGAATTGATGTCGGTTTCCTCTTGAATAACTTGGAGGTGACTTGGAGCAGAGAACACCCAATCTTCCTCTTTTTTGGGAGGGCATTGATGTTTATTGCCTCTCGAATAACTTGGAGGTGACTTGGAGCGGAAAACAGCCAATCTTCTGTTTTTTGGGAGGATAGAGTATGGAGAGTAGAGGGTGTGGAGTAATAGAACTCGCTGATTGCTTAAATGTGACTTGGAACAGAAAACACCCAAGCTATTCGCTGTATCGGTGCCATTCAAAACCGCGATAAATAAAAAATCGCACATCGAGCTTTGACTCGGTGGGCGGTTTTTCGACAACATAAATGTAAAAGATTCATGCGGTTATGCTTTCTAAGTATCTAAGCTTTCCGCTCATTTGGTGAGCGCGGCAATATGATCCATCAGTCGGTCAAAGCCCCCGTGCGGAAACTCATCGATGCTCCTTCCGTCCCTGTTGATAATGCAGTCGGTGAGCAGGAACACCCTCATGCCGACGGTCTCGGCTATCATGTCCTCGCCCACGTCGTTGCCGACCATCAGGCATTCCTCCGCACCGACGCCGAGCCGTTTCGCAACATCAATGTAGTATTTTGGATTCGGCTTACAGAAGCCGGTATTCTCATAGGTTGTATACAGCTCAAAATCCGAAGGCTCCAGCCCTGCCCAGCGAATGCGGCTCTCCGTTGCGATGGACGGAAAGATGGGGTTGGTTGCCAGTGCGATCCGAAAGCCTGCTTCCCTGAGCCTGCGGACAGACTCCGAAGCCTTTTGGTTATAGCCGCACAGCGCTCTTGCGTCCCGGAACTCGTTTTCATAGAATTCATTGAACAGCGGAGTATCTGCGGCCGCTTTTTCGCCGTATGTGCCTGTGAAATCCTCCCAGAAGGCGTCCTCGTTGCTTCTTGTGCCGTCGTTTCGCACCATTGCCGCCGTGCCGGACCAGATTGCATCCACGAGCTTTTTGGGCTCATAGCCGTGGGGCGCAAGCTTGGCGGCAAGGAGCTTAAAATAGCCCCTTGTAAAGGCATCGTTGTCCATCGGGAGCAGGGTCCCGTCCAGGTCAAAGAGTATCGTTGTCAGCTTCATCTGTGTTCCCCTATTCTATTTCAAATCCAACCAATATTCCGCCCCTTTCGGCGTAATACGAGCACAGGCCCCTATTGGCTCCCACCGTGATATCGGCGTTCGGGAAAGCCTTTCTCAGCTCCTCGACAAGCCTGACCGCCATTGTCGGGTTCTCGGAATGGCGTATTCGGACCCTTCCGCCCGCATAGCCTTCCTCAAGCATACCGCTCACAAGCTTCTGCAAGGCAGTCTTTTCCCCTCGGCATTTGTGCATAGGCTCCAATTCGCCCTCTGCGCTTGCGCGGCCGACGATGCGGATACCCAAAATGTCCACAGCCTTTGCCAACAGAGGGCTGACGCGGCCGTTCTTCGCGAAATTGGACAACTATCCGATAGCCTGATATAATTGAGCCAATTTGATACGCTCGCTCTTAATTGAAACGATAGTATCATTGTTATTATACCGATTTCGAATCCGAATTCAATAGTCATGCGTCTATTTGAGACGATTCGGCGGAAAAGTATCTTTTTTGAGGTGAAACAAATGGGACGCGGAACAAAGACCACGGAATTTCTCAAGGAGTGCCTTGCGGACGCATTGATAAAGCTTATGCGTGAAAAGGACTTTGACAAGATAGCCGTCAAGGAGATAGCCGATACCGCAGGCGTCGGTCGTGCCACATGGTTCCGCAATTTTTCCTGCAAGGGCGATGCGCTGACCTTCAAGCTCGTCCGTTCGTGGAACCGCTGGGCCGATGAGCATGAGCTTGCCGTGCGCGATCGCTTTACCATGAAAAATGCGGCGGATTTTTTCAGGTTCAATTTCGAGATGCGGAGCGTTATAGATGTAATATACGCCGTGGATATGCGCTCTGCCGTGTATGACGCCTTCTATCAGGTGATGATGCCGCAGTGCGGTACGAGCGCCAAGGAATGCTACCAGCGGCGCTTCTACTCATACGGCCTCTTCGGCCTGCTGGACGAATGGGTCAAGCGAGGCTTTAACGAAACGCCGGATGAGATGGTAAAGATATTCTATCAGGTCATGGACGACAGGAGCTATATCTGATTCTGCCGTACTGCCCCGTTTCTTCTCGGGCATTCCGAGCGGAACGGCACGGTATTCAGGTAATGCTCCGAACAGAATAAAGCAAAAAAATCGGGACTCGTCTTTTGCGGACGAGCCCCGAATACTATCCGGAAGGGATTCGGAAGTATTACCTGAATATTCTGAACGAGCAGATAAACACGCTGCGCCAGTATGAGGACTGGTAGGATCTGATGACGACCTGCCCCTTGGACTGGGAAGCGTCTATCATCATGCCGTTGCCGAGTGCGATCGCCACATGTCCGTCATAGACGATGACGTCGCCGCGCTTGATCTTGTCAAAGTAGTTGTTGCGCTGATACCTCGTGCAGCTCCTCCACATGTAGCTGGTCATGTAGCTCTGGTTGACGCCTGCCTTGTTTAGACACCAATAGACGAAGCCGGAGCAGTCGAACACGTTGGGGCCCTTGCCGCCCCTTACATAGCGGCTGCCGAGCTTGTTGTTGGCAATGCGGATGAAGTTTTCGATCTTCTTTTCAACATCGGACTGACCTCCGCCTGAGCCGCCGCCGGAACCTCCGCCGCTGCCGCCGCCGGAGCCGCCGCCGCTGCCGCCGTCGCTTACCGGGCTGGAAGCACGGGGCGCATCATCTGAGAACAGACGGTTCATGGTGTTCCTGCCGACCTTGCCGTCCTGCTGGATGCCGCAGTTCTTCTGGAAGAGCTTGACGGCCTTTTCGGTTATGGCGGTGAAGTAGCCGTTAACGTTCTTTGCACGCAGGTAGTTGAGCTCATACAGCCGCTGCTGGATGTTGAGGACATCGGAACCCTCCATACCGTAGCACAGAGCGTTGCCTACGGCGTCGGAGCTCATCAGCTTTTCACGGGTCACTGGTCCAAGGAAGCCGTCCTCGATGAGGTCGTTCTGCGCCTGGAAACGCTTGACCGCTATCTGGGTATCCTTGCCGAATATGCCGTCCGGCTCGGTGGTCAGATAGCCCAGCTCCTTCAGCCGCTCCTGATATACCTGGATCTGAGGATCCTGGTCGCCAATCTCAAAGCCCTTGCCCTTTGCATCGGGGCTGTAAAGGGCCTCCTTGGTCATCCTGCCGACCTTGCCGTCAACGGAAAGCTTGTTTGCTTCCTGGAATTCCTTAACGGCGGTCTCGGTGCTTTCGTCAAATACGCCGCGTGTGTTGTAGTAGGTTTCGAGATAGCCAAGCTCGTAGAGCCTCTGCTGAACGACGATAACATCGTCGCCGGTGTCGCCGAGCATGGTCATGTAGACCCTTGCATTGACGCTCATCAGCAGGTCGTAGGTCTCCTGCGTGAGCCGTCCCGTGACCTCAAGCTCATTCCTGCGCTGGAAGGCCTTGAGCGCGCCCTCGGTGATCGTGCCGAAATAGTCGGTGGGTTCATCCTTATCCATATACCAGAGATCCATGAGTCGGGACTGAACCTCGAGTATGATGTCGTTATGCTCCCTGCGGAGAACGACGTCGGGCTCGGGAGTGACGATGAAGAGGGGATGCTTGATAAACGAACCGCCCTCGCTTTGGACGCCCTGTCCGTTCGGTGTGGGCGTAGCTGCCTGATCGGTCGATAATTCGAAAAACCATGTGGCTTCCGGGGATAGCGTCGGCTCTTCGGTAATGGGCTCATCGGTGCGCGGAGCAATTGTTTTAACAGGCCGAAGCGTGGGCGCTTCGTTGTTGGGCCTATTATAGACGGAATTGGCAATCGAGTTCTTGCCGGCGCTGATACAAATCACTGCTACCGCCGCAAGGATGAGCATTACAGCCGCACATGACGCTGCAAACCTATACCTTGATATGAAAGAGCAAACCTTCTTTGCTGCCCGCTTTAGACGGACGGAAAGTCCGGCTGAAGGCTTATTATTCTTTTCACCGGATGGTGAATTCTTTTTTTCATTGTCGGTCTTTGAAAATAGACCCTTAATGCGATCAAACGCATCGGAAAATGATTTCTTCATTTTTCCTCCTTTCGAAATGATGGGGAACCCTATCCATGCGGTAAACTGATGAAATTACCGCAGTGCTTATGAATTTTCGCAGACATTATACCACCGCATTCAAAAAAAAGCAAACGCCGGATGAACGATTATGTCATTCTTATGGCAAAAAGCACCAAAAAATGGAAAAGAATCTACAATTTCTGTCGAAAAGTTCAAAGCTTCACAAACGAATAATAATACAAATTTGGCAGTAGATACAAGGAATTTTTGAGTTCTCAAACTCGAATTGAAAATATATGGTCTATTATTCTCGTTTGGACACAAAAAGGCCGTTTTTTACTGATTTTTTAAGCAAAAAGCGGCTTTGGAGGTCGAATCGGGCATGTGCACGGGGGGTTCAATACGGGATACAAACGGTTAGATACATTTAACCGACTGAACCGGACAGAACCGAATCACGGCTCATCGGAAGGCTCGGGCGTGTCGGTTGGCTTGGGCGTATCGGTAGGCTCGGGCGTATTGGTGGGCTTGGGCGTATCGGTAGGCCTGGGCGTATTGGAAGGCTTGGGCGTATCGGTAGGCCTGGGCGTATTGGAAGGCTCGGGCGTATCGGTGGGCTTGGGGGTGTCGGTAGGCTTGGCGGTACCGCCAGTCGTTTCCGCAGGCTCAGGCTCGGGGGTATCGCTTGGTTCGGGGGTTTCGTCCGGCTCTGCGGTCGGGCTGCCCCAATCGGGGGTATCGGATGGATATGCGGTCGCTTCCGCTGTCGCTGCGCCGGTCGGCTCGGCTGTCGGCCGTTCATAAGCCGGGGCAGGGCTGTCCGTGGCCGGAATGTTCGGAATGGGTCCGTCGATGCTGTTGTTGGCCGGAGCGGCGCTGTTGATGATGACGCAGCAGGCAACCGCCAGCATGGCTATGATTAAAAGCGAGAGCGCAAACACCAGAATGAGCGAAATAATGCCCCTGCGCTTCTCCTCCTCAGCCATATATCTGCCGAGCTCCTCGAGCGAATCGAAACTATCCTTAGCCGCCTGATTGTTTTTCCTGTCCATCTTTTGACCTTTCAACGGAAAAAATACCCAAAAAGTTTACGATACCGCTCCGGAAATGTCAAGCGGCAGAAGTGCGGAACCGCAGTCAGAGCCGCATCTTTTCCTCGAGCTTGGGGAAGAGCGGAACGAAAACGAAGCAGCGGTCTATGAGCTTTCCGAACATACCTATCAGAAGCCCGTTTATGCAGGTCATGATAACGGTGCCGATACCGACGCCGTTAAACCTGCCGAAAAACAGCAGCGTCATTGCGCAGGCGACAGCCAGGCAGGAGAAATCAAAGATTATCTTGAATCTATCCATGTTCAGGCCGAAGTGTGCGGATATGCCCTTGACGAAGAAGTCGTAGACCTGCGGATAGATGTATGAGCGGAAGAACAGCGCCACGGTGAAGGCGGTCATCACCATGCCTGCCGTAAACAGCGTTATCCTGAGCCAAAGCTCCATGCTGCCGGGGGCGGTGACGGAGGGATTCAGAATCGGTATGATGCTCCGCCAAAGGTCGAGCACGCCGCCGTAGATGAGCGCCGTCAGAAAGGAAACGAAGTACACGAGCCGTACTTTTTTCACAAGGATGCAGAACACTATAAACAGCAGCGCCTGAACGATGTACTCGCTCTGCCCGAAGGTGAGGAACGAAAACTTAAGGCTAAGAATGTAAGCCGGCGCAACTATCATGGACACGCCGAAATCTGCGCTTGCCGTCATCGCCACGGACAGCGCCATCAGCACGAGCGCGAATAAATACGCGGCTTCGCTGGGTATTCGTATCTTTTTCATAGCTGTTATTGTTATCCCTCCGGGTTTGTCGTTCTTTCCTTCGGCGAAAATCGCAAACGATGGTATTATACAGTAATCGCTCCGTTTTCGCAAGAAAAACATGGCGGCAAAACGATTGCCCCCTGCGCCGGCTGCCCCGTGTGCGGCGGCGCATCACGCACTTGTGAATATTGAAAAATGCCCGGTTTTATGGTATAATATTAGTGAACGAACAGCCTGTTGTGCCGTTGGCAGGGATACGCCCGGAAGCTGATTTTGGGGGCGTATCGCCGTACGGCAGAAGGGGCTTTATTTTTTTGGGCAGTTTGCGGAGCTGCCTGCACACGGAGGAAGAAAATGGAAAAGAAAACCAACGAGGATAAATTCATCATCATCCATGACTGGATGCTTACCGAGCTGAAGCTAAAAAACCATCAGGCCATGATCTATGCGATTATCTACGGCTTTATTAAGACCGGCACGGCGTTCACCGGCTCGGCAGAATATCTTGCGCAGCGCACGGGTCTGAGCAGGAGAACGGTCCAGCGCACGCTGAGAGAGCTTGAAGCGATGGGGCTTGTTGATAAGTCTGCGGAGCGGGGGCGCAGACTGAGTACCTTCGCCCGAACCGCCAACCGTCTGCCTGCCGTTGCGGCGGAGGGAAATGCTGCGGACAGCGCCGAGGAGGGTGTGACAAAACAGGTCGATGCTTGCCAAGAGTTGTCACAAGAGGGTGCGACAAAACAGGTCGGTAAAAGTCCCGATTTGTCACAGGGGGGTGCGACAAAACAGGTCGATAAAAGTCCTGATTTGTCACCCAATAATAAAGATAATAATAAAGAAAATAAAAAAGAGGATAGGAAAGACACCGTCAGCGGTGCCTTTGGCACCGCTGACGCCACGGCAGGCGCAAGCCCTGCCGGTGTGTCTGTGCGCAGAAATAAAACCGATTTCGGCAAAGAATTCGAATCGATTTGGGAGCTGTATCCGTCGGTACGAAAGCAGGGAAAGGCGCAGGCCTTATCCGCATACAGGCGTGCACGCCGCAGGGGCACGACACAGGAGACGGTGCGCAATGCCCTAAAAGCCTATATTGCGCAGATCGAATGCGAGAATACCGAGCCACGCTACATCAAGCAGGGCGGCACATGGTTTTCAGAGCAGCGCTGGCTGGACGAGTACAATACAATGCCGACCCGGAGGGGCAACAGGGCTGCGGGAGGCTATCTTCAGCACAGCTATACCGCCGGGCAGCTGGAGGAGATGGGCATTGATTTCGGCGAGGATGTTTACGAAAGCTGAGGCGATTTTCTAAGGGGATTTGATAAAGCCGTTCCCATTTAGGCGGTATCGCAGCCGTTGTGGGAGCCGTTCACCCACGGCAAGCCTTCAGAAGCAGCCGCACTTTCGGCGAATGCGTTCCCCGGCAGGCAGTACCAACGGCATCGGGGGCTGCCTTCTTCCTCCGGATATTCCTTTTTAATTTTCAAAAATGCTATTGACAGTCCGCATACTTCGTGATATGATGTATACCGCAAAGGGAGGTATGGTATGGACGTTCAGTTAAAACGCGGACTCTTGGATGTGTGCGTATTGGCGGCTATCAAGAGCGGGGATTCATACGGCTACAAGATAATTAAGGATATGAAGCCGTATATTGAGCTGTCCGAATCGACCTTATACACCATTCTGAAACGCTTGGAAACGGCAAATATGCTGACGGTACGAACCGCAGAGCATGGCGGCAGACTTCGGAAGTATTACCATATTACCGATGAGGGACTGAAGCGTATCGAGGATTTCAAGAATGAATGGGAGGAAATTATGTCGATATATCGGTTCGTGACAAAGGAGGATAACGGTGATGAATAAACAGGAATTTCTCGGAAAACTGCGCAGCGGGCTGTCGGGCCTGCCGCAGGGCGACGTTGAGGAACGATTGACATTTTACAGTGAAATGATAGATGACCGAATGGAAGAGGGCATCTCGGAAGAGGAGGCGGTTTGCGAGATAGGCAGCGTCGATGAAATCGTTTCGCAGACAATTGCCGATATTCCGTTTACAAAACTGGTCAGGGAAAAGATAAAGCCTAATCGAACGCTCAGACCATGGGAGATCGTGCTTCTCGTGCTGGGCTCTCCCGTATGGCTGTCCCTTCTGATTGCAGCTCTTGCCGTGATTATTGCGGTTTATGCGGCGCTGTGGTCGCTGATAATCGCTTTGTGGGCTGTCGAATTGGCTCTATTCTGTGCCGCTCTCGGCGGAATTGCGTGCGGTATCGCATTTGCGTTCGGCGGCAGAGCTTCCGCCGGCATTGCGCTGATAGGCGGCGGCATTTTCTGCTCGGGTCTGTCGATATTCCTCTTCTTTGGCTGCCTGGCGGCATCAAAGGGAATATTGCAGCTTACAAAAGGGATCGCTTTGGGAATTAAAAACCATTTTATTAAAAAGGAGAAAGCATGATGAAAAAAACAACAAAGCATTGGCTGATAGCGGCGGCCGTACTCGCAGCCGCAGGACTGATAGTGCTTGCGGCGGTAATGATCGCGAACCGATGGGAGCTTGGCGAGCTCAGCACCGTCGAATACGAAACCAACACCTATGTCATCGATGAAGAGTTCGACAATATTTCGCTTAAAACGAGAACGGCGGATATCCTCTTTGCGCCGTGCGATGACGGCGTCTGCAGGGTGGTCTGCTATGAACCGGAAAATGCAAAGCACACCGTTTCGGTCGACGGCGCCACGCTTAAAATCAAGGCGGCCGACGAGAGGGCATGGAATGATTATGCAGGCATAACGCCTTTCGATCCGAAGCTCACCGTGTACCTGCCCGAAAGCGAATATGCAGGGCTCTTTATCGAGGAGAGCACCGGCAGCATAGAAATTCCGAACGCTTTTGGCTTTGAGAGCATCGATATAGTCGCAAGCACCGGCAGCGTTGAATGCCTTGCTTCCGTTTCGGGAAGGGCCGCGATTTTTCTCAGCACCGGAGATATCCGTATTGACAATGCCGCCGTGGGATCGCTCGATCTGACCGTTACGACCGGCACGGTGACGGTGAATGCCGTAAACTGCGAGGGCGATATTGAGCTCACCGTCAGCACGGGCAAGGCGTATCTGACGTGCGTCAACTGCAGGGGACTCACCACGACCGGAAGCACGGGCGATATCACCCTGGAAAATGTCATCGCCGCAGAACGGTTCTCCATTGAGCGGAGCACGGGCGATGTGAAGTTTGACGGCTGCGACGCTGCCGAGATCTATGTCAAAACCTCCACCGGCGATGTAAGCGGCACTCTTATTTCGGACAAGGTGTTCATCTGCACCTCCAATACCGGCAGTATAGATGTCCCCAAAACCACCTCCGGCGGCAAATGTGAGATAGATACCCACACCGGGCAGATAAAAATTGAGATAAAATAAAGAAAAACAGAGAATACACGCAAACACCCCGCAGGGCTTCAAAACCTTGCAGGGTGCTTTCTGTCGTGAAATATGGGGCGAACTGCGAAAGCCTCGGTTGAATCGGTTGAAAATGTTGGGTGGCTTCCGAAATACCGTACGCACTTGCGGCAGCCCCAATTTGAGCCAAATAAGTCGGTGCCTTATGAAAAGACTGTACCGATGAGGATTATTTGTTCTCGAGGAACTTGTTTATTTCGTCTACGAGTGCGTCACAGTCGATGCCGTGAACGCCGCAGGCCTGCTCAAGGTTTTCGCCGCTGGCCATGACGCAGCCGAGGCAGTGCATACCGCTGGCCATGAGGATGGAGGCGATGCCCATGTCAACATTGATGATCTCTTCGATGGTCATTTTCTTATTGATTTCCATAATGATTTCTCCTTTATTCAGTAATTATTCATGCCGCCCGCCGCAGACGGACAGGCGGAAGCATAAATCGTGGTGGTATTTAGTATTCTCGGCTGTCCGCCGGGCTATTCTGCCGGGCTATTCCGCAGAGTAAGCGCAGGCGTGGCGGAGGAAACCGGGAGCTTTGAGAGGAATGGGGGTGGGGTTAAAGGGCAGCCGCAAAGTCCGGAATACCCAATCCCCTTTTCCGTCCCCCGATTCGGTAGCGTAGGAACGAAGCCGGCAAGGCGGAGATCGCTCCGGAGGGGATAATGCCCTTTACTTCCCTGCCCTGTATTCGAGTGCGGAGGCGATGAAGCCGCGGAAGATGGGGTGCGCATCGTCGGGACGGGACTTCAGCTCGGGATGGAACTGAACGCCGACAAAGAAGGGGTGGTCGGGAAGCTCGACTATCTCGACGAGTCCGCGCCTGGGGTTCCAGCCGGTGAAATTCATGCCGGAGCGGCGGAAATCTTCGATAAATTCGTTGTTGAATTCGTAGCGGTGGCGGTGGCGTTCGTGTACCTCCTCACAGCCGTAGAGCCTTTCGGCAAGGCTGCCGTCGGTAAGGCGGCAGGTGTAGCTGCCGAGACGGAGCGTGCCGCCGATGCGGTCGAGGTTGTTGGCCTGATCCTCCATAAGGTTTATCACGGGATGCTTCGTGTTGAAATCGACCTCCGTGGAGTGGGCGTCCGTCCAGCCGAGGATATGGCGCGCATATTCAATAACCGCTATCTGCATTCCGAGGCAGATGCCGAAATAGGGTATCTTGTGCTCCCTTGCATAGCGTGAAGCGACCATCATGCCCTCAAGCCCCCTCTCGCCGAAGCCGCCGGGGACGAGTATGCCGTCGATATCCCTGAATATCTCGTCGGGGTCGCCCTTTTCGACATCTTCGGCAGCTATCCAGCGGATATGCACCCTTGCGTCGTTGGCGATGCCGCTGTGCCGGAGCGCCTCCGCAACGGAGAGATATGCGTCATGAAGCTCGACATATTTGCCGACGAGTGCGATCGTGCATTCGCCGGAGGGCTTGATATCGCTTTCTACCATCGCACGCCATGCGGCGAGGTCGGGCTCGCGCTGCTCAAGGTTCAGCACGTTGAGCACTACCCTGCAAAGCCCCCTCTCCTCCAGCATGAGGGGAACCTCGTAGAGGGAACGGGCGTTGAGATTTTCGATAACATTTTCTTCGGGAACATTGCAGAACAGGCCTATCTTGGAGCGGATACCCCTGTCGATGGGGTAGTCGCTGCGGCAGACGATGACGTCGGGCTGAATGCCGATGCTCTGAAGCTCCTTGACCGAATGCTGGGTGGGCTTGGTCTTAAGCTCTCCCGATGCGGACAGATAGGGAATAAGCGTCACATGGATGAAGCAGCATTGATGCATACCGAGCTGCGTTTTGAGCTGACGAATGGATTCGAGGAAGGGCTGGGATTCGATATCGCCGACGGTGCCGCCTATCTCGACTATCATAATATCGGGCTCAAGCTTCTGGATCGCCTTGCGGATGCGGAGCTTTATTTCGTCCGTGATATGGGGAATGACCTGGACGGTGCCGCCCTGATAGCCGCCCCTGCGCTCGCGGTCGAGCACGGCGGAATAGATCTGACCCGTGGTGGTGTTGTTGAGCCTGGTGAGATCCTCGTTGATGAAGCGTTCATAGTGGCCGATATCAAGGTCGGTCTCGGCGCCGTCGTCGGTAACGAACACCTCGCCGTGCTGATAGGGGTTCATGGTGCCGGGGTCGACGTTGAGATAGGGGTCAAGCTTCATGATGGATACGCTGTATCCTCTGGCCTTGAGAAGCCTGCCCAGCGCGGCGGCGGTGATACCCTTTCCGAGTGAGGATACAACGCCTCCGGTTACAAAAATAAGTTTAGTATCCATGGGATTTATTCCTTTCATCAGTAGCGGAAATAGCGGCGCTAACGGATTCGTCACAAAATTAACCATTATTATTATAAACCAATCGAGCCGTCTTGCAAGCCCCAAATTCGGATTTATTTCGATATAATTTCAGGCCTTGGGAAGCAAGGCATTATTGAACGTAAGCGTTCATAAGCTTTACAGACAATTCATGAGGGTCTGAAAGGATGGATGATATCGATATGGAACTTATTTGGAATGAATTCGGAGTGCAGCGGCTGGTCATGCGGCGCACGGCTCAGGTGGAGCTTGAGGGAACGGTACCGCTCCCGGAGAATATCGGCGCCGTTTCGGAGCTTATCGACTACTCCGCATCCGTGACTGCGGATGCCTGCCGTACCGATGAGGGAAGGGTGCTGGTTTCGGGCAGGATAGAGCTTCAGGCCGCCGCGCTCACGCCGGACGAAAAGCCCTTTGCGTTCACCTCGGAATCGGAATTTTCAAGCGAGACGGAGGCGGAGGAGGTGTGCCCGGGCATGAATGCCGATGCGCTTCCGCTGCTTAAATCGCTCACGCTCCGTGCTGTCGGAGGCTCACAGCTCCGGCTCAACGCCGTAATAGACATTGAGCTGACCGTGACGACCGCCGCACCGACGAGGACGCTTGCCGGAATATCCGGGCTTACGGATCTTGAGACCAAAAAGGAGGAGCTTCGCACGGCAAGGCGTGTGGAGCTTGCCAACGAAACGGTGCGTATAGGCGAGGAGATTTCCGGCGGTGCGGAGGAGGTGCTTAAATACAGCGTGCAGCTGTCCATGCGTGACACCGGCATGGAAAACGGCAGCGCAAGCGTAAGCGGCATTCTGCAGCTAAACGCCCTGTGCAGGAGTGCGGAGGGCGAACTTATGCAGCTTGTGCGGAGCATACCGTTCAGGGAAAGCATTGCGCTGAGCGGCAGTGCGGATGAGATTTACACCGTGGCCGAGATAAGGAACGTGGAGGTGCGCTCGCTCGGCACGGAGTTCTCGCTGGTGGCCGTGGACGCAGACGTTAACTTCCGCGTCTTCGGTATGCGGAGGGGCAGCATAAGCCTGCCCGTGGATGCGTTCAGTCCGACGCTGGATTTTGACTGCATCACGGAGCGCATTGAGGTGCTTAACGCCGAGGGCGGCGCGTGCGGCCAGTACTCCGTCAGGGACAATATCAGCGTGCCGGAGGGCTATCCCGACATATTCACAGCTCTTCACGCTTCCGCAAACCCCATCGTTACGAGCGTCAATTTCGATGACGGCACCATGCGCGCGGAGGGGCTTCTCGTTACAAGGCTTGTCTACCGCAGCAGCGACAACACCCTGCACGCCTTCACGGAGGAGGTGGCGTTCGGCTTCAACATGGCTGCTCCGGTCGGCACCGGGTTCGCACGGCTCAGGGTCTATGCCCAGCCAAGCATCACCGGCGGCGGCGGACGCACGGCGCAGATTTCCTTCGCCATTGACGCATGCGCCGAGTTCCTTAGCGAGACGGGCATCAACGCCGTGACCGGCATAGTCGAAAACGGCAGACCCAAAAAGGACTCCGCCTTCTCCGGCGGCATTGTCATCTATAATGCCTGCGAGGGCGAGACGTTCTTCGATATCGCCAAACGCTTCCGGGTTGCAGCAGTCTCCGTCAAGGCGCTCAACCCCGACGCCCGGGAGCCTGCGTGCAGCGGCGACAGGCTTATCGTCATCGCCTGAGCCGAGGGGTTCGACAGGATTCGGGAAAGATGTGAACAAATTGTTAAATGTTTCCCGAAAGCGTTGACATGCGCATTTTCATATGTTAATCTGAGTATGCAAAGAGGCCGATAACAAGGCACACATGATTTGCAGGAGAGAGAGTGAGGAAAGCAGGGCTGCGCGTTTACGGCCCTGCCTTTTTCAAAAGAATAAGCTTTAACCGACGAATGACGGAAATTCCAAAGTAAAGTTCAAAAGGGACATGCCGCATAAAGGGCATTGACCATGCTTGAAAAAATGAAGGAGAATTATTATGAACACTAAACCCCTTTTCCGCTTCGCCTGTATCGTCCTTGCGGCGGCAATGCTGTTCGCATTTGCCGGCTGCACGCCCGACAAGCCCGTCGAGACGGACAAACCGACCGCAGACCCGGGCGTTATGAACACGGATACCGAGGCTCCTGCTTCGGACGCTCCTGATTCGGAGGAGCCCACGACAAAGCCCACTGCCGAGCCTCCATTCAGGGCTGAGGTTCCCGAGGGGGCAGAGCTTAACGTGCACGACTATAATGCAGTGCGTTCCTTCCTTGAGATAAGGGACGAAAACGGAAACACCAACGGAAGCAAGCTGAACGAATGGTATGACCCCGACGACCCTGCGACATGGTGGTACTCCGCCTGTTCATCGGTGACCGGTGAATCCGAGTATTTCAGCATTGCCGGTTGGATTTACGAGGGTATTTACGAGGGTATGCTTTGCTGTTTTAATTTGGGCATTGCGCCGCAGTCCGCCGGCTATCCTGCCTATCCTCTGCCCAACGGCACGGAAATAATCGGAGAACTGAATTTAAGCGGATGCGAGATGTTAGATGAAGTCAGTATTGCCAACGCCGGGATCTCGTCGCTCGATATCAGCGACTGCCCGGAATTGGAGCGGCTGTTCATCCTTGACGCAGTAAACCTCAGCAGCATTACTCCGGAACAGCTCACAGAAGATAAGGCGAAAGTATTCCTTGGCATAGTGAATTGCGATATCCGGCACCTAAGATGGTACACCATGTGCCATATACCCAAGGAGTCCGACCCCACAGAGCTGTTTGCCGTTACCGTCGATCTGTCTGCCGAGGGCGACGGCTCCGTAGGTATCCGCAACTCCCCGTTTATAGATGATGATCCCCACATCAGTATTGCCGCTTTCCCGAAGCAGGGGCATACCTTTGCCGGCTGGTTCGACAAGAATACCGGCGAGCTCATCTCAACGGATGCGGAATTTGATTTGATAGAATACGCATACGCCAATAATCACGAGGACGGCCTGTACGAGTTTATCGCAAGGTTCAATTAAGCGTTATTTAGAACAAATGGGACTGCAGCCATGCAGTCCCAATATTTTTATCTAAACCTGTGCGCTTATGCCTTTTTGTCAGTCCGCCTGCGCAGAATGTCGCCGGGCTTTACGCTTTCGCCGCAGCCGATATAGAGCCTTTGGCAGGGGTGGGGGGCGGAATCCATGCTTTCGCCGTCCTCGTCCCTGATGAAGCCGACGGTGAAGCTGCGCCCGACGTCCTTGGGCGACAGTATCATCAGCTCATCGCCCGGGAAGAAGCGGTTGCGCTGCTCGACATGGGCAATTCCGCTCTCGGGGTCGTAATCCAGAACTACCGCAGAGATTTGGTAATCCTGCACATAGCCGCCGCTTTCGGCGGCGATAAGCTCCGAACCGAAGCTTTCGCCCGGCTCGCCAAGCATGAATCCGGTGGTGTAGGGGCGGTGGCTGACCTGCGCAAGCTCCTGCCTGACGGCGTCCATATCGCAGCCGTCCAGCGCCATGCGGTAGGCGTTGACCACCGTGGCGACATAGAGGATGGATTTCATCCTGCCCTCTATCTTGAGGCTGACGATACCGGAGGAGATAAGCTCATCCAGATGCTCAACCATGCACATATCCTTGGAGTTCATGATAAAGCTGCCGCTGCGCTCGGTGACGAGCTCAAAGTATTCGCCGCCGCTTCCTCGCTCCCGAACCTCGTATGACCAGCGGCAGGGCTGGGAGCATTCGCCCCTGTTGCTGTCCCTGCCGGAGATATAGTTGCTCAAAAGGCAGCGTCCGGAGTAGCTGACGCACATTGCGCCGTGAACGAACGCCTCAAGCTCCAGTGTTTCGGGGAGCTTCTGCCGCATCGCCCTTATTTCGGCAAGGGTCAGCTCGCGCGCAAGGACTATCCTCTCTATCCCCTGCTCATGCCAGAACAGCGCGGCTTCGCTGTTGAGCGTGTTCGCCTGCGTGCTCAGGTGCAGCGCAAGGTTCGGCGCAACGCGTTTTGAAATGCGTATGACCGACGGGTCGTTGATGATGAGCGCATCGACATGGGCGGCGTCGAGCGCGGCAATGGTTTCGGGCAGCTCCGCAAGATCGGCGTCACGCATGAAGGCGTTGACGGTGACATAGACCCTGACGCCCCTCTCGTGGGCATAGCGGACAGCCTCGGCGACCTCGTCAAGCGTGAAGTTATCCGCCAGGTTGCGCAATGAAAAGGCGGTAGTGCCGAGATAGACGGCATCCGCTCCGAAGTGTATGGCTGTTTTGAGCCTTTCCATATTGCCAGCAGGGGCAAGCAGTTCGACCTTATTGTGCATTATTCCTCCGTCAATTCGCCTGATACTTCATTTGCAATGCTGTTTATATACCTGTACATCGGCGCAAGCAGGGTGAATTCGGATCTGAGCCTGTCGAGTATGCCGCTCGGCGAGATAAGATCCGCAACGCCGGAAACGGACTTTTCCCAGGCAAAGGACCTGACGTTGATATAGGACCGTATCCGCTCCGGAGCATCGGGAAAATGCTGCTTTTTATACGCATCCGCAGCATATGTAAAGCCTGCCGCCTCAAGCTCCTCCGCAAGGGCGAGGAAGCCTGCCGGATCGCTCGTTAGCCTTTTGCGGTAACGCTCCATCATGGCGGAGTCGGCGGAATAGAAGCCTGCGCCGTAGTCATAGCCCTGCGGCGTTATCTCGAACCAGAGCGTGCAGCCCTCGCTTATTCGCGTCTTTGGGTAGCGGTAACCTATCCACACATGGTTCCTGTAAGGGGATTTATCCCTCGTGAACCGGGTATCGCGGCGAATGCGCGACACGGTGGCGTTAAGGCTTGTATTGAAATTCGGGTCGATATCGAGCGCCGTCGGCATAAGCTCCGCCGCAAGCTGCCGCATGGGCTGCTGCACGAACTTTTTATAGCGGTCTCGGTTCAGCCCGAACCATTCGGTGTTGTTGTTGAAGCCTATCTCGAAAAGAAAGCGGAAGGCTTCGGGGTCAAAGCCGGTAAAACTCATAGCAGATTAATCACGGCCACAGCGGACTGTATGTGGCAACATTCCTGTTGTGCTCCGCAAGGGTCTTGGCGAAGATGAGCGCGCCCGTCTGCGGATCCATAAGGCAGAAGTAGAGATAGCCGTCCTCAATGAACTGTTCATCCGGATAGAGTGCGGCGTTGATTGCGCCGTCGCCGGGGTTGCTGACCGGCCCGAGCGGAAGCCCCATGTTGAGATGGGTGTTGTAGCCGGAGGGGGTGTTGAGCTGCTCGTCCGTAAGGCTGAGCGTTCCGGTCCTTAGCACATACTCAAGCGTTGCGTCCGAATCGAACGGCATCTCACGCTCAAGGCGGTTGTGGAATACGGCGGAGACCTTGGCAAAGTCGAAGGGCTTGGCCTCCTTCTCAAGGATGGAGGCAAGGGTCACGACCTCGTAGAAGCTCATATTGAGCTCCCTTGCGCGCGCAGTATATATCGGGCCGAATACCTGCTCGAACTTGGTAAGCATCTTGTCGATGAGCGTTTCAACGTTTGCGTCGGCATAGAGCTCATACGATGCAGGGAACAGAAAGCCCTCGAGCGCATAGCTGCGTTCGCCCGTCGGGTCCTCCGGGATCTCGGAGATGAACGGATGCTCCGATATAAAGCTCTCTCCGGTGACCAGCAGGGAAAGGAACTCGTCGGGATCGTCGATGAAGCCCTGCTCCACAAGCTTGTCTGCCATAGCCTCGAGTGTCAGACCCTCCGCAAGCTTAACGGTGATGGTCTCCTTGGGCGGATTGCCCTTGCATATCACATCGACTATCTCCTCAACGCTCATGTTCTTGGAAAGCACATAGGTGCCTGCCTGAAGGCGGTTGGCCTTGCCGATGAAGTCGACATAGATCTTGAACACCGCCTTGTGGGGGATAAGCCCCTCCTGCCCCTCGCCGCAGGCCTCGTAAAGTATCTTGGCGATGGCGGATGCGCCGCTGCCGGGCGGTATCTCTACCACCACCGGGGTAGCGTCGTTGGGGTCGACGGGCATTAGGTAGTCCTTCACAAGCTTGTTTACGACTGCGCTCAAAAGAAAATAGACTATAAGCACGCAGGCGGCTATTATGATGACGGGGCGGACGGCACTGTAAATCCTGAGCCACGGACTGATCTGTCCGCTTTCCTCACGCTGTCTTTTCCTTTCAGCCCTGTCCTGCTTCCGCTGCCTTCTCTGCTGCCAGCGGTCATAGGCGTCGGGCTTGCCGTGCGTGTCCTCGTCAAGGCGCACAAGGCGGCTTGAACCATTGCCGTTATTGCTGCTATCAGACATTACGATAGACCCTCCTTCTTTCCTGAAATGATACTAAATAATTATTGTTATTTATATTTATAATCCATGTTCGCCGTGATTCAGCCTTCGAACATGGCGAGATCTATATCCACCGCCTTGGCGACCGCCTCGTAGACATCGGTAACAAGCTTATTCAGCCTGTATTGAGCGAAGAGATATTCGCTTGCATCGGGGTTGAGCTGGAGCAGCTCTCCGAGCTTTTGCAGCCTGATAAGCTCGTCCTCATCGGCCGCTCCGCTCATGGCGGCGGCACGGAGCCTGTACTGGAGCCTGGAGTATTCGCCGATAAGAAGCCTTGTGGATTCGTCGGCAAACGCACGCTCCCGTGCGGATACGAATGCCTCGTATTCGGGGCTTTGCTTCAGCAGCGCGGCCAGCTCGGCGGTTTTCTCCTTTATCGCGTTCATCAGCAGTCGACCTCCAGTATAACCGGGAGTATTATCGGGGTGCGCCTTGTCTTGGTCAGAAGGAAATTCCGCATTCCGTTCTTGATGCCGTTTTTGAAGGAGTTCCAGTCGGTCTTGTTCCTGCGGTTAAGGTTAACCGCAAGCTCATAGGCGAACTCCTTGGCCTCCGCAAAAAGCTCCGTTGAATCCTTGACATAGATAAAGCCCTTGGTTATAAGCTCCGGCACGCCCAGCAGCTCTCCCGTCGAACGCTGCACGGGTATGACGATCGCCACAAGCCCGTCCTGAGAAAGCAGGCGGCGTTCCTGGAGCACGGCGGTGCCGATATCGCCGACACCAAGGCCGTCGACCATGACGGCGCCGGAGGTGACGCTGCCGTTGAGCTTGGCGCTGCGTCTTGTAAGCTCCAGCACCCTGCCGTTCTCCATGATAAAGATATTGCTCTCGGGTATGCCCATCCGCTCCGCAAGCTTGGCGTGGTGGTGGAGATGCCTTGCCTCGCCGTGAACGGGAATGAAGTATTTGGGCTTGATGGTGAGGAGCATGAGTTTGAGCTCCTCCTGCCTTGCGTGGCCGGAAACGTGCACGTCCGCAAGCCTGTCATATACGACGTTCGCACCCCTCTGGAAGAGCTGGTTAATGACCCTTCCGACGCTCTTCTCGTTGCCGGGAATGGCGGAGGCGGATATGACCACGGTGTCGCCCTTGCCGATGATGACCTTGTGGTTGGCGTTTGCCATGCGGAACAGACCGCTCATCGATTCGCCCTGGCTGCCTGTGGTCAGTATGCAGACGCGGTTATTCTCGTAATTCTTGAGCTTTTCAAGCGGTACCTCGCAGCCCTCGGGAATGTGCAGATACCCAAGCTCCTGCGCAATCTTTCCTATCATGACCATGCTCCGCCCCTGGAAGCAGACGACACGGCCATGTGCGGCGGCGATATCGACCACCTGCTGTATCCTGTATACGTTGGAGGCAAAGGAGGCGACGATTATCCTGCCCTCCGCCTCGTTGAACACCTGTTCAAATGTTTTGCCCAGCTCCGCCTCCGACGGCGTAATGCCTGCGGATTCGGCGTTGGTGCTGTCCATCATGAGCGCAAGCACGCCCTTGGTGCCGTAGCGTGCAAAGCTGCCCATGTCGATGGGCTCGTTGTCGATGGGGGTATAGTCCACCTTGAAATCACCGGTATGTATGATAACGCCGACCGGGGTGGTGATTGCGAGCGCAACTGCGCCGGCTATGGAGTGGCTGACCTTGATGAACTCTATCCTGAAGCAGCCTATCTCTATGATATCGCCTGCGGCGATGCAGCGCAGATCGGCGTTGTTTATGCCCTTTTCATGAAGTTTATGATCCACCAGCGCAAGCGTGAATTTCGTGCCGTACACCGGGACCTGGAATTTATCCATGGCGTACGGTATCGCGCCGATATGATCCTCGTGGCCGTGGGTGATTATGAACGCCCTGAGCTTTTCGGAGCAAAGCTCCAGGTACGACATATCGGGTATTACTATATCTATGCCCAGCATATCCTCATCGGGGAACGCAAGGCCGCAGTCCACAACGATAATATCATCACCGTATTCAAATACGGTCATATTCTTTCCGATTTCTCCGAGACCGCCGAGCGGTATTATCCTGAGCTTCGGAGCCGTTTTTTTTGCCAAAATAATGTTTTCCTTTCAATAAGTCTATATGTTATGCTTTGCCGATGCTTCGGACTTTATTTCAATTTTACAGATCGGAAACGAGGGCGGACAGCCTGTTCTCCGCTTCCTCCCATTTTCCGTACAGCTCATCGATGCGGATACGCAGTTCATCAGCCTTTGCCGCAAGCTCCTGAGCCTTTTTATAGTCGGTGGCGATATGCGGAAGGTTCATCTGCTCTTCAAGCTCGGAAAGCTCCTTTTCTGCCGCCGCCGCCGCAGCCTCGCAGCGCGCAGCCTCGCCCCTTGCGTGGTTTATCGCGCTCTGCTGCGCCTTCTTTTCGCGGTATTCCGCTGCGCTGCGTGATTCGGAACGCCTTGCTTCGTTTTCGCTGCTCCGCTGCTCGGCAAGCGCGGCGATGTATTCGTCATAGCCGCCGATGTATTCCGTCAGGCCGTTCTCCGTCATATGCAGTATCCTGTCCGCAAGGCGGTTGACGAGAAAACGGTCGTGGGTGACGATAAGCATCGTGCCGTCATATTCCTCCAGCGCCGCCTCCAGTGCCTCTCGTGAGTCGATGTCGAGGTGGTTGGTCGGCTCGTCCATGAGCAGCAGGTTGCTGCCCGTCAGCATGAGCTTCAATAGCTGCACCCTTGCCAGCTCGCCGCCCGACAGCATGGAGACGGGCTTGTCGATGTCGTCGCCCCGGAACAGGAACGCCGCAAGGGCGTTGCACATATCCTTCCTCGGTATGGTCGTATAGTATCTGTCCCATACCTCCTCCAGCACGGTATTTTCCGCTTTGAGCGAGGTCATGGTCTGCTCATAATAGGCAGGCTCGACATGGGCGCCGAGATAGAAGCTGCCCTCCGTCGGGCGAAGCTTTCCGGCAAGGATATTCAGCAGCGTTGTCTTGCCGCAGCCGTTGTCGCCGAGGATAAAGACCTTTTCGCCCTTCCTGACGAGCATATCGACGCCGTGGAACACGGGCTTGCCGTCGAAGGATTTGCCGAGCTTTTTGGCTGCGATAACATCGTTGCCGCTGACTGTGCGCGCCTTGAAGGTAAAGTGTATGGATGCGCTGTCCCTCTCCGGCTCGACAAGCGTTGCACGGAGTCTGTCCGCCTGCTTCTGCTTGGAGGCGGCGGTCACATAGTTACGCTCCTGATTCCAACGCTTCTGCTGCTCGATGATGCCCTCAATACGTTTGATCTCGCGCTGCGTGCGCATATAGCGCCTGCGCTCAAGCTCCCTTGCCGTGCTGCGAAGCTCTATATGCCTTGAGTAATTGCCGGCGGTGATAAAAAGGCGCCTGTCCTTCAGTTCGATGGTCCTGTTCGTGACCTTGTCGAGAAAATATCTGTCGTGGGAGATGACGATGAACGCTCCGCGATATGAGCCGAGGAAGCCCTCCAGCCATTCTATCGCCCTGATGTCGAGATGGTTGGTGGGTTCGTCCAAAAGCAGCAGGTTGGAATTGGACAGCAGCAGCCTTGCAAGCTGCGCCTTGTTGCGCTGGCCGCCGCTGAAGGTGTTCGCGCTGCGGTCAAGCTCCTCCTCCGTAAAGCCCAAACCAAGGAGCGTGGAGCGTGTCCTTGCCCGATAGGTCGTGCCGCCGAGGTCGTCATAGCGGCTCGTCAGGCGGTGCTGGCGGTCGATGAGCCTTTCACGCCTTGCTTCGCCGCAGTCGGAATTAAGCTCGCGGCTGATAAGCTCAAGCTCGTCTTCGATGCCCATAAGCTCCGAAAAGACCTCGAGCGTGTATTCGTAGAGGGATTTGTCCGCATCGGTGACGCTCTGGGTCATGCTGCCTATCTTCGTTTCGGAGCCGAAATAGATGTCCCCTTCGTCATAGCTCTCCTCCCCGAGGAGTATGCGGAACAGCGTGGATTTGCCGCAGCCGTTCACGCCGACAAAGCCGATATGGTCGCCCGTATCGACTTCAAAGCTGATGCCCGAAAACAGCACCCTTGTCACAAATGATTTAGTTAGATTTCTTACTGCCAGCAGCGGCATGGTCGTTCCTTATTATTTTATACTGAATAGCGGTCAGCCATCCCGGCGTGCGCATGGCACGGGCGGGACGACGGTCACCTTGATTCCGGCTTCGACAGCCATGCGCACCGTTTGGGCAGTGCCTCCAAAATCGCCGCCCTCGTAGCAGGCGATAAGCTCGGAGGAATGCTCCACCATATAGCGGTTGCGCCGCTGCATACAGCCGGTGCAATAGGTCTCGCTCAGGACGATGAAAATATCACAGTTTCTGCTGAAGAACCTGTGCGAATAGCAGGTGATGCCGGCAGGAAAGACGCATATGAGCGACATATCGGTATGGCTTTTGCGAAGCTTGAGCACGATCCTTGCGGCATAGCTGTCCACTCCGCTTGCCATTCCGCTGATGAAATACCGCTTGCCGTCATCATACGCGCGGATGATCTCCGCCTCCAGCCGGTTCAGAAAATCGACGCAGCTCGGATCGTCATCGCTTGTCCAGGGCAGCTTGCTCAGCCGCCGCCCGGTGAAGGCAGCGGTCTTTTCACGCGGAATGCTCAGCCTGCCTGCATCGATACGCATCAGAGCCCCTCCATGGTAAAGCGTTCCCAATCCCTGTGCATATAGCGTTCTATTGCCATGTATTCGCCGATATAACGCCTGTCAAGGGCGTTCGCCTCGGCATAGCGCATGAACTCCTCAAGTACCGGGGCGGTGCTGACGGTGTTCCGTACGGGAAGCCCTGTGGCTTCGGACACCTCGCCGACGAGCTTATAGCCGTCTATAAGCTCACGGACGCCCGTTTCCTGCGATAGGTTGGTGTTGTTGATGAGATTGTCTATCTTCATCCTTGCGGCAGGGCGCACGGAGTTTATCATCTCAAGATTGCCCTCAAGGTCGGCGGAGAAGGGCCTGCGTGCATTTATTACATATGAGACCTCAAGGCTCTCCGCCGGTATCTGCGAGAAGAAGCGGTAATACTGCCCCAGTGCGATCGCACCCGCAGCGTCGCCGCCGACATCAAAGATAACAAGGTCGCTGTCGTCGCTGAAGGCGGAATAGATCTCCGCAGGCAGCGCGGGTATCTCCACACCGGAGGTGACAAACGAGGGATTCAGCAGCCTGATGCCGGCTGCCTCCAGCTCCCTGAACCGCTCCGCCGTGCGGAAATACGGATTTACTATATCAAGGTCAACAAGCGTGACCTTTTTTGAGTCTTTCGCCGCATTGAAGGCGATATTAAGGGATATTTCGGTCTTTCCGGAGCCGAAATGCCCGACGATAACATGATATTTCTTCATAGATCTTAGTGTTTGGACGTTGTATTCTTCATCAATGTACGGGCGCATATGCGGAGATGAGCTTCTCCGCTGCCTTGATGCCGTCGACCGCCGCGCTCACGATTCCGCCGGCATAGCCTGCACCCTCGCCAACGGGGTAGAGCCCCTTTACGCGCGTCGCTTCGCCGGACTCGGTACGCTGTATCCTGACAGGGGAGCTTGAACGGCTCTCGACCGCTGTCAGCACCGCATCGTACATATCGAAGCCCCGTATGCGCCGGGCAAATGCACGAATGCCGTCCGCAATGCCGTTGCCGATGACCGCAGGGAAGCAGCGGCGAATATCGGCAGGCACGACTCCGGGGCGGTAGGTGGGTGTGACTGCACCAAAGCCCGTGGGCTTTTTGCCGGAGAGGAAGTCTCCTACGCGAATGGCCGGCGCACGGTAGTCGCCGCCGCCGAGACGGAAGGCTGCACGCTCGATCTTTTCCTGAAAGACCAGTCCGGCAAGCGGATCCGAGCCGAAATCGCTGGGATTTACCTGGACGATGATGGCGGAATTGGCGTTCCTGCCGTCACGGGCGTGATAGCTCATGCCGTTGGTGACCACCTGCTCCCTGTCGGAGGACGATGCCACCACCACGCCGCCGGGGCACATGCAGAAGGTGTAAACGCCCCTGTCCCCGGTCTTTCCGGTCAGCCTGTATTCCGCTGCGCCGAGACGGGGATGCCCTGCATAGCTCCCGAACTGGGAACGGTTGATAAATTCCTGCGGATGCTCTATCCGGACGCCGACGGCGAAGGGCTTCTGTACAAGCTCCACTCCGCGGCTCAAAAGCATGCGGTAGGTATCCCTTGCGGCCTGCCCAATGGCAAGTATGACCGCACAGCAGGGCATTTTCTCCTGCCAGTTGACTGTAACGGAGGTTATTCTCCCATCGGTAGATGTGAAATCGGTCATGCAGGAGTTGAAGCGGATATCAACGCCAAGGCGCACAAGCTCACGGCGCATATTCATGATGACATCGGAGAGCATATCCGTGCCCACATGGGGCTTTGCGTCCACTGCGATGCTCTTTTCCGCACCGAATCTGACGAGCGTTTCCACCACGTCGTCCGCCCTTGCGTCCTTGATCCGGGTGGTCAGCTTGCCGTCCGAGAACGCGCCTGCGCCGCCCTCGCCGAACATGATGTTGCTGTTGGGGTCCGGCTCGCCGCCGCCCCAGAATGAATCGACATCCCTCTTGCGTTCGGAGATGGGCTTGCCCCTTTCGAGGACGATGACGCCGTAACCGAGCCTTGCAAGCTCATAAGCCGCAAACAGGCCGCCGGGGCCAAGCCCCACGACCACGATCGGAGCGGGCTGGGGTATGCTTCCCGGTATCAGCTCCGGCTTGGCTTCCTCCGGAGCGACGGAGACATTGCCGAGCCGCCTTGCGAGCACTCGCCTGCCGTCCGTCTCCGAAACATCGAGCGTAACGCTGTAAAGATAGCGAATGTCGCCCTTGTCGCGCGCATCGAGCGAGCGGTGGACTATTTTGAGCCTCCCGACGACGTCAACGGGCAGCCCGGTCTGGTTGGCTATGAGCCGCTTGAGCATGGAGTCCGGCGCATTGAACGGCAGACTCAGATTGGTCAACAGAAGTCGCATTGCGGCTTGATCCTTTCGTTCAGATGGTTTTTCGCTTACCGCCGCTATTCGTTCAGAGCGGCTGTGACCGTGCAGGTCACCGGGGTCACGGTGTATTCAAGGTCGAACAGATACTCCTGCTTGCCGTTGAGAAGCTCCAGCTCCGGTATCAGCGTATAGGTGCCGATGCCGTTTCCGGCCATGTTGAGGGTCAGCCGAATGTCCATGGAATACAGGCTGCGGATAAGGCTTGCCTTTCCGCGGAGGGTCACCGCTGCGGTGCTTGGGGAGTACTGATAGGAGAAGCTGTCCGTATCCTCGTTGATGATGCTTACGGGCATACTCTCAAAGGTCACCTCTTCGATGCGCTCTCGAACCTCTATCGTGACGGAGAAGGTATCTATTCCGTTTATGAGTGTCGCCCCCTCGGGCATTCCTATGAGCCTGACCTCGTAATTGAGGGTGCATTCGTCGTCAATATTCGCAACGTCGATGCTTTCAAGGGAGATAAGGTCGGGAAGCTGTTCGAGGATTGCTCTGTCCGCAGCGATGCTCACCGTGGCAGGCTGGATAAGTATCTGCGTTATCTCATAGATGTCCTTCATTGCGCTTTGGCCGATGATATTGGCGCTGAGAGGGATATCCAGCTTGGGCAGTATGTTCATGCGCACCGTTACGGCAGGAATGCTCTCGGTCAGGCTTGAGGTGGTGACGAGCTGATCGTTAATGTCGTAAAGATTAAGGGTGAACGAATCGTTTATTGCCTCCGTCCTGCCGGAAAGGTCTATCACACAGCCTGCCTTGACGATACTCTGAAGCTCGCTTTCGGCGCCGCGTATCTGGACGCTGTTGGTCAGGAGCTGTACCTCGTCATGCCAATAGCCTTCGGGAAGCTCACCCATGATATGGGCGGATACCGGTATGGTGCGCTCAACGAGATTATCGACGGTCACAACGATATTGTCTATGGAAATACGTTCTATCTCGCCGATGCTCGTGGTGACATTGACGGCAAGCGAATGCTCGCCGGCGCTGTGTACCGAGTTAAGGCTGACGGTCGCTTTGACTATATCGGTCTCACGCCCCTTGAACCGGGGAAGGTCGTTGAGCGTGGTCTTGACGAATACGGAGATGGAGGGAAGTATCTCGTCGATATTGCCGACAATGGTCAGATTTCTGGCGTAAAGGTCGGATTCGCTGCCGGCCTCAAAGGTGACGGGGATATTCTCTATCCTAAGGGAACGGCTCGGATTCTCGCTCATCAGCACATAGCCCCAGAGCGTGACGGAGATGATGAGCGCGATAAACGCATAGAGGAGCTTGTGCACCCAGGGACGCTTATACCATACGAGCCTGTCTGCTCCGCCCTTGCCGCCGCCCTCATTCTCGGAGCCGGCGGCGTTTTTTGCCGTATTAGGCTTTTGAAACAGCTCATTTATTTTCATCGTCTTTATTCAACCTCTTGGTCAGGAATGCGAAGGGCTTTTCCTCCTGCGGAGCGGAGAAGATGCTTTCAAGAAGCTCCGTCAGCGCAATGCGATCCACATAGCGCACGAGCTTTCCGTTCTCGGCATAGGATATGACGCCGGTCTCCTCGGATACGACGAGCGTAAGGCTGTCGGAGGCCTGCGAAACGCCCATCGCCGCGCGGTGACGGGTGCCAAGCTCCCTGGATATGTTGGCATCGTCAAACAGCGGAAGCACGCAGGCGGCATAGTGTATCCTGCCGTCGCGGACTATGACCGCGCCGTCGTGCAGCGGCGTGTTCGGCTCGAATATGTTCTGTATGAGCGCGCTGGTTATCTTGGCGTCCACGAGCGTGCCGGTGGGAAGGTATTCGTCGAGCTTGGTCTCACGCTCGATGACGATGAGCGCACCGACCTTGCGCTTGGACAGCTCGATAAGCGCATTGACTATCTCCCTGACGATGCCGCTGTCATCGGACTTGTCCTTTGCGGAGAAGTTGAATTTGAACCTTCCGATATGCGCAAGCCCCCGTCTCAGCTCCGGCTGGAATATCACCGCCATGACGACGATACCGGATACGAGCAGGGTGTTCAGCAGGTAGTTTATCGTATAAAGGTTGAACAGCGTACTCAGCAGCAGAATGAGCAGCAGAACGCCCAGCCCCTTCAGAAGCTGATAGGCACGGGTGTTCATGGACCACTCGATTATCTTATAGACCAGCACGGTTATTATCACAATATCAAGCACATCCTGAAAGCGGATATCCTGAAAACCGCTGATGATGGCGTTGATTATATCGTTAAAGGGCATTTACACACCTCCTGTACGCGCGGAACGGAAGATCCGAAATACATCACGGCGAATGTACGCGACTATATAATAACATAGGTTGAAGAAAAAATGTACAAAAAAATTGTCACAAATGTTAAAAGCGGCGCAAATAGAAGAAATATATTGCGGTTCACCCCGGAAGGGAGAGCCCTTCCGGGGGCAATTCGGGTCAAATCTTATATGCGGAAAGCTCCGCTTTGCGCTCATCGGGTATCATTCTGCTCTCCCTTGCCTTCTGAATGGCCTTGTTGTGGACCCACGGCGCAAGGCTTCGGGAGCTGATGAAGGCGAGGGCTTCGTCGTAGCGTTTGGTGAGGGCGGTAGCAAAGAACCATGCCTGCATCATCTTCACATAGTATTCGTCCGAGCGTACCGAGGCGGCGCGCGGCAGAATTGTATCGTCAAAAAGCTTTCCGAGGTAGCGCATGAGAATGCAGAGGCCGAAGCGCACGGCGTAGGTGCTGCCGGAGGAGAGCCAGCGGTCGATATGCGCGAGCGTTTCCTTCGGCCTTGTGAAAAGCACCTTGGGCTTCATCATATCGCAGGTCGCCCAGTTGTTCACGTGGGGCAGGAAGTCATCAAGCCTTGAAATACATTCATCATAGTCACGGAGCTGTTCGATGATGAAGGCGTGCAGATTGTTTTCCTCCAGATACCTGTGCGGCAGGCAGCCGAGAAAGCGTTCGACGGCAGGCGTGTCGGCGGTCTTAAAGAGGGAGCGTGCGTAGCGTCTGAGCTCCGGCACGCGGACGCCGATGATATCCGATGCGGAAAGATTGGGCGTGAGATTGGCGGTAAACGACGCATAGCCCTCATCACGCATGGAGAGGAGCGCATTCTCTATCTCCGCTTTGCCGGGAGAGCTGTTAAGCATTTCGACGACGATGCGGTCGGGCGGACAGAACTCCAGCTCCTGCGCTTCCGTCCTTGTGACCCAGCGGAAGCTGCCGTTTTCAAGCCCCCTTGGCTCACCCTCCGCTATTTCGGAGAGGAAGAAGCTGAGCCGGACGGTTATCTCGGGGTATTCATGCGTAAGGACGGTGTAAAGCCCCTTGATATTCAGCTCCACGCCCAGCTCCTCGCGGCATTCGCGGATGAGCGCAGCCTCATCGGTCTCGCCCTCCTCACGCTTTCCGCCGGGGAATTCATACATCAGCGGACGCGCCTTAGCCGCCGGCCTTCTGTATGCAAGAATCCTTCCGTCCGTTTCGATCACGGCAGCCGATACCGGTATGGGCGTTCTTAACATCAAAGCACCTCCAAAAAGTCTTTCACAGCCCGACTGAGCCGAGCCTGTTCGGGTCGTTTTCGATGATGCAATTATATAACAGCGGCGCCGGGTTATCAAGCCGCAGCGACATAAACCGCCGCCCAGACTCATATCTTCAACTAAGCCGATCAAGCCGATATCGCAGACAATATCAAGGAGATAACTAAAAAATGATGAAAATAAGCAAAAAGACCAAGCGAAACGCCCCAAAGCCGGCCGCTCCGGGCATGAATCTCATCAAGGCCTCGTTTGCAGGGCTGCTCATAAGCCTGTTTCTGGTGGTCGCCGCCGCTTTCCTGCTCCAAAAACAGGTGCTGTCGATAGACAGCGTGAACATACTCAACCCCATCATCAAGGCGATAAGCGCTATCCTCGCCTCGCTCGTCGGCGTACATGGGCTGGACAGGCGGAAGTTTCTCTTCGGCGGGCTCTCCGGCCTTTGCTACATGGTGCTGACAACGGCGGTGTTTGCGCTGATGGACGGAAAGTTCGCATTGAGCACCTCGCTTTTGACCGACGCTGCGCTCTGCTCCGCCGCAGGCATGGTGGGCGGTATACTCTGCGGTCTGTCGAAATAAGCATGGCTTTTGGGGGTTGTATTTCAATTCGGGATGTAGTATAATTAAGCCGATTATTCATTTAATGGAGGAAAAACCATGAAACACATCGAAAACGTTCAGACTCCCTGCATCAGGAAGGGTGAGAATACCGGCTGCGGCGAATGTCAGGCAAGCTGCCAGTCCGCCTGCAAGACCTCTTGCACTGTTGCAAATCAGAAGTGCGTTAAGACCGCAAAATAATGATACACGCCTTTGAATACCGCGGCAGGTATCTCGTGTTGGACGTGGAAAGCGGAGCGATCCATCGGCTGGACAGGCTCTCATTCGAAATAGTTCAAGCAATGGAACAGGGCAACGATGTTTATGCGTTGCCCTATTCACGTGAAGATATCGACGAGGTGCTGTCCGAGATAGATGAGCTGCGGCGCATGGGCAGCTTCGACTCCCCGGCGCCCGAGCCGGTCATGAGGGACGCTGAAAGCTCCCCGATAAAGAGCATGTGCCTCAACGTGGCGCATGACTGCAATCTGCGCTGCCGATACTGCTTTGCCGAAACCGGAGAATTCCACGGCGGCAGGATGCTGATGAGCGCGGAAACCGGAAAGCGCGCGCTTGATTTTCTGATAGAGCATAGCGGAAACCGCCGCCATCTCGAGGTGGATCTGTTCGGCGGCGAACCGCTGATGAACTTCGATGTCGTGAAGAGCATCGTGGCCTACGGGCGTGAGCTTGAAGCGAAGTTCGGCAAGGAGATACATTTCACCATCACCACCAACGGCATGGCGCTTGACGATGAGAAGGACGAATTCATCAACAGCGAGATGTACAACCTCGTTCTGAGCCTGGACGGCAGGCGCGAGGTGCACGACGCGCTCCGGGTGACGGCGAACGGCAGCGGTTCCTACGATATCATCGTTCCCAAGATGCGGAAGCTCATCGGAGAGAGGGGCGGCAGAGAACACTATATAAGGGGTACTTTCACCGCCAATAACCTCGATTTTACGGAGGATGTCAGGGCGCTTGCGGAGCTTGGGTTCGAACAGATCTCCGTTGAGCCGGTGGTGCTGCCGGAGAGCGATCCCCTTGCGATCACCGAAGAAAATGCGGACAGGGCCATCGAGGAATATGACAGACTGCTCGAATACGTTATAGAACGCAGGGAGCAGGGAAGGCCCATAAACTTTTTCCATTTCTATGTGGACTTGGACGATTCGCCCTGCCTTGCAAAGCGCAGCCTGGGCTGCGGCGCAGGGGTCGAGTATGTGGCTGTCGCTCCGAACGGAGATATTTTCCCTTGCCATCAGTTCGTCGGCAAGAGCGAATTCCGCCTTGGAAACGTATTCGGCGGCGCGCTCGATGACGGGATAAGAAACCGCTTTGCGCACTGCAACGTGTTCACCAAGCCCAAGTGCGTAAACTGCTGGGCGAGGTATTACTGCAGCGGAGGCTGCGCAGCCAACGCCTACAACCTCAACGGCAGCATAGCCGAGCCTCCGGAGATAAGCTGCCGGCTGCTCAAAAAGCGTACCGAGATAGCGATAGGAATGGCGATAGACCGAAAGGAAAACTGATTCACTGCGGAGGAAGCATTGATTATTTTTGAGAAAAGCAGTTATTATTCCGATGAGAACCCGGCGAATGAAGCGAACGGACTGCCGGGCATAATACTGCGCGCGCTCCATGCAAGGGGGATATATGAACCCTCCGCCATAGAGCGCTTTCTCAATCCTTCGGCAGACGATTTTCACGATCCGTTCCTGCTGCCCGATATGGGCAGGGCGGTTGAGAGGATACGCCGCGCGTTGGAAGAGCGTGAGCGCATATGCGTGTTCGGCGATTACGATGTGGACGGCATATGCTCCACCAGTATGCTCGTAAGCTATTTCAGGAGCGTCGGCGCCGACTGTGTCTATCATATCCCCTCCCGAAAGGAGGAGGGCTATGGCATGAGCATGCCGGCGATAGAGCGGCTTGCCGCGAAGGGCGTCAGGCTGATAATCACCGTCGATAACGGCATATCCGCCGCAGACGAGATAGCGAGCTGCTATGAGCTTGGCATGGATGTCGTGGTGACCGATCACCATATCCCGGGCGAAAGGCTCCCGGAATGCGAGGCGGTGGTCTGCCACACCGTTCCTTCGAGCAGGTATCCGTGCGGCATACTCTGCGGCGCCGGGATCGCATTCAAGCTGCTCCATGCGCTTGCAGGGCTTGATGCGGCGATGGAATATGTGGCGTTCGCAGGACTTGCGACGGTTGCGGATGTCGTGCCGCTGGTCGATGAGAACCGTATCCTTGTCAGCCTTGGGCTTGATGCGCTGAACAGCGGCAGGTGCGCCGTGGGTCTGAGCCGCATGGCGCAGAGCATCGCGAACGTTAGAAAGCCCTATACATCGTCCAATCTCGGCTTTTCGATCGCTCCGAGGCTTAACGCTTCGGGCAGGATGAGCGACGCTTCGCTTGCCGTGGAGCTGTTTTTGGAGCAGAGCCTCTCCCGTATGGACGAGATAATTGCGGAGCTCAACAGGCTCAACGAGCTGCGCCAGCAGGAGGAGGCGGATATCCTCTCCTCCGCCGTCGAAATGCTCTCCGATATGAACCTTTCCGACACCCGTGTGATCGCGCTCAGTTCACCGGGCTGGAACCCCGGCGTGATAGGCGTTGCGGCTTCACGGATCTCGGAAATGTTCTACCGCCCGACGATACTCTTCTCCGAATCGAACGGTATGCTCAAGGGTTCTGCGCGCTCTATCGAGGGGATCAACATCCATTCGGTATTGAATGCGCATTCGGAGCTTTACGAACGCTTCGGCGGTCATTCCAAGGCCGCAGGCGTCACCCTGAGCCGGGATCGCTTTGACGAATTCGTGTCGGGCATGGAGCGAACGCTTGAAGAAAACTATGACAATACCGTGTTTATACCGAGAAGGCGGTATGAATTCGATGTGGATCTGTCCGAGATAAGCTTTGAGCTTGTGAGCGAGCTTGCACGCCTTGCGCCGTTCGGCGAGGGCAACCCCTCCCCGGTGTTCCGTGCAAGGCATGTGACGCTGTCGCATATTCGCTGCTTCGGCAACGACGGCCAGCATATGCGCATGAGCGCAAGGACGGCTTCTTCACGGCCCATAGAGGCGGTGTGGTTCGGCTCGGGCAGCAATTTTGACAGGATACTGAGCGCCGCCTCCGTCGATATCCTCTTTACGGTGGATATAAACAGGCGAGGATTCAGCGATTGTCTTCAGCTTCGGCTCCTTGCCGTCAACAACGAGCTTCCGGAGGACAAGCATTCGTATGTCGAGATGGGAATGCCCAGATTCTGCTCCGCATTCATCGAAAACCATTCGTATTCCGGCAGGGTGCATGCCGAAAGGAAAGAAAGAATATGCATCGACCTGAAAAGGCTCAGCATGGAAAACCTTTCGGGGCTGCTGATACTGGTCTTTTCTACGGAGGCTGCGGAGAGGATACTTGCCGAGGTATCGGAGCAGGGCATCATCAATATGGACGTATGCTATACGCATCTGCCGTCCTCCCCGACCTGTGCCAACACCATTCTCATAGCCCCAATGCTCTATATGCTCCCAAGGAAGGGCTATGACAGGATAATCTTTTACGATAAAGCTCCGACGCAGGATGTGTACGATGCGATATACGAGCTGCTCCCCGATGCACGCTTTTATGAAAACGAGAGTGCGGAGAGCGATTTTGCTCCCATCGCAAGGCGGTTTGAATGCAGCCGTGATTTCTTCGGCGCCGCCTTCAAGCATGCGGAATCAAAGCTCCTCATACGGCCGTATTCCTACGGCGAGCTGATAAACCGCTGCGCTCAGGAGCTAAGGGTGCCGAACTATTGGATAGAGTTTGCCGTGGCGGTGTTCTTCGAGCTTGGGTTCATATGCTGCGATGCGAACTGCGCCGTGACTCTCGTGCAGGACGCGCCGTGCAGAAGGCTGTCCGAAAGCCCGCTCTACGCAAAGATATGCGCCTTACAGGGCAGAAACTGAAAAACTTTATTTGAAAGGGTTAATACTATGCCGGAAATCAAAAAATACATGAGTGAAGACGAACTCAAGGACACCATACGCAGCATTCCCGACTTTCCCAAGGAGGGCATACTGTTCCGTGATATCACCACTCTGCTCAAAAACGGCCCTGCGTACCGTTCACTAATCGATACGATAGCCGATGAGTTGAGGCCGTTCGGCATCGATATCGTTATCGGCCCGGAGGCAAGAGGCTTTGTTATCGGCTCCGCCGTCGCCTATGCGCTCGGCGCAGGCTTTGTCCTTGCAAGAAAGCCCGGAAAGCTCCCCTGCGAAACGGCAAAGGTAAGCTACGGCCTTGAATACGGCTCGGACTGCCTCGAGATCCATAAGGATGCGATCAAGCCCGGTATGCGCGTTGCCATCGTTGACGACCTTCTCGCGACCGGCGGAACGGCCGCCGCAGTCGTCAAGCTCGTTGAGGAGATGGGAGCAAGCGTCGTCGCCGCATCCTTCGCGATAGAGCTTTGCGGCCTTAGCGGACGGGAAAAGCTTGACGGCATTCCGGTTCAGGCCGTCATGAAGTATTGAAACAGCATGGGTGAGGCATGATTCTGCGCTTCGCCCATTATTTGAACTTTTCACGATTAGGAGGGAAGCATGGATAAACTCTTGGCGATCTGTGAAAAGAAGTATGAGCCCGAAAAGGTGGAGCTGGTCAAAAAGGCCATAGACTTTGCCAAAAAGGTTCATGCCGACCAGAAGAGGGAATCGGGCGAACCGTATTACATTCACCCGGAAGCCGTTGCGCTGATTCTTACGGAGCTTCAGATGGACGCCGATACGGTCATCGCAGGCCTGCTTCACGATACGGTGGAGGACGGCGACGGCATAACCGTCGAGATGATAGCGGAAATGTTCGGCGACGATATCGCCAGCATGGTCAGCGCCGTCACCAAGCTCACCAAATCCAACCTTTCCAACATGCTCAACAGGGAGGACCGCCAGGCGGAGAACCTCCGGCGCATGTTCCTTTCCATCGCCCGAGACGTTCGTGTCGTCATTATCAAGCTTGCGGACAGGCTGCACAACGTCCGCACGCTCGAGTATTGCAGCAAGGAAAAGCGCGTCAGAAAGGCCAAGGAGACCCTGCAGGTCTACGCTCCGCTTGCCGACAGGTTCGGCATGGGCGCGATAAAGTGCGAGCTTGAGGATCGCTGCTTCAGCTTCATCATGCCGGAGGAGTTCAGACGCCTTCAGACGATCATCGAGCCGAAGCAGGAGGAGAGGCTTGCGCTTCTCAAGACGGCGCAGCGCAGGATAGAGGAGCTGCTGAATAATGCCGGCATCAAGTTCGAGATAAGCGGCAGACGCAAGCATATTTACAGCATTTACAAGAAACTTACGAATAAAAAATGTACGATTAACGAGATCTATGACCTTGTTGCGCTCAGGATAATCGTCGGCACGGTTCAGGATTGCTATGCGGTGCTGGGGCTCGTCCACCAGATATGGCGGCCCATGCCGGGCAGGATAAAGGACTATATCTCCATGCCCAAGACCAACGGCTACCGTTCGCTGCATACCACGCTTTTCAGCGAGCAGGGAATGCCGTTTGAGGTGCAGATACGCACCTTTGAAATGCACCGGACCGCCGAATACGGCATCGCGGCGCACTGGATGTACAAGGAGGGCCGCACGAAGCTTGGCGATATAACCGCCAACCTCGAATGGCTGAGAGAGCTTGTAGCCTATGATGACGAGGCGAATTCCTCCACTGAGTATGTAAACAATGTGCGGCGTGATTTCTTTTCCGACTATGTGTTTGCGCTCACCCCGAGGGGCGATATCATCGACCTTCCCGTCGGTTCGACCCCGATAGATTTTGCGTACAGGATACATACCAATGTCGGCAACCACGTTCACCATGCCCTCGTCGGCAACAACATGGTGCGGCTCGATTACAAGCTCAAAACCAACGACGTCGTCACCATCGTCACCAGCCCGACCAGCGAGCCCAGCCGCAACTGGCTGAGCTTTGTCAAGACCTCGCAGGCCAGGTCGAAGATAAAGCAGTGGCTCAAGCGCGCCAATGCGGAGGAAAACATCGAGCACGGCAGGGAGATGCTGAGCGAGGCGGCAAGGCGGCAGGGATACAGGCTCATGGACATCGTAAAGCCGGAATTTGTTGCCGCTGCAATTAAAAAGCTCAATTTTACCAGCCTTGAGGACGCCTATGCCGCAGTCGGCTACGGCGGAATAAGCACGAATGCGCTGCTGCATCCGCTGCTGCAGGAATACGCAAAGGCAAGGAAGCTTGCGATAGAGGAAAAGCAGGCGGAGCAGAGGAACGAGGGCGAAGCTCCGACTGGCGAGCTTGCCTCCACCGATCCCACGGGCAGACCCATCCGCATGGTGGGGCTGGATTCCGATGTGGGCTTCCATTTCTGCCGCTGCTGTATGCCCGTACCCGGCGACCCGATCATCGGCTATGTCACGAGGGGCAGGGGCGTTTCCATACATAAGGCGAGCTGCACCAATGCCCGAGCGCTGATGCGTGATGTGGACAGGATAGTTGAAGTCGCCTGGATCAGCGACGCCAAGACCAAATTCCCCGTCACGATAAAGATCTATGCGGTGGATAGGGACGAGCTGCTTTTGGACATAAGCCGCAAGCTCACGGATCTGAAGATAAGCCTTCGAATGCTCAACACCCAGACCATGAACGACGGCAGCGGCAGGGTGCTGTTCAACATGGGCTTTGAGGTCAACGATGCGGAGCAGCTTTCCGCAATCATGGCGGCAATAGAGAAGATTTCCGGCGTTGAAAGCGTCGAAAGGGAGAATTAGCTATGAAGGCGGTTGTACAGAGGACGACCCGAGCAGGCGTCAGCATTGACGGCGAGACCGTAGGCAGGATAGACAGGGGCCTGCTGGTGCTGCTTGGCATAGAGCCCGATGACGGCGAAGCGGATATCGAGTACATGGTCAAAAAATGCAGCGGCCTTCGCATCTTTGAGGACGAAAACGGCAAGATGAACCTTTCCGTGCAGGATGTCGGGGGGAGCATTCTCCTCGTGTCGCAGTTCACGCTGCTGGGCGATGCCCGAAAGGGAAACCGTCCGAGCTTCACCGGCGCCGCCGTTCCGGAAAAGGCGATACCCATCTATGAAAGGGTCATCTCCGAGCTTGCCAAGCGTCTCCCGGTGCAGACCGGGGTATTCGGCGCGGATATGCAGGTGGAGCTTGTCAACGATGGGCCGGTGACCATTCTTTTAGACAGTAAACGAACGTATTGAGGTTATGATGAATCTGCTTACCATTCCGTGCGGTCCGCTTGCGACCAATACATATATCCTGTGGAACGACGGCTCGACCGAAGCCATAGTCGTCGACCCGGCAAATTCGCACAGGGCATTGAACGCTCTGCATGAACACGGGCTGCACTGCTGCGCCATACTCATAACCCATTGCCATTTTGACCATACGATGGGTGCGGCAGAGCTGAAAAAACGGGAGAATGCCAAGCTCTATATCAATCGAATCGAAGCACCGTCGCTGACCGATGGGAGCATGTCGCTGTCCCATATGGGCGGCGTGCTCATAAATGGTTGCAAGGCTGATGTGCTGCTCGATGACGGCGACCGCTTTTCGGAGGCGGGCTTTGATTTTCACGTTCTCCACACGCCCGGGCATTCCCCGGGCAGCAGCTGCTTCGTGCTGGAGAAGGAGCGCATTATCTTTGCCGGGGATACCGTCTTCCGCCTGAGCGTCGGAAGGACGGATCTTGACGGCGGCGATGCCCGTGCGCTTTACGGCTCGATAGTCCGCAAGCTCTTCACTCTGGAGGGCGATTATAGGGTGCTGCCCGGGCATGACAGGGAAACGACGCTTGAATTCGAACGCAGGCATAACCCATTCATAAGGAACGGAGGCGTTGAGTTCTGATGCGCCTTCTGACCGACCGAGCGGATTTTTTTAATGATATTTCCGAAGAGATAAGGCTTTTCCTGCCGTCGGCGGAGCTTGAACTTACAGAAGCTTCGCCCGATGTTGATTTGGACGGGACGGACGGAGAGCTGATATCGGCAATGCTTTCAAACGACGGAACGAGCTTCCGTGCCGAAACACGCTATTTCCGTGACGGTGCGGAGTTTTCCTATGTATATGAGACGCCGTACCGCAGCGAGAACCGCCTTATTGAGAAGCGATATGCCAAACGCTGCCTCAAGGTATCCGTGTTCAGATGCCTCAGGCAGGCATATCCGCAGGCAAGGCTTCCGTGGGGTTCGCTCACCGGTATCCGCCCGACAAGGCTCTGGCGTGAGCTTGCAGCCTCCGAGGGCAGGGACGGCGCGGAAAGGCTGATGCTCTCCGAATTCGATGTGACCGCAGAAAAACTGCGCCTTGCCGCCGAAATTTCGGACGCCCAAATGCCCGTGCTGTCGTCCATAGGGCCGAGGGATGCGGATGTTTATATCGGCATTCCGTTTTGCCGGACAAGGTGCCTGTACTGCTCGTTCGCCTCGCAGCTTCGCACCAAAAAGACCGATATGGGGGCATATCTTGCGGCGCTCGAGAGGGATATAACCCTTGGCGCTGCCATGGCAAGGGAGCATGGACTGCGCATCCGTGCGCTCTATCTCGGCGGCGGCACGCCCACCGTGCTCACAGCCGGGGAGCTGGAGCGGCTTATATCCCACGCAGTGCGTGAATACGGCATAAACAGCGGCACGGAGTTCACCGTGGAGGCAGGCCGCCCCGATACGATAACCGAGGAAAAGCTTCGGGTCATACGCGATATGGGCGTGACCAGGATCTCGATAAATCCGCAGACCATGTGCGATGCGACCCTTAAGAGCGTCGGCAGGGACCATACCTCATCCGATATAGTCGATTGCTTCAATATGGCAAGGCGGCTGGGCTTTGACTGCATAAATATGGACCTCATCGCCGGGCTTCCGGGGGAGGACGCAGCTTCCATGGAGCATTCGATAGACGAGCTGGTGAAGCTCGATCCCGATTGCCTGACCGTGCATACGCTTGCGGTCAAGCGTTCGTCAAGGCTGCATGAGCATCTTGACGAAATAACGCTGCCCGATGTTTCCGAGGTCGAGGCCATGACTGCCATCGGCGCAGAGGGGGCAAGGCGGCTCGGCATGATACCCTACTATATGTATCGCCAAAAGTACATGGCAGGCAATATGGAAAATGTAGGCTATTCCAAGCCGGACAGGATATGCATCTACAATATCGACATGATGGAGGATGCACTGAGCATCATTGCCCACGGCGCCGGCGCAATGACAAAGAGGGTTTTCCAAAGCGGCGGCAGGATAGAGCGTGTGCCGAACCCCAAGGATATCTCCACCTATATCGCCAAGCTCTATGCGACCAACGAGGCGAGGATAAGGCTCTGGAACGAATAGAATACAAAGCACAGATAATAAGTACAAGATATAATAGGGGCTGTATCGAGAACCGCACAAAGCGGCCATGATACAGCCCGATTTATTCATTAATACGAGTATTGATGCAATGCCAAGCCCCGAAAGCTCAGCCGAGCGTCAGTTTTCCTCAAAGTGCGCGTAGTAGTCAAACGTTCCGACGCAGCCGTTCATTTCATCGGAGGAGATTTCGAACCATCTTTCGGTGGAAATGAGGTTTCCGTGCTCGTCATACCAGCCGACAAAGGTGCTGCCTGCATTTGCGCGCGCGTTGATGAAAACAAAATCCCGATCCCCGTCTCCGTATCTATAGCACCCGACAAGACCATTGCCAAAAGCTGTCAGCGTAAGATTAAATATGCAACTTGCCTCCACATCATTGCACCACCAGAAGAATTCCCTGGCACAAACATTTCCGTACAGGAGTTTGATGTCTGCTTCGAGGTGAACCTTATTGAATTCGGATCCGCGAATCCAAACCTCCGTTAAGGCATCGCAATCCCGAACGATAAGTTCATCACAATAAACATAAGCAGAACTCAGAAAAGCCAGCTCATCAAATCCGTAAAGCGCAAGGCTGCCGCCCAGATACATAAGCGTTCTGCCATAGAGATAGTCTTCCCTGGTTAGGGAGTTACCAAAGCATAAGGAAAAGGATTCAACATTTCCGTCCTCCGTCCATCCGACGAGTGGTCTATCTTCGATCACCCATGTAGTCGGGTCATTTGCATCATAGTTTGCGCAGATAAGAGCGCCGTTGACCCTATCGGAGATTACGCCGACAGACTCCATAAACTTGAGCAGCTCTGCCAATTCATATTCATTGTAGACAACGGAGGAAGCGGAGGGCTCGGGTTCCGGCGTATCGGTAACTATTGGCTCGGGCGTGTCGGTAACAATGGGTTCGGGCGTGTCGGTGACTATGGTTTCCGGCTCGGCGGTCGGCGCTTGAGTTGGGTCAAGTCCCACTTCGGTCGTGCAGGCAGCAAGTGGTGTCAGCGCAAGGATCGATGCAAAGAGCAAAGCAAGGATTCTTTTCATTTCAGTTTTTCCTCCATAAATTTATTTCTTTTTGAGTTTATTCATTGTTTGTTCGGGTAGGGTTTGCAGCTAAATCAGTTTTTCTCAAAGCGCGCGGTATAGTTAAACGTTCCGACGCAGCCGTTCATTTCATCGGAGGAAATTTCGAACCATCCTTCGGTGGAAACGAGGTTGCCGTCCTCGTCATACCAGCCGACAAAGGTGCTTCCTGCATTTGCGCGTGCGTGGATGATAACATAATCCCCATCTACGTCTCCGTATTTACTGCACCCGACAAGACCATTGCCCGAAGCTGTCAGCGTAAGCTCAAATATGCAATTTGCCTCCACATCATTGCACCTCCAGTAGAATTCCCTGGCACAAACATATCCGTCTAAGAATTCGATGTCTGCTTCGAGGTGAACCTTATTGAATTCGGATCCGCGAATCCAAACCTCCCTTAAGGCATTGCAATTCTGAACGATAAGCTCATCACAATAAACACCAGCAGAACTCAGAGAAATCATCTCATCAAACCCATCAAATACGAGACTGCCGCCCAGATACATAAGCGGTCTGTCATAGAGATAGTCACCAAAGGTTAGGGAGTAACCAAAGGCTAAGGAAAAGTATTCAACGTGTCCGTCCTTCGTCCATCTGACGAACGGCATGCCTTCAATCACCCATGTAGTCGGATCATCGGCAACATAGCCCGGGCAGATTAGAGCGCCGTTGGTCCTATCCGAAATAACGCCGACAGCCTCCATAAACTTGAGCAGCTCCGCCAATTCATATTCATCGTAGACAACGGAGGAAGCAGAGGGTTCGGGCTCGGGCGTATCGGTGACTATGGCCTCGGGCGTATCGGTGACGATGGCTTCCGGCTCGGCGGTAGGCGCTTGGGTCGGGTCATTCCCAACTTCGGTCGTGCAGGCAGCAAGGGGTGTCAGCGCAAGGATTGATGCAAAAATCAGTGCAAGAATTCTTTTCATTTCAGTTTTTCCTCCATAAATCTAATTTCTTTTTTGCGTTTATTCATTGTTAATTCAGGTTCTGTATATGTCGCGTTTGCGGAAATGCCGTTCATAGGTTCGTCCCGGTCAAGCGGCGGCTTGTGTGCGGACGGAATGATGTGATCACCTCTCTTGTCAATTATGCGTAAAGCCTGCCAAATGGCCGAAAAACGGAGGGCTTTCGCGGTCGATAGGGATAGCTTATGGGAGAAATAAGCTGTTTGGGCTGCGGCGCTGCGCATAAGCCACTCACCACATATGAACGATGGAAGTATAGGATTCGTTCATTTATTGGTAGTATACCATAGCTATTATTCCGAATCAAGTTAAATAATTGTGGCAGAATTCGGAAATAGCGAAGTAATTGTCGGCATCGATAGTGCCTAAAAGGGAGTGCCGTGGGGCAAAAGAAAAGGCCGTATCGGTATCCGCTCACGGCGGCCGGGATACAGCCTTATGCAAAGTATTCGTTCTGAATTGGGGACTATGGATTTATGCGCATCCTGTTCTCATTAAGCTCGTCCGTCAGCGGACTCGGCACGGAATAGTGGCGTATCTCCACAAGATCGGAGCTTACGAAGCCAAGCCTTCCGTCATCGGAGGTGATGTAGTAATAGTTTCCGATGATATGGCGGACGGTGACGCGATCCCCGGCGGCAAAGTCCGCCGTCACGGTGCCAAGCGTGCCCGGCACGTCATAGGCGGAGCAGGCGCTTGTAATAACGGCGCTGTGATAGGTGAATACGCCGTTCACCGGGGAGGGGAACAGGGGGATATCGACATATTTGCCGCTGATATAGCCGAGCTTGCCGTCGGCGATGCAGCGCAGCCAGCCGTTTTCCACGCCCACAACATCGAGATGCCGGTTGCGCGTGAGCACGGTGATAACGGAGTAATCGGTGCTTGGCCCTGTGCGGAAGTTGACGGAGTTGCCGGTGACCACGCCGTAGGCAAGCACGTCCTGCGTGTAGGCAAGGGGCCTTTCGGGATTTGCCTCGACAACGTCGGAAAGGTCAAAGAGGGAGAAATAGAACTCGAGTATCTCCTCATGCGTGCAGCCGGCAAGCGCGCGTCCCTGCGCTCCGTATTGGCTCAGCCCCAGTCCATGGCCGTGGCGGCAGAAGTAGACCTCGCAGCCGCCGTCGGTGGGCGCACTCCAATAAATCCTGTAGGCTTTGTTGAATATGCCGGGGGTTTTAAGCTTGGTTATGTCGAATTCAAAGCTCAGCGTGGTGTATTCTCCGCCAAGGGTCGGATCCAGCACGGTGAGTATGACATGGAGCTTGGTCATGTTGCGCCTGCTGCCCTCGAATTTCGGGGTGACGGCTTCTGCGCCGTCAACGGAGATAAGCTCGACCGCATGGCCTAAATAGCTTGCCGCCTCCGATTCGAGCAGCGAAACAAAGGCTTCGTTGGCAGGGCGTTCGCCAAAGCGGATCTCCAGCGTCTGACGCTTGCTGACGGCAAATTCAAAGTCGATGTCGTCAAGCTTGACCTCGTAGGCGGATTCAAGCTGAGAAGAGCCGAATACGTTTTTGGGATTGTCGGTCTCGCCGCCGTTGGTGGAGCCGTAGAAGGTAAGCTCGATATTGGAATTAAACGAAAGAATCTGTCCGCACACATCGGTACAGGCCTGCATACATTTGTCATGGCCGGGAGTGTAGCCGCGGTAGCCCTGATAGTTCACCGAATCGGTAATATCGTAAGCATCGGAATTGCTTGGAAAGGCAAAGGCATAGGACTTGCAGGCTATCGCCTGTGCGCGCAGAGCGGCAGGCTCGCAGCTCTCGCTCATCTCATATGGTACCAAACCGTAGAGATAATGAGCCGTGGGAACGACATTGATAACGCAGAGCTTTCCGTCGCTGCCGACGCTGATGCGAAGATTGCCGAGATAGCTCTTTCCGTCCGCATAGCCTCCGGCGCAGCCGCCGATCGTCAGATAGCCTGCGCTCTCGTTCAGGTTAACACGGTTTATCGTTACGCTTTCCGCCGTGATGAGCGTGCTGCCGCCGTGGCTGAGCCTGACCTTATTGCCGCTCACGGATACGCCGAGCGTGTACGGTGAATCGGCATTGCCGACCATGGAACGCATGTTGTTTTCGATATAGTATGCGCCGTAAAGGCCGACGGTCAGGGAGGATGCCGAATTCGTGCCAAGCAGCACCCTTGTAAATGAAAAGTCCTCGTCAACGGAACGGGGAACATCACGGGTGAGCTTTACTTCACCCTTTTCGTCTTTATAGTCGCCCATGTGCGCACCGGGCTCCTCTTCCGGGAAAAGCTCCTGCGTGTCGGCTAACGACCCGGCGGGCAGCGCCGCAAGCATGGCCAGTACCATGAGCAGTGAAATAAATCGTGTAGTCATTTTAAGCATTTTCTTAATCTTAATCATTGTATGTTCACCTCTTTTCGTGGGGATAGGATCAGCCTGACCGCCTCATGGGCAAGCGCAAGACCGAACGCCGCAGGGACGAACGGCACGCTTGCGGGCGCGTTGGGCTTCATGTCGGGATCGGGGGTCGGGATAAGCGGCTTTTTGGGTTCCTCAAGCGAATAAACGACTCGAAGGGACGGTATGCCGCGTTTCCTCAGCTCATGCCGCATGACCCTTGAGAGTGGGTCGATGCTGGTGGAATAGATGTCGGAGACTCTAACCATGGTCGGATCAAGGCGGTTGCCTGCGCCCATGCTCGAAAGCACGGGGATATCAAGCTCCCTCGCCCTTTCGATAATGCACAGCTTGGCACTGACGGTATCGACGGCGTCGATTATAACGCCGATATCGGGCGTGATGAGCTCGCAGATGTTATCCTTGGTGACGAATGCGCTCACGGCGGCAACTGCGCAGTCCGACACGGCTTCGATACGCCTTTTCATCGCCTCGACCTTAGGCATTCCGATGGTGGCCTTTTCGGCGCAGAGCTGGCGGTTCAGGTTGCTGGGCTTGACGGACGCAGCATCGACGATTGCGATGCTGCCTATCCCGCAGCGCGCGAGCGCATCGGCAGCATGTCCTCCGACACCGCCCACGCCGAACACCATGACCTTTGCTTCGCCAAGCTTTGCTTCGGCATCCTCCCCGAGAAGCATGGCGGTTCTGAAAAAGCTCTCCTTCATACGGAAACACTCCCCATTCTATTCTGCATAGCATATTATAACATATTTGTGACAAATTTCAAGCGTACAAAGCATTTTCCAATTATTTCCAACAAAAAGCGGCGCACGGCACGTTTCCTGCCGACTCTGAATACGGTACAGCATGGGGAGGTGGGAGAATGGAGAACGAGCAGAGCGAGTATCGAAGGACTGGGAGAAGAAGGCGTCCTGTTATCATAACGGCGTGCATACTGCTGGCTGTCATCTGCCTGCTGCTCATTCTGGAGGCCGCTGCCGGCAAGCCGATAAGGAGCCTTGCGGCGGAGGCGGTGCGCAGAAGGGGTTCGGAGCTGATGACCAAAGCGATAGCCTCCGCACTCGATGGGGCGAGCAGGGAGGGAATGTCGGAGCTTCAGACCGACTCAAGCGGCAATTCGTTTCTCTATATCGATGCCGCAAGGCTGAACCGTGAGGCGGCGAATATAGGCATGGAGGCGCAGCGGCTCATGCGTGAGTGCGGACGGATGGGAGCGGAAGCGCAGATCGGGAGCATAACAGGGCTGACGCTGCTTGCCGGAAGGGGCGGAAGCGTTAGGGTGTATTTTTCACCGTACGGCACGGTCGAGCCAAGCCTTCGCACGCATTTTTCCTCCGCAGGCATCAACCAGACGAGGCTTGAGGTCATGCTGACCCTGACCTGCACCGTGCAGTTCGTGCTGGCAGGAAGGGCGGAGCAGGCGGAGCTAAGCCAGACCGCCGTCATCTATGAGACCGTGATTGTCGGAAACGTGCCGCAGGCGTACACAAACATCGATTCCGTTGACGATGCGCTGAATCTGCTTCCCGAAACGGACTGATGTAAATCATGTAAACCGGAGGTCAAAATAAGGTCAAATATACTTTATTTTCTTGGAATCGTCATTGATTGCGGGTGACAGATTTGCTATAATCTCACTGTCAGAAAATTGACGAAGGGAGCTTCTTCAACAATGAGTCATACCAATGACGGTCAGATCAGGATCTTCGCCGGCTCCGCCAGCAGACCTTTCGTGGATAAGATGTGCTACTACCTTGGCACCGACCCGGGCAAATCCTACACCCACATATTCACCGAGGGCAGCACCTATGTGCGCGCCGACGAGAGCATCAGGGACAAGGACGTTTACATAGTTCAGTCCATCGGCAAGCAGCCCAACGATGCTTTTATGGAGCTGATATTCTGGATAGATGCGTTCAAACGCGCAAGCGCAAATTCCATAACCGCAATTATTCCGTATTTCGGCTATGCAAAGGCCGACAAGAAGGACGAACCCCGCGTTTCCATAAGGTGCAGGGTATGCGCAGACTGTATAGAGATGTGCGGCGCGGACCGCGTTATCACGATGGATCTCCATGCCGCCCAGGTTCAGGGCTTCTTCACCAAGCCCGTTGACCACCTCTACGCAAGCTCCATCCTCTGCGAGTATGCAAAGCGTCTTGGCATCGTAAACGATGACCTTGTAGTAGTATCACCGGACGCAGGCTCCGCCAAGCGCGCAAGGGCTTACGCCAATATCCTCGGCTGCAACGTCGCTATCGGCGACAAGGTCCGCAAGGGTCATGACGAGAATCCCGATGCACTCGAGATAATCGGCGATGTTAACGGAAAGACCTGCATGATAGTCGATGACTTCACCCTCAGCGGAAATACCCTCTGCAAGGCCTCAATGGGGCTAATGGCCAAGGGAGCAAAGGAAGTCTATGCCTTCCTGTCCCACGCTATCCTCAAGGAGGATGCTGTCGCCCGTATCGAAGCAAGCCCCATAAAGCAGCTTATCACCACCGATACCGTGGACAACAGCGATGTGCTTGCAGGCTCCACCAAGATAAAGATAGTCTCTGCCGCTCCGCTGTTTGCCGAGGCAGTGCGCACGATACATGAGCGTAGGCCCATGAGCTATATGTTCGAACATCTCCCGAGAAAGCTTGTAGATATGGCGTTTGAGGGGATAGACTTCAAGAAATAAGAATGGAAGACCTCTTTTCCCGGTCTAATATGAATAGCGCACCCCTTGCCGACCGTATGCGTCCGACCTCGCTCGATGATTTCATCGGGCAGGCGCATATAGTGGGGCGGGGGTGTTTGCTTAGGCGCGCGATAGAGACGGATACGCTGCAAAGCACCATATTCTGGGGACCTCCGGGCTGCGGCAAGACGACGCTCGCAAGCATAATCGCCCATACCACCAACTCCGAATTCGTCAAGCTGAACGCAGTAACCAGCGGCGTCAAGGAGGTGCGTGAGGTCATTGCGGAGGCGGAGCGCAGGCGTTCTGTCTATGGCAGGGAGACCTTCCTGCTGCTCGATGAGTGCCACCGCTGGAGCAAGACCCAGTCCGACTCCATACTTCCTGCACTCGAGAGCGGCACGATAAAGTTCATCGGCTCTACCACCGAAAACCCGATGATAAGTATGACGAGCGCAATAGTTTCACGCTGCCGTCTGTTTCAGTTCTACCCCCTGCATGAGGACGAGCTGATAATTGCCATGAACCGTGCGCTTGAGGATTCGGAAAAGGGCCTCGGGATGTATTCGCCCATCGTTGATGACGAGGCGATGCGGCATATCGCACGCGTCGCGAACGGCGATGTTAGGGCGGCGCTCAACGCACTGGAGCTTGCCGTCAGAACCACCGCTCCGGAATGCGGCAGGGTGCATATAACGGCCGAGATAGCGGCGGAATCCATACAGCAAAAAGTCATAAAATGCGATGAACAGCAGATGTACGATATGCTCTCCGCATTCTGCAAGTCCCTTCGCGGAGGGGACAGCAATGCGGCGCTTGCATGGTTTGCGCGGCTCATCTATGCGGGGCTTGACCCAAGGATAATCTGCCGCAGGATAATCGCCCATGCCTCGGAGGACGTGGGCATGGCGAACCCCACTGCAATGCAGCAGGCAGTGGCGGCGGCGCAGTCGCTGGAGCTTATCGGAATGCCGGAGGCAAGGCTCAGCATCGCCCAGGCGATAGTCTTTGTCTGCGAAAGCCCGAAATCCAATTCCATCGTCATGGCTGTCGATTCGGCATTTGCCGACGCCGAAAGGACGGTCGACGAACCCGTCCCGATCCATCTTCGAGACACCTCCTATCGGGGCGCAGCCAAGCTTGGACATGGGGTCGGCTATAAATACCCTCACGATTACCCCAATCACGAGGTGGAGCAGGAGTACATGCCCCCATCCTGCAAGGGCAGGGAATACTATGTGCCGGGCTCGCTCGGTACGGAGGGCAGGATAAAGGCAAAGCACGACGCAAGGAAGCATGACGGCTGAAAATGCCCTAAAGCTTGACAGCACCACACATAATTTAGGAGGATCTATCGATGAAGTACACTAAAATGATAACGCTCAGAGACGGCAGGGAATGCTGCCTGAGATATGCGGACGAAAGCGACGCAAGGGCCGTGATAGACTGCTTTAACTTGGCTCACGCAGAAACCGATTATCTGCTGACTTATCCGGACGAGAACAGCTTTGACGAGGTCCGGGAGGGAATGTTCCTCCGGAAAAAGGCCGAAAGCGAAAACGAGATCGAGATAATCGCCGTGGTTGACGGCGTGACCGCCGCCACTGCCGGCATCAGCGCCTTGGGCGGCAAATACAAGCTGCGTCATCGCGCCGAATTCGGAGTAAGCGTATTGAAGGACTATTGGGGACTGGGCATTGGAAGAGCGTTGACGGAGGCGTGCATCGAGTGCGCAAAAACAGCAGGCTATGCGCAGTTGGAGTTGAGCGTGGTCGCGGAAAACGAAAGGGCTGTTGCCTTGTATGAAAGCGTCGGCTTTGTCGAGTTCGGCAGGAACCCAATGGGCTTTAAGTCGCGTCTGTCCGGCTATCAGGAGCTGGTCGATATGAGGCTGGAACTGGAAGGAAAGTGAAGTGCGCCATTTATCGGTTAGATAAATCGGAAGTTATAGAATAAAATGTTTCTTCATTAGTGCATACAAGGTTTGTTTATCATCATCAAGTAATAGAACCTCTTTTTTTAGAGCATAGTGATGAGCAAATTCGGTGTCTATGTATGAGTGATTGTTAATTAATATTGCATTTTTATATCGCGGTCTCACATGCAAATGCAAATGAGGATTTGGTGTTGCTTCTTTATAAAAGTTATTCAATAAACAACTCCAATTACTTAATTCAGCTCCCAATATGTCCTTGTAGATATATTCTAATCTATCTATAATTGTTTTCAATTCAATCCATTCAGAAATATCCAGTTCTGAAAGACTTCCACAATGTCTATTCAACACCAAAATACATCTGCCTACATAATCCTGTACATCTGCTAAGTAAACAGACCAATATAATGATTTATGCAGTAGCCATTCGTATTCTTTATAATCACACCATTCGCACATGCTCATCATTCACACCTCCAAATTCCGATTTATCGCTCTGTCTCATCATATCATACGACTACAATATATGCAATAACAGTCCCGGCAGACATTACTGCCGAGACTGAAACTGTCTTATGAACGCCGCACTTTGTGTCCGGAGCGTTTTATGTAACTAAATCCCCAAAAAGGATTACATTGCATGAGCCGTTTTGCGGCTATCCTCTTAAGTCAAAAGCAGATAACGAATGTCACGCCTTTTGAATGTATTCCGATATGCCGCCGTATTCCGAACGCTCATCGCGTAAGGCCCTTGCCGCCTGCCGGGACGAAGCCTGCCTTCTCATAGGCTCCGATATAGGCGCGGAATTTTGCCATAAATTCGGCATTGGTGGCGGACTTATCGAGCATGCTGATGACCTGCTCGGTAACCTCGGCGGTGTTGCCGCTCGAGAGCATACGGCGGATAGAGTTGGAGCACTCCCTTTCGTCATCGCTGAGCAGCAGATCGTCCCTGCGCGTGCCGGACTTGTAGATGTCTATCGCCGGGAAGATACGCTTTTCGGACAGCTTCCTGTCAAGGTGTATCTCCATATTGCCGGTACCCTTGAATTCCTCATAAACCATATCGTCCATCCTGGAGCCGGTCTCAATAAGCGCGGTGGCGATAACGGTGAGGCTTCCGCCGCCCTCGATATTCCTTGCGGAGCCGAAGAAACGCTTGGGCTTATGGAGCGCTCCCGGATCCATGCCGCCGGAAAGGGTCCTTCCGGTGGGGTTCATGGTGAGGTTGTAGGCGCGTGTAAGCCTTGTGATGGAGTCCATAAGCACAACGACGTCCTTGCCGCTTTCAACAAGGCGCATGGCCCTGCCATGTACAAGCTCCGCAACCTTGGTGTGGTGCTCGGGCAGTTCATCGAAGGTGGAGTAGACTACTTCGCTCTTGATGGAGCGCTGCATGTCCGTGACCTCCTCGGGCCTCTCGTCGATAAGGAGAACGATGAGGTGTATATCCGGATAGTTGGCCTCGATGCCGTGCGCAATAGCCTTCAGAAGGGTGGTTTTGCCTGCCTTGGGCTGGGAAACTATCATTCCGCGCTGGCCCTTGCCGATGGGCGCAAGCAGGTCGATGAGCCTTATAGCAAGGTTGCTGTCGCCGGAGCTGCCCTCAAGGGTGAGCCTTGAATCGGGGAAAACAGGCGTAAGCTCTTCAAAACGCTTGACGGAGGAAAGCTCCTCGGGCGGAACGCCGTTTATGGAGGTGATGTACATCATAGCGGCGAATTTACCGCTGTCGTTTGAGGGCCTCGCTTTGCCGGTCACATAGTCGCCGGTGCGCAGGCGGAACCTTCTGACCTGGGAATTGGAAACGTAGATATCGTCGGGGCTGTTATAATAGCTCTTAATCCTGAGGAAGCCATAGCCGTTATCATCGTCGACAACGAGATCGAGGACACCCTCGACATCGAAGCACTCGCCGGCTTCTATCATCTCCGGAACGGCAGGATTGCTGGTGCCGTATGTTTCGTTATAATAGGGAACGTCGGTCTTGCCGGGACGGGGCTGCTGATAGCCCTGCTGACGGTAATCCTGCTGATAGCCCTGCTGGCGGTAATCCTGCTGATAGCCGCCCTGCTGGCGGTAGTCCTGCTGATAGCCCTGCTGACGGTAATCCTGCTGGTAGCCGCCCTGCTGGCGGTAGTCCTGCTGATAGCCGCCCTGCTGGCGGTAGTCCTGCTGATAGCCGCCCTGCTGACGGTAGTCCTGCTGATAGCTGTCACGGCCGTAGTTTTGACGCTGCTGCGGATTACGTGCGCCCCTGTTGGCGGAATAATCGTTCCTGCGCGGAGTATTCTTCTGTTGATAGCCGGACTGCTGCTGATAGTTCGGCTGCTGCTGACGCGCGGAATAGCCCAGCGAATAACCGCCCCGAAGCTCTGCCTGCGGAGGCATGGATGAGCTCTGCGGCTGCTGCGTGCTCTGGCGGACGCCGGCGGCAGGTTCGTCGGATACAATGGGCGTCTGATTCTGCTGGGGCTGCTTTGAGGTGTCGATAGTACCGGGTGTGATCGCGGCGGCAGGCTGTTCGGATGCGCTTCCGGCGAGTATCAGGTCGATAAGCTCGGCCTTTCTGTACTTCGTAATGGACTTAATGCCCTGAGCCTTTGCCATTTCCCTCAAGCTTTCCAAACTCTTTGCAAAAAGCTGCTCTCTGGTCATAAACATCTCCTGATATAGATTACAAAATAATATATGCGAATGAATTAACGGATAGTTTATTCTTAAAAGATCGTTTCGAATAAAACACATATAGCTATAAGAATTTACAACTCTTAAAGCACGGACGGAGATCACAAAAGTAAATGTACCGTTAATAAAGCATTTTACGAAACCGTTATCAATGCACTACTGTCATTATAATACCGGCGAAAACACTTGTCAAGAACTTTTTTTCACAATCTCGGACAGATGTTCAGTTTTTTCTGCTTCAAGCGAGTAAAACATATGAAAAAGGCCAAAACCGTGCAAAATAAGTCAAAAATGTGAAAAATATGATAATAATGTGAAACAATTTATAAAGAACACAAAACAGCGTCCGCACGGAGGAAAAACAAATGCCGTACGGACGCCGAAAACAAATGAATGAGGATATTGCAATAATTAATGAACTAACCCAGCAGATGCTCAAGCAGTATCTTGAGGCCGATGCCGACCAGAACGACTCCGCCTGCGAGCACCGTCCACCTTTGGAACTTTTCTCCGACGGCCTTGCCGACACGCTTGCCGAGCATTGCGCCGAGGAAGGACAGCAGGAAGGTGACGACGCCTATGGAGCTGAAGGCAAAGAGCAGCTCTCCGCCGGTCATCTCAAAGCCGCGGAAGACTATTCCGGTCGCAAGCGCATCGATGCTCGTCGCTATCGCCATCACCAGAAGGGAGCCGATTGCGAACGGGTCAGCATGTTCCTCCTCGGGCTGATTGCGAATGGCTTCGACTATCATCTTGCCGCCGATGAAAGCGAGCAGGATAAAGGCTATCCAATGATCGAATCTTGCGACGAAGTTCTCCACGCCGCTGCCGAATACCGCTGTCAGGAGCGGAATGATATAGTAGCCGATAAACGGCATGGCAGCCTGAAACACTCCGAAGAAAAGCGCCATCAGCAGTGCGTTGCGGATGCTCACCTTTTTGGCGGATAGGGATGAGGAGACGGAGACCGCCATTGCGTCCATGGATAGGGCGGCGGCAGTCAAAAGCAGTTCAATAATACTCATGAGACATTATAATAGGAAGGAATGGGTCATTCCTCGTCTTCGTCCATTTCGTCAATAAGCTCGGAGAATTCTGCAAACAGCTCCTCAAGCAGTACCTCATTGTCCACGGGGATGTATGCGTCGCCGTCGCTGTCGTGGGTTATCCGAACGAACAGCGCCTCCGGCTCATCCTCTTCGATCTGCTCGATGGGCAAAAGTGCGCCGTATTTGCCGCCCTCGTAGTTGAAGGTGAGGATGTGAAGGAAGCGTGCCTCATCGCCGTTCTCGTCGATAAAGGAGACCTCTTCACATTCCAACATGGTTTCGTCGTTATCCATATGCGTTGTTTCCTTTCCGTATTCACCGCTTGGGCGAATCAAGTTATTTGGGCATCAATTATAATGCAGTACCGTTATTTTATGGGATGAAGCTCCAGATAGCCTTGGAGTATGACCTGCGCAGCCATCTTATCGACGACTTTGCGACGCTTCTTCCAGTTGAAATCCGCCTCGTACATGGCACGCTCGGCTACGACGGTGGAGAGCCTCTCGTCATAAAAATCGTGCTCGCCGTCCCAACCCTCGAGCACGGCATCGGCAAACGCCCTGACCTTGTCGCATGCAGGCCCATAGCTCCCGTCCATGTTGCGGGGAAGCCCGAAAACGAGCCTGCAAGGAGCGTATTTGCGCGCATAGTTGCGTATGTATTCGGCGTCACGCGCAGTGTCCCCGGTGCGGTTATACGTTTCAAGTCCCTGCGCGGTGATGCCGAGCGCATCGCTTACGGCAAGCCCTATTCGCTTATCGCCCACGTCGATGGCAAAATAACGGAATGTGTTAAGCATCAATTAAGCTCCTTCTTCCTATAATTAACAGTGTAATGATTATATCGTAATCGGTTCGATCGGTCAATAGCGTTATTGTGAGGAGGCGAGGATAACGTTGGGTGCATTCCGAAGGCAATATGGCGAAATAATGGATTAATGCGTTATAAATTTGTCACGCGAATAAAGACCTATTTGTTTTTGCGAAAATCATGAGGAGATTCAAAATATAATAAAAATAGGGGCGCTAAATCGAATTTTCCTATTGATTGATTCATCCGAAACATGTATACTATTAACACATTATTGGGTTGAATAGCCAAAAAAATCTAAGGAGGTAACATAATGAAAAAGATTACCAAGATCTTGGCCATCGTCCTGGCTCTTCTCATGGTTCTCCCCGCACTCGCAGCTTGCGATAAGGGCGGCACCGAGACCGAAAAGCCGTCCGACGATGCTACCGTAGCACCCAGTGGTGAAAATACTCCCGAGCCCGAGGCAAAGGACTACACCTACAGGCTGACCATGGCAGGCACCCCCGCCACCTGGAACCCCCATACCTGGGAGAACAGCTATGAGAGCGAGCTCATGAGCTACATCGAGGGCGTCCCCGTAGACGTATCCATGGACGAGAACGGATACTATACATGGGTATATGAGATGGTTACCGCTGTCACCGACGTAACCAACACCTGGGAAGAAGCCGCTAACTGGCTTCCCGAGGATGCTGAGGGTGAAGGCTGGATCTACAAGCTCGACCTCAACCCCGCTGCAAAGTGGCAGGATGGCACCCCTATCAATGCCGATACCTACATATACTCCATGCAGCAGTGCATAAGCACCGGCATGAAGAACTATCGCTCCAGCGGCTACACCACCAGCGAGGCCGCTATCAAGAACGCGCTTGCTTACATGAATAACGATAAGGTTGGAGAGAACATCTATTCCGACGCAGCCGATGCCGACGGCTATGTAAGGGGACAGGAAGCTTACTATGTAAGCGTCGATGCAGATTGCGTCTTCTACGGCGGTCCTGTCAAGGATTACTATGAGAACGAGAACTACAAGCCCGCTTTCATGGATGAGAACGGC